>SPKZ01022005.1_pt1 | contig 16741 bp, 12 predicted proteins | sample 2456571 | NCBI WGS metagenome assembly SPKZ01 (sample SAMN11192286, study PRJNA482655) | marine metagenome | biome: ENVO:00000447; feature: ENVO:00000244|ENVO:00000211|ENVO:00000569|ENVO:00002023; material: ENVO:00002151; isolation source: ocean water from marine abyssalpelagic zone ...
CCGCAACATCGAGGCCATCATAATCATCCCAGCCATATTCCGGCGCGACGACACCGTAGCCAACAAAAACGAGTTCTGAGTCAGTCCAAGACGCTTCATTGCGATCTTGTTTTTTGGTCCAAAGAACCGCGTCATCTCTCAGCTCTGTTGGGATTTGCTCGCCTGAGGCACCCCCGGAAAAGGATATGCGAGAGGCGTTCGCATCAATCGATTGCTCAACCATTCCAACCGTCTGAAACCATGAACCGTTCTCGCCCGCTGGTTCGGCGCCAACGCGATCGAGCTCTGCTGCAATCCAATCTGCGGAAAGTTCGCCTTTTTCAGCCGCAGGGCCTCGGCCTTCGAACGCGTCGTCTGCGAGAATGCGCACTCTCTGGTGCAGGTCATCCGCATTGATGTCCGAGCTTGTGTTGGAAGCTACAGGCAATGGTAGTTCGACGGCCGGAGGTGTAGAGGGCGCAGCCGACTCTGGTGCAACGGCGTTGATATTTTCTGATGCGGGCTGGCACCCAGCGATGATGGCAAGCGATGATACCGCAAGAATTTGACGGATCATGGATCAGGTTCCTGTCATTATTTATTTTTGCCTGATGTGACATAGCCCGCTCAGAGCGACAAGCTGGGGCCTGCGCTTGGCTCAGTCGCCAGGGAGCGGAATATAGTCATCCTCACCTTCTGGCAGCGTGAACGGCGTATCAGTCCATCCACCCGCCGCTGACGCGCGCCAATCGGCCTTCGCTTGCTCGAGGCGTTCGGTGTCCGCCGCAACGAAATTCCAATCAATTTTTCGCGGGCCATCCATAGGCTGCCCGCCTGCGAGCATGAACCGTGTTCCAATCGCGACAGATACCGAGATGTCCTTGCCCGGTGTGAGCACAGCCATTTGACCTGCTTCAATCAGCTCGTCATCGATCACAGCCTCTCCGAATGCCACATAGAGCGCGCGTTCTTCAGCTTCATTTGCGCCGATTGTGAACTCGGCGCCATTATCGGCGTCCGCGCCAACATACCAAATCCCCCAAGGGAATTCGACGGGCGAAGAATGGCCGAATGCGTCGCCGGCCAGAACCCGCGCATGCGCACCGCCAAGGTCAAACTCAGGCAAGGTTTCAGCCGGGTGATGAACGAAGTCGGGTGCAATTTCCTCATAGTCTTTTGGAAGGGCGACCCACGTCTGGATACCGTGCATAGATTGGCCAGAAGCTCGCTCTTCGTCTGGTGTGCGTTCTGAATGACAGATCCCGTGCCCAGCCGTCATCCAGTTTACCGCACCGGGCCGGATGACGAGGTCATTGCCCAAAGTGTCTTTGTGCTGAATCGCGCCTTCATAGAGAAAAGTCACGGTAGCCAGGCCGATATGCGGATGAGGGCGGACATCAAAGCCCTTGCCCGGTGCATAATCGACCGGACCGAAGTGATCGAAAAAGATAAACGGACCGACCATTTTTCGGCTGTGAAAAGGCAGGATACGGCGCACGACAAAGCCATCACCAAGATCCTTCTCTCGCGGTTTTATGATTTGCTCGATCAGATCGCTCATGTCCTAACTCCTTGCCAAACAGTCCGTTGAATGAAGACATAAGCTTATGAGCACCGATCTCCATGAATTCGTAGCCGAGATCCGAGCATGTCAATTATGCGCAGCCGACATGGAACGCGCGCCGCGCCCGATATTACAGGTGTCTGAGACCGCAAAAATCCTCGTCGCGGGGCAGGCGCCAGGTAATCTTGCCATGGAATCGGGACGTCCTTTTACCGACCCTTCGGGCGACCGGCTTCGCGATTGGCTGCAACTTGATGAGGCGACATTCTATGATCCGGAGAAAGTCGCGATCGTTCCCATGGGGTTTTGTTTCCCCGGTTATGACAAGAATGGCGGCGATATCCCGCCAATGAAACGCTGCGCTCAGACTTGGCATGCTTCTCTATTCGAAAGGCTGCCCCAAATCGAGCTAAAGATTCTGATCGGCGGTTACGCACAAAAGTGGCATATCGGGGGGCAGACGGAAAAGACTTTGACAGCGACGGTCCAAAAGTGGCGAAGCTTTTTAGAGCAGGGCGTCATCGTTACGCCTCATCCGAGTTGGAGAAACAATGCATGGCTGAAGCGCAACCCATGGTTCGAAACAGAACTCTTGCCCGAATTGCGAAAACGAGTGCAATCCTTGTTGTCTTGATTGCCAGCTTGTTCGGTATGCTGGCAGCCTGTGTCACACCAACCACCTTGAAACCATTGGTCTCGGAGACACCAACAATGCCGCAGCTTGATCCAGAGAATGACCGTTTGATCAGCTATGATGGCGCAGAGCTCGGCCTCACCATTTGGGACACAGCGGCGGATCCTGAAATCGTCATCATCGGCGTTCATGGCATGAATGACTATGCCAATGCCTTCCACATGGCGGCCCCTTATTGGGCAGAGCGCGGTGTGAAGACTTATGCCTATGATCAGCGCGGGTTCGGTCGATCCTACGGGCGCGGTGAGTGGCCCAATGAGGAGTCTATGCGTGAGGATTTACGCACGGCCGTCGCGCTGGTCCGTGCAGAGCACCCAGACGCGACACTGGCGGTCGTCGGGATCTCCATGGGCGGGGCCGTTGCGATGACAGCCTTTGGGTCAGACCAGCCACCAGAAGGCGTCGACCGGGTCGTCTTCAGCGGACCTGGACTACGCGGTTGGGGATCTATTCCAGCGGTTCAGCGGATCGCTCTCTGGGCGAGCGTTCGTGTGCGTCCGGGCTGGGTTGTCCGCCCACCGCGTTTTGTCAAAATAGAACCAAGCGACAATATCGAAATGCTACGCCGGCTTTGGGCAGACCCGCTCGGCATAAAAACGAACAAAATTGAACAGGTGCATGGGGTCGTCAGTGTGATGGAAAACGCCCACAAGGCGTCGTCTGCTCTGCCAAGCGACATCCCCATGCTGCTCACTTATGGCGCGAGGGATATAGTCATTCCTGAGAGAGGGGTGCGGCGGACAGCGAAACGCCTATCGCCGCATGTGCGAACGGCTTACTATCCTGAAGGCTATCATATGCTGCTGCGCGACCTTCAGGCGGAAACCGTATTCGAAGACGTGCTGACATTTTTGAGGAATCCAGAAGCCGAGCTTCCGAGCGGAGTGGGAGAGGTTCCTGGACGCAGTACAAGCTGATTGTTGACCCAGCGCAAAGAGGCGTTACACCGCCGCATTGGTTTTAACTGCAACTATGGCGATGGGCGGTCCAATGTTCGACAATCCTTCTTTCGACAACCACGAAGGTGTTCACTTCTTTTCCGATGAGAAGAGCGGTCTCCGCGCGATTATTGCTATTCATTCGACGGCGCTCGGGCCTTCATCTGGCGGCACACGGATGTGGGACTATGCCAATAGCGCCGACATGGTGACCGATGCGCTGCGCCTCAGCCAAGGTATGAGCTACAAGAACGCAATGGCGTCGATCCCGCACGGCGGCGGCAAAGCGGTCATTTGGGGCAACTCTAAAACAGACAAGTCTGAGGCATTGTTCCGCGCATTTGGCCGCGCGGTGGAAAGCCTGCAGGGCAAGTATTGGACCGCAGAGGATGTCGGTATCGATACGGCAGATATTGAAATTGCCGCTCAAGAAACAGGCTATGCCGCAGGCCTCACGACGGGCAAGGCGGCAAGCGGTGACCCATCGCCAGTCACAGCGCTTGGCGTGTTCAAAGGCATTAAACAAACGGCATTGCGCGCATTCGGGACGGATGACTTGAACGGAAAGACCGTGGCCGTGCAAGGTGTTGGCTCCGTTGGTGGCTATACCTGTGAACACTTAGCTGAAGCTGGCGCAAATCTAGTCATCACGGATATCGATCAAGAGGCGCTCGACGACCTCTCGAAACGCACAGGCGCCAAGATCGTGGCCCCGGATGAGATTTACGACGTGGACGCTGATATTTTCTCACCAAATGCACTCGGTGCGATCCTGAACCAGGACACCTTGAGGCGTCTGAAGGTCAAAGTGGTGGCGGGCGGTGCCAACAATCAGCTGAAGACGCCTGATATGGGAGACAAGGTTCGCGAGGCCGGTATCCTTTATGCGCCTGACTATGTGATCAATGGCGGTGGGATTATCAACGTCGCGGCGGAAATCTCAGGCTCTTATTCACGCGAATGGGTCGATCAAAAGTTGGACACTCTGATCGCGACTCTAGGAACGGTGCTGGATGACGCGATTGCTTCAGGTCGACCGACGAATGAGGTTGCTGATGAGATTGCGCGCGCCCGGATTGCAGCCGCCAACGCCTAGGTGTCGTCGCTCGGCGCCACGCTGTCTTCTGCGGCCGACTCTGGTGCTTCATCAGTGATAATCGCGCCTTCGCAAACGAAGGGAGCTGCCTCTACGGGGGTTCCCTCAATCATTCTGACCGCGCGCGCATAACCGCGTGAATTGCCGGCGGTGAGCGCGAACGTGCCCTCCAAGACATTCACATTGCGCTGATAGAAGGGGAGGTACCCTGTCCAACTCCGGCGTGTGAGTGTTGGGGCAAGCTCAAACCGGCCTGTGGATGCCCGACGCGCCCCTTCAAATCGTCCGGTCAGAGAAACGCTACTGATCTCTTTGGTGCCGACAAAGCTAACTGGGTAGCGTCCGCGTGGGGCAATGATTTTAAACGCCTCTTCGATCTTCTCGCCATTTCCAACGACGGGTGCCTGAAGCGGGTCGTCAGATAAGAAGACACGCCACGCGAGGTGCAGTCCGATATAGCTGTTGAAATCCGCGGTTTCAGTGCACGTATCGATGTGCCATTCGCCGTCTAGACGGAATTTTTTATATTACATCCAGCCGGTGACAACTGCAGTTGCCGCCGTGAATGCAACGGAAGCGTATTTGATAAACTCGATCATAGCCCGTCCCTCTTTGCGGCGAGCTTAGCTCAGCGCTGCAGCTTCGGTAAGTCGGAGATTACAAGGCGGGCTGAATAGGGCCGTCAGCACGACCATGCACGAACTGATCGACGTGTGCGTTACCGCTACTATCAATTTCGCTCGCCGGGCCACGCCAAATGATAACCCCCTCAAACAGCATTGCGATTTCATCCGCAATTTTGCGTGCACTTGCCATGTCATGGGTAATTGAAACGGCTGCCGCACCAAGAGCTTTGGTTTGCTCAACGATGAGGTTGTTAATCGCGTCGGCCGTGATCGGGTCGAGACCCGTCGTCGGCTCATCAAAAAAGATCAGGTCTGGTTTGGAAACGATTGCCCGGGCAAGGCCCACGCGCTTTTGCATCCCGCCGGATATTTCGGCTGGTGTGAGGTCTGCCACATCGGATCCCAAACGGACTTGTTTCAGTGTTTCGATCGCGCGCTCTTTGGCCTCTTTGCGCTTCATTCCATCTGCGTTCAGAAGGCGAAACGCGATATTCTCCCAGACCGTAAGGCTGTCGAACAGCGCAGCCGACTGGAACAGCATGCCAATTCGAGCACGCATGGCTTCTCGGGTTTTACCCTGATCGTGCGTTACGTCCTCACCGCCGAATAGGATCTGACCCTTGTTTGGCGTCATCAGACCAAGGGCGTTCTTCAGCATTACAGATTTGCCGGATCCAGAGCCGCCAAGAACGACCAAGGATTTACCCGGAGCGACGTCCAAGTTCACGCCTTTAAGGACCTGTTTCGGGCCGAAAGACTTGTGAACATCTTTGAGTTCGAGAAGCGCGCCAGTGCTCATGATCCGAAGTCCACTAACAGAGTTGAGATGAGGTAGTTAAAGGCGAGGATCAGAACCGCCGCGCCAACCATCGCAAAGGTCGCTGCCCGGCCAACGCCAGTGGCGCCGGCGGATGACTTGTCACCATGATAGCCGCCCATAACCGCAATCACCGCGCCGAATGCGACAGCTTTGATCAGGCCGACCGTGACATCTTGCCAGGTCAGGAAGTCGAGCGTGTTACGCAGGTAAGTCGTTGAATCAAATCCGAGACCAAGGGTGCTGACCGCCCAGCCACCCATAACGCCGATGATATCCGCGATCAGAACCAGGATGGGGAGGGTCAAGATGCCCGCTAGGAAGCGCGGCGCGTACAAATATCGAAATGGATTTGCGCTCAGCGTTTTAAGCGCATCAATCTGCTCTGTGACTCGCATTGCCCCAATTTCGGCTGCGATACCCGCCGACACGCGGCCCGCGAGCATGAGGCCGGTAATGGTCACACCAAGCTCACGCGTGATACCCAGGACCACAATGTTCGGAACGAACTGTTCTGCCCCAAAACGGCTCCCGCCTGAGTAGATGTTCAAAGCCAGTGCGGCCCCGATGAAGACAGCCGACAGGCCAACCACAGGCAGGCTGTAAAATCCGATCGCAATCATTTGTCGGATGATTTGCGCGGGATACCAGCGTGGGCTGAAAGCAGCGCCCATCGTTTTTCCGGTGAATATGGACAGCCGGCCAATCTCAGCGAGCATGCCGAGCGTTGCGGCGCCGAGCCATTGCAGCGGGTTTGGAAATCCGCCCTTAGGTTTCGTAGATGCGTTTGACACGAGGGGTGAGTCCTGTGGTGAGTTCGTATCCAATTGTGCCCGCGAGGGCGGCTTGTTCTTCTAATGCGGCGTCGGGTCCGATCAATTGGGCATAAACACCAGGTCTGGCAAGATCCGCGGCATTTGTGACGTCAATTGTAATCAAGTCCATTGAGACACGGCCTAAGATGGCGCAGCGTTTTTCGCCGAGCATAACAAATCCCTTATTCGAGGCTGAGCGGGGGAGGCCGTCGCCGTATCCGATGGCAAGCGTGGCGACCAGCGTTTCGTTTTCAGCACGCCAGGTCGCATTGTATCCAACGGTTTCACCCGTTTCGACGAGACGAACCTGTAAAATGGGCGCCTCCAGTGTCATGCCTGGTTTGAGCGTCATGCCCATTGGCGCAATGCCGCCACCATAGAGGGCTATTCCGGGACGTGATAAGGCGTGGTGATAGTCCGCGCCAAGCCAGACGCCACCCGAATTTGAAAGACTTAAGGGGACACCGGGAAATGCCTCGGCAACCGTTTCCAATAGGGTCGCTTGATGAGCATTCATGGCCGCATCGCTATCTTCGGCACAGGCGAGGTGCGACATCAGAAGGATAGGCGATTGTCCTTCGCTGGCTTCAGCGAGGTCTTGCGCATCGCGGGCAGGCAGACCCAATCGGTTCAACCCGGTATCAAAGTGCAGGGCAAACCCGCGCGGCATTTTTACACCGTCGACCAACCAATCCGCCATGGTTCGGAATTGAAAGCTTGAGTTCACGACCGGGATCAGCGCGTTTTCGCGATACAAAGCCTCTTCGTCGGGTGACGGGCCATTCAAGACATAGATGTTTGGATGACTGCCCAGCATGGCCCGAGTGATCTCTGCCTCATGGCTATGCGCCACAAAGAAATGATCGCACCCAGCTTCGTGGAGAGTTTCCGCGACTTGCCGAAGGCCATGTCCGTAAGCGTCGGCCTTAATGACGGCGCCCGTCACACCGCTCGTTTGCATTGCCCGGAGGGTTCGCCAATTGTCAGCGATGTTGGACAGATGGATACGGGCGCGTGGTCTCAGACTCATAGTGGCTCGGATTACAACGCTTTGCGGCGGATGTAAGGCCTATTCGTCGAATGCTTCTTGAGGTGCGCGCGCGAGATTGCCGAAACGGGTAACGTTGGCGTCGAATGACAGGACGACTTTCCCGATCGGGCCGTGGCGTTGTTTACCCAAGATAACTTCCGCAGTCCCGTAAACCTCGTCCATGCGCTGTCGCCAGGACGCCCACTTGTCTGCGGCGGCCGGATCTCCTCCATCCGCTTGAGGTTCCGTCCGCTCGAGATAGTAGCTTTCGCGATACACGAACATAACCACATCGGCATCTTGCTCGATCGATCCGGATTCACGAAGGTCAGAGAGTTGCGGGCGTTTATCATCACGCTGCTCGACTTGCCTTGAGAGCTGTGAAAGCGCGATGACTGGAACGTTCAGCTCTTTCGCGAGCGCTTTCAGCGTCGTCGTGATCTGCGTGATTTCCTGAACGCGGTTCACATCCGATTTCCCAGAAGTTCCAGTAAGAAGCTGCAAATAGTCGATGATAATCAAGTCGACGCCTTGGGCGCGCTGGAGGCGTCTCGCGCGGGCTGCTAGCTGACTAACTGAAATGCCGCCTTGGTCATCAATATAGAGTGGCAGGTTTTGAAGCTCTTCAGTTGCTTCGCGGAGCGTTTCGAAATCGTGCTTGTCGAGGTCGCCTTGGCGGATCTTGTGAGCGTTGATGCTGGTTCGCTCAGCAACAATCCGGGTTGCGAGTTGTTCTGACGACATCTCAAGCGAGAAGAAGGCAACTTTGCCGCCGGAAATCGTCTTGGTGGACCCATCTTCCTGTTTCTCGCCACGATAGTCAGCGGCAACATTGTAGGCGATGTTTGTCACCAGCGAGGTTTTCCCCATCGAGGGGCGTCCCGCGAGAATGATCAGGTCAGATTTGTGCAAGCCGCCCATCTTGTGATCGAGATCATCAAGCCGCGTGGCAATCCCCGCAATTTTACCCTCTCGCTTGAACGCCGCTTCCGCCATTTGCAGCGATTCCGTCAGCGCCTCGGCAAAGGTCGAGAACCCTCGACCGGTCGAACCACGTTCGGCGAGTGCGAAAAGCTCTCGTTCGGCGAGTTCGATTTGTTGGCTTCCGTCAGAGTCGCGGTCGTGATGCTGCGCGCGCGATTGAACCCCGGCGCCGATATTAATCAGCTCACGCCGCATCGCGAGATCGCGAATGATCCGCGCATAGTCTTGAACCTCGGGCCCAAATGCGGCGCTATCGAGCAAGTCAGCTAGGTATTGAGCACCGCCAATTTGCGTGAGTCGCTCGTCTTTTTCGAATTGCTCGCGAAGCGTCACACCATCTGCGACACGCCCATTTTGGATAAGCATCATACAGGCTTCGAAGATTTCCTGGTGTGCGGGCGCATAAAAATCGACTGGACGCAGAATATCAGAGACACGCTGAAACGCGTTATTGTCATACAGGATCGACCCGATAACAGCGGCTTCCGCAGACAAATTGTGCGGCAGTTCTGGGGCCGGATCGTCCGGACTTGGCAGGGTGGCGACAGCGTTGCTCATGAGATCCTATTAACCTTAAACAGCCGGCTGTGGCAGTCCTCAGAAACAGAATCACCCTGAATAGCTGTCACTTATCCACAGCTCAAAACTGACCGAGCGTTGGCGACAAAACCGATCACTGGCCTTTCTCGCGTGATACGCTATGTAGCGCCCTTCGCGCGCGCACGATTAACCACAGATTTGGTCACGTTTCCCATGAACTCGGTTTCCATGCTTTCCAATCTAAGCAGCCCTGCAGCCGTTCATGGCGCACCATTTGGTGTTGATGTTCTACGTCTCATCGAAGCGCTGGAGGCTCGCGGGAGCGCAGCTCTGTATGTTGCACGCGACGATAAACAAGCGGCGACCGCGCTGAAGCTTGCTGAGTTTTTCCGGCCGAGTCTCGAACTGATCCGACTGCCGGGTTGGGACGTTTTACCTTATGACCGCGTGAGCCCGTCGCCCGCCGTGGCGGCCGCGAGATGTGCTGCGCTTGCGAGATTGTCTCAGCGGGCGGCTAACGCAGAACCTTGCCTTGTTGTGACAACCGCGAGCTCTTTGGTCCAACGCGTCCCACCATTGGAAACGATGCGCGCGAGTTCATTGTCGGTCTACACGGGCGGGCGCATTCAGCAAGACGAGCTCTCTTCATACCTGTCGGTAAACGGCTACGTGCGCGTCGCCTCTGTCTCAGAGAAAGGCGAGTATTCGATCCGCGGTGGTAAAGTTGATATCTATCCACCGACCGGGGAAGAGCCCGTGCGTCTCGATCTTTTCGGTGATGAGATTGAAACGATTAAAGCGTTCGATCCGGAAACCCAGATTTCAACACGAACTTTGAACCGCGTTGCATTGGCACCAGTGTCAGAGATCTTGTTCAACGAACAAACTCTCGGCCTATTTCGAGAACGTTATCTGGCCGAGTTGGGATCACCGGTCGGGGACCCGATGTATGAGGCTGCGCGCGCAGAGATTCGGCGCGGCGGCATAGAAGGGTGGTTGCCCCTTTTCCACAGTCATCTGGATACGATCTTTGATTATGTCGGCTCGAATGCCTTGATCGGTTTAGGGGCGCTCTCCGCTGAAGCGGCGAGTGAGCGTTTGTCCCAGGCAAAAGACTATTACGAGGCGCGCCTCGAAGCCGCTGGGGAAGAGCGTCAGGCTCGTATTCTCGCGCCGGAGCATCTCTATCTCACAGATGGGCAACTCTCAGCCGGTCTGCTAAGCAGCGGTGTCGCGCGCTTCCATGCTGGACAGGGTGAGGGCGGGATCGATCTCGGCGGCGCCCAAGGCCGTGACTTCGCACCCGAGCGCGCCCAGCCGGAGATCAATATTTTTGAAGTCGCTGCAGCGCATGCCAAAGCGATCCACGATGCCGGAAAAACTGTGGTTTTTGGGGCATGGACAGATGGTTCGGCGAGTAGGCTAGAAGGCGTTCTTGAGGATCATGGCCTTCCGGACGCAACCCGCGTTTACTCGCTTGAGGCCGCACAAAAAGCAGAAATAGCGATTTGTGAGTTGCCGCTGGAGTCTGGCTTCGAAACCGATGATCTCGTCATCATCGGGGAACCCGATATTCTTGGGGATCGCCTTGCTGCACCGAGACGGAAACGGAAAGCGGCGAACTTCATCGCGGAGTCCGCAAGCCTCAACCCAGGCGATCTCGTCGTTCACGTAGACCATGGCGTCGGACGCTATGTTGGCTTGAAGACGCTGGATCTTGCCGGCGCCGCGCATGACTGTCTTGAGCTCGGTTATGCGAAGGGTGACAAGGTCTTTCTCCCGGTTGAGAATATTGACCTCATCAGCCGCTATGGTAGCGAAGATGCTGAAAGCGCGATCGATGGGCTAGGCGGGGTCGGCTGGCAAACGCGTAAAGCGCGCGCCAAGAAGAAAATTCTCGAAATGGCCGCTGAGCTTATGGCGATCGCGGCGGCGCGCGAGATGCGCAAGGCCGATACGGTCGTAACCGGCGATGGTCTCTATGAGGAGTTCGCCGCGCGGTTCCCATATGAAGAGACTGATGACCAGCTAAACGCCATCGAAGACGTGCTCGGGGATCTATCATCTGGAAAGCCAATGGATCGATTGGTTTGCGGCGACGTCGGCTTCGGTAAAACGGAAGTCGCGCTTCGCGGGGCTTTTGTCGCTGCGATGGCGGGGCACCAAGTTGCCGTCATTGCGCCAACAACTCTTTTGGCCCGGCAACACTACAATACTTTCGCTGAACGCTTCGCCGGTTGGCCCATCAATGTTCGGCCCTTGTCGCGATTTGTTAGCACGAAGGAGGCGAATGAGACGAAAGCCGGAATGGCGAATGGGACCGTTGATGTTGTCGTCGGAACGCACGCCTTACTTGCCAAAAATGTCGAGTTCAAGCGACTTGGGCTTCTCATCGTGGACGAAGAACAGCGGTTCGGCGTGAAGCACAAAGAGCGGCTAAAGGAACTAAAGTCCGACGTACACGTGCTGACGCTTTCGGCGACCCCAATTCCGCGTACGCTGCAAATGGCGCTGACGGGTATTCGAGATCTCTCAATCATCGCGACACCGCCAGTCGACCGCCTTGCCGTGCGGACTTACGTGACTGAGTTCGATACAGTCACGATCCGGGAGGCTTTGCTTCGCGAGAAGTATCGGGGTGGCCAGAGCTATTATGTTGCGCCGCGCATCTCCGACCTCGATTATCTAGAGAACTTCCTCAAGTCGAACGTGCCAGAGGTAAAGTTCTGCGTTGCGCATGGCCAAATGCCATCTGGCGAACTCGAAGATCTGATGACCGCATTCTATGAGGGCGAGTATGATGTTTTGCTCTCTACAACGATCGTCGAGAGCGGGCTCGATATCCCTCGTGCAAACACTTTGGTCATCCACAAGTCGGACCGTTTCGGACTGGCGCAACTCTATCAATTGCGGGGCCGGGTAGGTCGGTCGAAACTAAGAGCTTACGCGTATCTGACGACACCAGCGGACCGCGTGATTTCGCCAGCGGCAGAGCGGCGTTTGCGGGTTCTACAATCGCTGGATAGTCTGGGCGCTGGGTTCCAGCTTGCCAGTCACGACCTCGATATGCGGGGGGGCGGCAACCTGCTCGGTGACCAGCAATCCGGTCACGTAAAAGAAGTTGGCGTCGAGCTTTACCAGCAAATGCTGGAAGACGCGGTAAAGGCGCTTCAATCTGGGTCGAACACCGACGAAGAGGTTGCGGATGATTGGTCGCCGCAAATCAATCTCGGCCTGTCAGTGCTGATCCCAGACGGCTATGTCGAGGACCTCGGTGTTCGTCTTGGCCTGTATCGCCGTCTAGCTGACCTTGCGACGGAGCAGGAACGCGAGGCCTTTGCGGCTGAGCTCATTGATCGCTTCGGTCCGCTGCCAAGCGAAACACAACAATTGCTCAACGTGATCGCCGTGAAGGTGGCTTGTAAGGCGCTCGGTATCTCGAAACTCGATGCAGGCCCGAAAGGGGTCGTCATTACGTTTAGAGACGATACAGCCGTAGATCCCGCGCAACTGATGGTGCTGGTTAGATCGCGTCCAGGCAAGATGAAATTAAGGCCGGACAGCAAGCTGGTCGTAATGGGCGTTCCAGCGAATGCGGAGCCGCGTATGAATGCTGTCAAAGGGCTGCTAAAGGGGTTGCAGGCGACAGCGCCGGCCTAAGCGCGCCGTTCCGTCGAGAAGCCAGAGCGCGCGGTCAATCCACCTAGCAAGGATTTAAGGGTATGGAACTGGCGCTTTTCAATGACACGCCAAGCAACTGACCGATCCATGGCCTCTTCGATCCGCCGCGCAAGGACAACCGCGCCGCGATAAGGCGTGTCCGGTAGCGTCACACAAATATGGTTCACGTCCAAGCGTGCGGCGAGATCTGTGTCGCGTAGCAGAGCTTTGATTTTGTGCGCCACCTCGCGAACATCATCATCGCTTTTCAGATCAATTGATATCACGCAAAGAGGCGCTGCCATCTGATCAGCTTGATCCATTTGCGCCTGAAGATGCGTTTCAAGATAAGCGCGCGATACAAGGCCGCTTGTCGCGTCTCTCGCAATCGAGGTGAGGCTTTCTCGCGAACTCGACGTCATATTGAGTTCCGCGCAAGCATGTTTGAGGCGCGCAGCAACCGTCTCAAGATCGCCCGCCACGTCGATGATTTGATCTGCCTGTTCGAGAAGCTTTTGATCTAACTGAACCGATACTTCTCGTCTAAGTAAGAGGAGGGTCTGTGGAGGTTGAGCAAGTGGGATCTGTTTGATCCGCGCCAGCAGTTTGCAAGCCTCGTCGTCTGCCTGGGACGGGCAAAGGGCAATCACTTTGAAACGTCCACTCTCGAGATAGTCTTCTGCGGTTAGACTGCTGATCGCAGCGACCAGGTTAATGTCGCTTTCTTTCAGGCTGGTCTTAATGGCGTTTAGGAACGGCGCGTCATGACCGAGCCAAAGCAATCTCGCTTTGCCTTGCGGGCGAGTTCTTGGTCGCTCAACGCCAAATTCTGCCAGTGTTTGTGAACGAAGCTCAATCTCGCGGCGGCGTTGTTTTTCGCGCTGACGGATGGAAAGTCGAGCGGCGAGCGTGGCCAGTTCAGCGACATCCGTAAGATGAATATCGCTTTGAGCGGTTGAAGCCTCCTCCCGACCGAGCGTGACAACGAGCCTTTGGTCGCCGGCTTCAATTGCCATTTCGCGCGTCGCAAGGTCTATGAGCGCGGGTGCAGTGTCAGGCGGTAAGTAGCTGCCTCGCACGGGAACCGGTCGAACACCGCTTTGGCGTAGCCGCGCTTGTAGCATCTCTAAACGAGGACTTTCAGATACGACATGAATAATCGGAGCATCAAAGCTTTGATCATTGAACATAATTTCTGTCCCGTGGCGACGTTGCGTCAGCCTTTTCTTTGCCAGCTTGAGTCTTAAAGTCTGGTTGATTGAAGAGGTGCAAACCCGAACTTTAGGGAGTGAATTATGGCGCAAGGGCCGCTTTCAGGCGTGAAAATTATCGAATTCGCGGGGATTGGCCCCGGTCCGTTCTGCGGAATGCTGCTCAGCGATATGGGGGCGGATGTGGTGCGTATTGACCGCGCCGGAAACGCGCGTCCCGGTAATCCAGCCGATGTGATGAGCCGAGGACGGCGCTCCATTGCCCTCAATCTGAAGGATGAAGGCGACCGAGAGACGGCGCTGAAATTGCTAGAAAAGGCAGATGCCTTAATCGAGGGCTTCCGCCCCGGCGTCATGGAGCGAAACGGTCTCGGGCCAGATGTCGTTCTCGAGCGCAATCCAAAATTGGTCTATGGCCGGATGACAGGCTGGGGTCAGCATGGCGCGCTCAGTCACTCAGCCGGGCATGATCTAAACTATATCGCGATCACAGGTGCCTTGCATGCGATGGGCGATGGAGACGGTCGCCCGCGTCCTCCATTGAACCTGATCGGGGACTATGGCGGCGGCGCTCTATTTCTCGCGATGGGGCTTCTGGCGGCGGTCATCAACGTGAAAAATGGCGGGGACGGTCAGGTCATCGACTGTGCAATGTCAGACGGAGCCGCGTCGCTGGCGACCATGTTCTACGGTATGCGCGCCATGGGGATGTGGACGGATGAGCGGGAGGCAAACCTGCTCGATGGCGGTGCCCATTTCTATGACACTTATGAGTGTGCCGACGGTAAGTGGGTGTCAATCGGATCGATTGAGCCACAATTCTATGCGCTTCTGGTCGAGAAGGCGGGACTCACGGACCCAGAGTTCCAAGCACAAATGGACCGCTCTAAGTGGCCGAGTTTAAAAGAGAAACTGATCGGTGTGATGAAAACGAAAACACGCGATGAGTGGTGCGAAATCATGGAGGGTACCGACATTTGCTTTGCACCAGTGCTCTCCATGGCGGAGGCGCCCACTTACAAGCACAACACCGATCGCGGAACGTTTGAGACGATAGATGGCGTTGTGCAGCCAGGCCCCGCGCCGCGCTTTTCGAAAACACCTGGAGCCATTCAAGGAAAGCCTGCCGGGATAGGTGAACATCAAGAAGAGGTGCTCAAAGACTGGGGAATCGCTTAAACACCGGATCTCAGTTTTGCGGTGATTGGAGTTCATCATGGGGGCATTGCCCGGGACCACAGGGCGTCGACGCCTTTACCTGATGCGCCACGGCTTCGTGGACTACACGTCGCCTGAAGTTCGGGCGGCTCAAGATCCGAGTATTGCCTACCTCACGGAGCAGGGCCGGACCGAGGCAAAGGCTGCCGGCATTGCGCTGTCAGATGTGCATCTCGGCGCGGCTTTTTATACCGGGCTTCGACGTACGCAGGAGACAGCCGAGATTGTTCTTGCGCAACACGAGATGGACACGCCCCCGTTAGAGTCAGAACCGCGATTCCGGGAATTGCGCTCTGGCCAATACATTGATTTTAAGTCTGCTGAGCAACTTGCAGCGACGATGACCTTTCAATTCGAGCAAGCCGGGAAACCAGGAGCGACGTTTCTGGAAGGTGGCGAAAAATTCTCAGAGGCCATGGACCGGATTGAAGATGGCCTGAAGGGGCTGCTATCGCGTCCGGGATGGGCCTCTGCACTTTTGGTTGCGCATGAGGTTGTGAATCGAATGATCCTCGCGTGGGCCATTGGCGCGCCGCTCGGGGCCAGTGCAGGGTTCGAGCAAGATACAGGCTGTATCAACATTATCGACTTTGACTTGGTCCCGGATGAAGACGGCAATACGCGAATCGAAAGGGCTATGATCAAAGCCGTTAATCTGACACCGGCCAATTATCTCAAAAACGGGATGAATCTTCGCTCATTAGAGGCCATTTTCACGCGTGCAGCTGAATAGCCGTTCAGAAACGCCGCAAAAGCCTCCGCGAATATGAACAGAAAATGAGATGGCGCTCCGTCTGCGTTCATCTTGGTTAAGCTAAAACATATTTGTCGCCAGGGAGACCGCTTCTAACGGCCAACTTGGTGACGTCCTTCTTGCTTGACTTTGGCCGTTCTTAGGAGCGGCCTTTTTTTTGCGCGAGTTCCTCGGCCCGCTCCATTGCAACACGCAGGTTCTCTTCGAGTTGGAGGCGCAGTGTTTCTCGCTCGTCACCTGGCTTTGGGATTACGGCCTGGCCAAATACGAGGGCCCCCCGCGTGAACGGATAGGGGATCCGAAATCCATCCCAAGTGCCCAGGCGGTGGCGTGGTGAGGAAACAATTGCATACGGTAAGATGGGCGCCTCGGATCTTTGCGCCATTATGATCGGGCCGTTTTGGGCGACCTCTGCGGGGCCTCTTGGGCCGTCTGGTGTTATACAGATGCCGCCACCATTTTTTAAAATGCGCAAGGCTTCAGCCAAGGCTTTCATGCCGCCTTTATCACGTTTCTTTCGTTTATGGGTGGATGAGCCTCTTACAGCTACTAACCCCAAGTGTTTGATCGCCTTGGCAACAGGCTCTCCGTCTTTTGAGAGCGAGATCAGCATTGCGGATCTGGTTTTTTGCTGCGGCCACTTTTGGATGATGCGGTTCCAACCTGACGGCAGAAGCAAAATGGTTGAATGCCAGGCTGCAACAATGATGTTCGGATACCCTAGCCACACTTTGAGGGCTTCGTCGTCCCCCTCGACGGACCATCGAATGGTGCGATTGCACAGCGCCATGTAGAGCCAGATGACCCAACCGAGC
>SPKZ01024344.1_pt1 | contig 16725 bp, 18 predicted proteins | sample 2456571 | NCBI WGS metagenome assembly SPKZ01 (sample SAMN11192286, study PRJNA482655) | marine metagenome | biome: ENVO:00000447; feature: ENVO:00000244|ENVO:00000211|ENVO:00000569|ENVO:00002023; material: ENVO:00002151; isolation source: ocean water from marine abyssalpelagic zone ...
AATTTTAAGCAATTTTCAGTTCAACTGTCGGTTTATCGAACAAAATTTCAAATTCAGCTACTATTAAGTCGACATCGATATATTGTCGCAGTCGTTTTAATCAACATTTACTTATTTTTTATATTCTCTATTTTTGTTAATTAACAAAATATAGATACAAACGAGAGTTTTATTATGAAGTTAATTAATTTATCAAAAATAGCCATTGCATCACTTGTCAGTCTTGGATTGACACTAAGTCCTGTTGTTTTAGCAAAAAATACCGATACCACTAAAAAATCGGTTCAAAGCATCAAAGAAAAATCTAGCACTAAGAAAAAGCAGCAGCTTAAAAAATCCCAACAATTGAAAGCAAAATCAAAACAAAAAGCGTCAGTGACGCAAAAAAAGTTAAAAGCGAAATCAAAACACAAGGCTTCAATCAATAAAGATAAGCTTAAAGCAAAATCGAACAAAAAAATTAGTAAGAGCAAAAAGCAACTTAAAAGCAAAAAAGTTCATAAAATGAAGAACGCTAAGGTCAACATTAACAAGGCGAACAAACAGCAGTTAATGAGTGCGTTAAATGGTGTTGGTGAGAAGAAAGCGCAGGCGATTATTGATTATCGTAAAAAAAATGGCGCATTTAAGTCAACCAAAGATTTATTAAACGTAAAAGGCTTTGGCAAAAAGATGCTTAAAAAGAACCAAGCAAACTTAACGCTAAAAGGACAAGCATTAGTCGAAGGCAAAGTTAAGCAAGGTAAGCAGCTTAATGCCAAAGTTATCAAGCAAAAAAAGACGTTAAAATAATATAGATCCTTTATTAAGCCCGCCATTGTTATTTAAACAATGGCGGTTTTTATTATTTACCGTACTCTTCTAGAATTAAATCACTTAACAAGCACCCTGCTCGTCCGAGCGGTCTTTCGGATGAATGCACTAGTTTAGGAATGAACGAATGACGTGCGCCGCTAATATAGTCTAGCTGAACTAATTCTTTGGCTTTGATCTCTTCACCAATTAAATAATCAGGCACCCAGCCAAAACCTAGTCCCATAACAATCGCTTCTTTTTTCGAAATAAAGTCACTGACATAAAAAACACGGTCACTACCAAACTCTAATTCGTCTTGAAAGTGAAGATCTTGATCGCCAGAGTCAGCAATGGTTAATTCGATATGTTCATGAAGATGCTTCAATTCAACATGGTCTTGTTGTGCTAACACGTGCTCAGCGGCCACGACTAAAACGTTGGTCATTTCAGCCAATGGACGTGCAATAAGGTAAGGCGTAGATTGATAATTTTTAACCAGCATTAAGTCTGAGTTATTGCGGTCAAAACAATGCTGTACTCCACTCAAAAACTCCGTTCTTACCTTAATGCGGGTTGGTACATCCATTTCTGATAAGCGTTTTAGCGCCCGCATTAACGGTCGCATCGGCAAGGCCCCATCGATGATAATATCGAGGCGCGCTTCCCAGCCTTGACTGAAACGTTCTGCAAGTACTTCTAGGTTATGAACCTGTTGCAATAGCCTTCGCCCTTCGGCCAGTATTGCACTGCCTTCGGCGGTTAATTCTGCTCGATATTTACTGCGATCAAACAGGTCTATTTTTAAATGTTGTTCTAGTTTTTTTACTTGATAACTGACTGCAGATTGGGCACGACCCAATTTGTCTGCCGCCTTTGCAAAACTGCCTAATTGTACGATCAAATCTAGGATTTTAAGTGTTTCTATATCTAACTTCATATTAATCCATCTATTTTTTTTATTGTCTTCATTAAAACATAATTCTATTTTTAGAACAAGATTAGGGGTAAAGTCATTCTATTGAAGGACATGGAATTGCCCTACAACCTCAATAATAAACATGAGAGTATAATAAAATGACTAGTCAAGACAATCCAATCGGCTTATGTGGCATCGAATTTACTGAATTCGCCACACCTGACAATGATTTCATGCATCAAGTCTTTATTGACTTCGGATTTTCAAAAATCAATAAACACAAGGAAAAAGATATTTTGCATTATAAGCAAAATGATATCAACTTCCTAATTAATCGTGAAAAATCTGGTTTTTCGACTGAATTTTCTAAATCTCATGGCCCTGCTATTTGTTCGATGGGCTGGCGAGTCAAGGATGCTCCATTTGCCCACCAAGAAGCAGTCAAGCGTGGCGCAAAGCCAGTGGCTGATGCGGACAAAGTAATGAACTACCCTGCCATTTACGGCATTGGTGATAGCTTAATTTACTTTATCGATGCGTTTAGTGCGGTTAACAATATTTATCAGGATGACTTCGAACCGTTAAGCGAACCACAGTTGGTGGCAGAGAAAGGGTTTTTAAGAGTCGATCATTTAACCAACAATGTTTATAAAGGCACCATGGAAAAATGGGCTAATTTTTATAAAGATATTTTTAGCTTTACTGAAGTACGTTATTTCGACATTAAAGGTGCGAAAACGGGACTAATATCTTACGCATTACGTTCACCAGATGGCAGTTTCTGTATTCCGATTAATGAAGGTAAGGGTAATGATAAAAATCAGATTGATGAATACCTTAATGAATACAATGGTCCTGGTGTTCAACATTTAGCTTTTGAGTCTCGAGATATTATCGCCTCATTAGATGCGATGGAGAACACTTCCATTAAAACACTCGATATTATTGAAGAATATTATGATGATATCTATGACCGTGTCCCACAAGTCACTGAAGATCGTGAGCGCATTAGGCATCACCAAATTTTGGTTGATGGCGATGAGTCTGGTTATTTGTTGCAGATTTTCACCAAAAATTTATTTGGCCCAATCTTTATTGAAATCATTCAACGTAAAGAAAATGATGGTTTTGGTGAAGGTAACTTCCAAGCCTTGTTTGAATCGATTGAACGTGACCAAGAGCGCCGTGGTGTGCTTTAATCGCACAGTTCAATGAGTTAGTTTAATGGATAATAAAAAAGCCAACATGATGTTGGCTTTTTCTGGGCTAACGACTGATTTTAAGAACAGACCACCCGATTACGACCTTGCTGCTTTGCTTTATATAAAGCAACATCGGCTTCATTAATTATCTCGATTAGTTTTAACTCGGTATTATTCGTAACACCAACACTAACGGTTATTTTAATCGTTTGACCAGCTATCTCAAAAACACTTTCTTCGACCATCGCTTTAAACCGCTCGATAAATTTAAGACAAAAAGCTGGTGTCATGCCAGCCATTATCACAATAAACTCTTCGCCACCATAACGCGCAACAGTAAACTTGCTAAATGTATCGTTTAACATCGTCGATAGCTTAACCAATACAGCGTCACCAGCATCATGACCGTAGTTGTCATTAATCTTTTTAAAGTAGTCGATGTCGAGTAAAGCGATCACTAATTCGCTATGTTCTCGTTGTGCCTGAGTCAGTAATTTTTCGGCCGTATGAAAAAAGTAACGCCGATTATACAACTTGGTTAAGTAATCTCGATTGGCCGCTTCTTTTATTTTTTTGATCAGTGAAATCTGCTCCATCGCCTTAAGAATTCGCCATTGGAATTCTTCTTGGAGAAAAGGTGTCACTAAAAAATCATTAGCGCCATGCTTAATAAACCGAGCCGATAAGGTCATGTCGCTTGAAGAAGATAAACCAATGATCGGAAATTCGTCTCTGGTTTTAGTTTGTCTTATCGCACGAATAAGTTCAATACCATTCATATTAGGCATATTATAATCGGTAATTAATAATGCGATATCATCGACACGAGTAATGACCTCAAGCGCCTGTTTACCATCTGACACTTCAATCACTTGATAGAGTAGCTTTCGAAGTTGATTACTGATGTAGTTTCTTAGCATGGTAGAGTCATCCGCAACGACAACTTTAAGCGTTTGATTAATATATAACTGATTGGCTAATTTGATTGCGGTGCTATAGGAATCTCGATTCTCTTTGTAAATATAATCAAGCACGCCCATGGTCAGCATTTCATCACGTCGCTTATCATTCATGCTACCGGTGAGCACGATAGTTGATATGTTGGCATAGAGCAACACATCAACGACTTCACCATGGGGAGCATCGGGTAAATTCAAATCGGCGAGTGCTAAGAAATAATCATTATTTTTAATAAGGTCAACGGCTTCTTTCATCGTTGCTGCAAAATCAAATTCACAATGCAACTCGATACTCGCAATATGTTTAATCACTTTTTGAATTAACATACTATCTTCAATGATGAGTAATTTGGACATTAACTTTTATTGACCTTATTTTAATATCAAAGGAATGAGGCTATTTCTTCACTAGTCAAATAGCGCCATTGACCACTTTCGATTGAGCTATCAAGTACTAATTGCCCAATTTGCTCACGATGGAGCGATACCACATGATTACCAACAGCCGCAAACATCCGCTTAACTTGATGATATTTACCTTCGCTAATGGTTAAACGAGCTATTTTATCACTAACAATCTCCAGCTTAGCAGGTTTGGTTAATCCATGCTCTGAATTAAGTTGAATACCTGAGTTAAATTGTTCAATTAAATCAGTGCTCAATGTCTCATCAACAGTCACTAAATAGCTTTTCTGGCAGACACTGTTAGGCGAGGTGACACGATGTGACCATTGACCATCTTCGGTGATTAACACTAATCCAGTGGTGTCTTTGTCTAAGCGTCCGGCGATATGTAGTCCTTTACGGATTTCCTCAGGTAATAATTCTAAAACTGACTCGCCATCATCACTAACCGTTGAACACACATAATCTACGGGCTTGTGCAGCATGATGTAAACAGGCTGTCGTATGGTTACTAATACACCATTAACATGAACTTGCTGGCCAATAATTTTACCATCGCCTTTTTTGACGACTACGCCATCAACCGTGATATCTTCACGATGTAATGCACGCTTTGCTTCTTTGCGCGACATGTTCGCGTTTTCACTTAAAAATCTATCCAATCTCATAATTTACAACCAATTAAATATGTTCTATTACTAAACAACCCGCTGAATAACCAGCCCCAAATGAGCAAATAATTGCTTTATCACCAGCAACCATATCGTCATGATGACGATGAAAAGCAATAATCGATCCTGCTGATGCCGTGTTGGCAAATTCGTGCAAGATAATCGGTGCTTCATCACCCACTGGATCACGACCTAATACCTTGCGAGCAATAAATGTGTTCATGTTGATATTGGCTTGATGAAGGAACAAACGTTTTAAATCTGACGCTTGCAATCCTGTTTTCTCAAGTTGTTGCTCAATCATCGAATAAACCATTGGCAACACTTCTTTAAATACTTTACGTCCTTGTTGGACAAACATTTTATCCGTGTCAAACATCGTGTCAGGGTTACAACGATTGATATGACCGAAGTTACTACGAATATTATTTGAGAATGTGGTCATCGGTTGCTGAGATAAAATCTTAAAGCAATGTTTAGCCGTCGCCGTTGCTTGCTGTTCAACCACTACCGCGGTCGCGACATCACCAAAAATAAAATGACTATCACGATCGCGATAGTTAACTTGTGGTGAAGCTATTTCAGGGCTGATCACTAATACAGTTTTGGCGGTGCCACCTAATAATGCATTAGACGCATTCATGATGCCGAATGTCGCCGATGAACAGGCTACTAACATGTCGTAAGCCCAACCTTGACAACCTAATTGCTTTTGAACTTCAATCGCAATCGCAGGATACGAACGTTGAGTATATGAACAAGCAACAATAATGAGATCAATGTCTTCGGCTGTTTTATTAGCCGCTTTCATCGCTTCTTTTGCTGCTGCAATCGCCATTTCAGCTTGAATAGACACTTGGTCATTATCACGATCGGCAATTAATGGCATCATAGTGTTAGTATCTAAAATACCTTCTTTAACCATGACATAGCGACTTTTAATACCAGATGCTTTTTCAATAAATTCACTGCTCGATGGCTTTAGCGCGTCAATTTCGCCGGCGGTAATCGCTGCTTCATTTTCAATATTAAATTGCTCAACATATTTATTAAAAGCGGCGACCAATTCATCGTTTGAGACTTTATAAGGGGGAATATATAAACCAGTACCACTGATTACTATTGACATGGCGATGCTCCATCAGCTTAATTGCTGAGATAAATTAACTATTTTAGCTATTTTATCTCAATTGTGCGATTGATAATATCTATCAATTTAATTAACTTAATGTTTTTATCGCTTTTTCAAGCCCGGCCACAGTCATCGGAAACATTTTCTGTTCAATTATCTCATTTATATAGTCAATACTCATGGTGTAACGCCAATGTTGCTCTGGAATAGGGTTTAACCAAATAATGTTGTCAAAGTGTTTGGTTAACCGTCTTAGCCAGACTTCCCCTGATTCTTCATTCATGTGTTCAACACTACCGCCCGGATAACTAATTTCGTAAGGACCCATTGAGGCATCACCAATAAATATCACTTTATAATCTTTAGGGTAGGTACGAATAATTTCCCACACGTCTTTCAAATCTTGATGACGACGATGGTTGTCTCGCCACACGCTTTCGTAAACACAGTTATGAAAATAAAAATATTCAAGATGTTTAAATTCACCACTGGCGGCAGAAAACAACTGTTCGATTTGTTCGATGTAAGGGTCCATCGAGCCACCAACATCAAAAAACATCAACACTTTAACCGCATTATGGCGTTCGGGGATCATTTTAATATCAAGATAACCGGCGTTATTTGCGGTGGCTCTAATGGTATGATCTAAGTCGAGCGTTTCGGCTGCGCCAGTACGGGCAAATTTACGCAAACGACGCAAGGCGACTTGCAAGTTGCGACTGCCCAGCAGTTGTTGATCACTTAAGTTAGCATACTCACGTTTGTCCCACACTTTGGCCGCGCGATTATGACGACTTTCTGCTTGGCCAATCCGCACACCACTAGGGTTAAAACCATAAGCGCCAAAAGGCGATGTACCACCCGTTCCAACCCATTTATTACCACCTTGATGACGTTTTTGCTGTTCTTTGAGTCGCTCTTGCAAGGTGTCGAGCAGTTCGTCGAGTGACCCTAGCGCTTTAAGCTGTTCTTTTTCTTCGGCGGTCAACATTTTTTCTAGCTCTTTACGCAGCCAGTCATTGGGAATGTCTTTGCCGAATAAATCGATTGAACTCACCCCTTTGAAGTAATCACTAAAGGCGCGATCAAATTTGTCGAATTGCGATTCGTCCTTAACCATAATAATTCGGCTGAGTTGATAAAACTTATCAACATCGGCAAACACCACTTGTTTTTCGAGGGCACTAATTAAATCTAGCAATTCGCTAATGCTAACTTTTAATTCATATTTTCGTAAGGTAAAAAAGAAATCTATTAACATAGTGAATTATCGTCTACGAGCCATAAAAGCGAGTTTTTCAAACAAATGCATGTCTTGTTCATTTTTCAACAAGGCACCATAAAGCGGTACTATCGCGTCATCATGATTAGAATCACGCAACACTTGTGGCGTAATATCTTCGGCCACCAGCAATTTTAACCAATCGAGCAATTCTGAGGTTGACGGTTTCTTTTTAAGACCAGCGACATTACGCAATTCAAAAAATCGCACCAAGGCTTGTTCCAATAACTTAGGCTTGATATTTGGAAAATGCACATCGACAATTTTAGCCATTTCAGCGGCGTCTGGAAATTTAATGTAATGGAAAAAACAACGACGTAAAAAGGCATCTGGCAAATCTTTTTCGTTGTTCGAGGTAATAATGACGATTGGACGTTGCGTGGCTTTGATGGTTTCTTGTGTTTCATAAACATAAAATTCCATTTTATCGAGCTCAAGTAACAGATCGTTAGGAAATTCGATGTCTGCTTTATCTATTTCGTCAATCAATAAAATTGGACGAACATCGCTAGTGAATGCCTGCCACATTTTACCTTTGATAATATAATTACCAATGTCATTGACCCGTGAATCACCTAGCTGTGAATCTCGTAGCCGTGACACTGCATCGTATTCATATAAGCCTTGTTGCGCTTTGGTGGTAGATTTGATGTGCCATTGAATTAAAGGTGCACCCAGTGCCGCCGCTAACTCTTCTGCCAACATTGTTTTACCTGTGCCTGGCTCGCCTTTGATTAATAAAGGGCGCTCTAAGGTAATAGCGGCTTCAACGGCTAGTTGTAATTCTTGACTAACAACGTAGGTTTCGCTGCTATTAAATGATTGTTTATGAGTTGTCATGGCTAGGTTCTTTTTCACTTCAAACGGATGTTTAAACTCTAACACAATTAAAAATTCTGCCAACCTTTTTGCAATTACTGATAATGACCATGGCGTTCTAAGACTTCGATTTGGTAACCGTCAGGATCGTGAATAAAAAAGAAGGTCGCAATGACCGTATCAGCAGGTTTAAATTTAACGATATCACCAACATCGAGTCCCAAGTTTTGCGCTTTAACGTGAAATTTAGCCAAATCATCCACGCAAAAGGCAAGATGCCCATAACCATCGCCCAAATCGTAAGGAGTGGTTCGAGAGTGATTAGCGGTCAATTCTAGTTCCATGTCATTATGCTTCCCCTTAAGGTATAACAAGGTGAATTCAGGGAAAACGAGTCGATTTGTTTCTTCCAGTTCAAAGAGTTGTTGATAAAACTGTTGAGATTTATCTAAATCTAAGACGCGGATCATGGTATGAATTATTTTAGGCATCACTAAATAGACCCAGGTTAATAAAGGCAGCGATTATTCTACCAGCAAAGCGCTAGACGCCGATAGCAGGCGCTTATACAATAAAAGTAATAAAAAGCTAGGTTTTTATTACATATCGATATAACAAAATGTCATTTCACTTCTTGCTCTTTTTCTTTATGCTAATGATATATGACTAATATTAAGATAAAGTCTTCTCAAATAATTAAACCAAGGAAATATCATGGCTAACATCGCATCAGACAACTCGTTGACCATCGGCAATACGCCTCTGGTCCGTTTAAATAAGGTATCAAACGGCAATGTTATTGCTAAAATAGAAAGCCGTAATCCTAGTTTTAGCATTAAGTGTCGCATTGGCGCTAATATGATTTGGGACGCTGAAAAGAAAGGTATTTTAACCGCTGGTAAAGAACTCGTTGAGCCAACCAGTGGTAACACCGGTATTGCATTAGCGTTTGTTGCGGCATCAAAAGGTTACAAGTTAACGCTGACGATGCCTGAAACCATGAGTATTGAACGCCGACAGTTACTAAAAGCCCTAGGCGCTAATCTTGTGTTGACCGACGGTGCCAAAGGCATGGGCGGTTCAATTGCTAAAGCGCAAGAGATAAAAGACTCTAATCCAGATCATTATGTATTATTAGGTCAGTTCGATAACCCAGCAAACCCTGAAATTCACTTTAAAACGACAGGTCCTGAAATTTGGAATGATACCGACGGAGAAATTGATGTTTTCGTTGCTGGTGTTGGTACCGGCGGTACGATTACGGGTGTCAGTCGCTACATTAAAGAAATCGCTGGTAAAGCGATTACTTCGGTAGCGGTTGAGCCAGTGAATTCACCGGTGATCACTCAGGCGAAAGCAGGTCTAGAGCTAACCCCAGGGCCACATAAAATTCAAGGCATTGGAGCAGGTTTCATTCCTGGTAACCTTGATCTTGATTTGGTCGATTTGGTCGAGCAAGTTGATAACGATGAAGCCATTGAAATGGCCCGTCGTTTAATGGACGAAGAAGGTATTTTAGCGGGTATTTCTTCTGGCGCAGCGGTTGTTGCTGCTAACCGTATTGCGGCGTTACCTGAGTATAAAGACAAAATGATTGTGGTTATTTTAGCTAGCTCTGGTGAGCGTTACTTGTCGACCGCATTATTCGACGGTGTTTTTGGCGAGCAAGAAGGCGTTAAATAAGCTTTTTCATCACAAAAATAGGCTGCTATTTTCGCAATAGCAGCCTATTATTTTAGGCTTTGACTTGTCGCATGACCACGCAACGAGCAATGAATACGCCATTAAAGCAGCCATAGAGCAAACTCACGGTTGCCACAAATGCAATATCACCAATAAAATTCACCTCTCTAGCTATCATTACCGTGACGCAATATTTAGTGAAAAAAATCGCCATCATGAGGATCAGCGGCTGCCAACTTCCAGCGATAGTTAGCCGATCAGCTTCTCGAATCACGGTTTGACCCCATTTTACTTTCAGCCCCACCACAAGTAATAATGTAATTCCGAGTAGCCATGAAACAATAGTCACACCACTAAAGCCAAAGGCGCTAGCAATACCAATCCCAGAAAAAATGAACATCGCCAATGGTAAAATATAAATGGTATAACGTTTCACGGTTCGCTGCTTTGTTTGTACAAGCCCTAACAGTAACAAGCCGAAAAATAGGCCAAATACCCAAGTGGGTGTGTGACTAATAATTTGTGATAACAAGTTTGTTTCCTTCGTTTTATTTAATTTCTTTAGCTAATCGCTAGCTTAGACTATGATAAGTGCTTAATCCTAACAGATTATTTGACAATCGTTTTTTGATTATACAAATTTAATCAAGTTTGTATTATAGGAGTATGTTCAATGCCAAAGCAGACATTAGCTATTTTGCCCCACTATTTTACGATTCATAGCTTTACCCCAGACACACTCCCTGCGCCCATTATTTTTGAGCAAGAAATCTACTTTATTAGCCGCACGTTCGATGAACTATCTGTCGTGGTGCCAACGGATGTCAATTTAAACAGCCTCGACAGCGAAAGTGACTGGCGTTGTCTTGAAGTACTTGGCCCTCTCGCCTTTTCTTTAACGGGCATTATTGCTGGCATCGCCACAGTATTATCAGAGTCTAATGTTAGTATTTTCACCTTGTCGACCTTCGATACCGATTATATTTTGGTTAAACAAAATAAGCTAGATGTTGCAATTACGGCGTTAGAGCGCAGTGACTACCAGATAAAAGAAATAGGCTAATTAATGACTCAAGCAACACTTAGCGTCGAACTGATGGCGCCGATTAATGGTCAGGCAATTGATTTAGCCCAAACACTCGATCCGTTAATCAATCAAGGATTAATGGGCAGCGGAGTCGCTATTGAGCCCATTGGCAATCGCATTGTTGCCCCTTGCAATGGTATTATTGATACGATTGCAGCGACAGGACATCAATTGACCATTATCAGTAAACATGGCGTCAGTATTAGAATCATTATTGGCCACGACGGGCTCGCCACTCACGGTGTCGGGTATCACAAGAAAGTCGAGGTTGGTAGCAAGGTAACCACTGGTCAAACATTAATAGAATTAGACACTTTAAAGTTAAAAAAACAGCTAAAATCGATGACTGTCGCTGTACTCGTCACTAAGGGCGCACTAAAATTATTACCACAATGGGGTAGTAAGCGTGCCGGTGAAGATTTACTTTTAAAAGTTATTATCAAAAAAACACAAATTAAGGAATAACATGACAACCGTTGTATATGGCATTAAAAATTGTGACACGATCAAAAAAGCACTGAAGTGGTTAGACACCAACGAGATAACATACACCTTTCATGACTACCGTAAAGATGGCCTGTCATCGCAATTATTGACTCAACTGATGACAACGGCAGATCCACAGCTAATGCTTAACAAACGTAGCACCAGTTTTCGTGCCCTAAGCGCTGAGCAAAAAGAAAATTTAACTAATGAGACTCTCTCACAACTGTTTTTAGAGACACCTACTCTCATTAAACGTCCTTTGTTAATCACTGACAGTAATCACCTGTTAGGTTTTAAAGCCGATCAATACCAAGCGTTTTTTAACGAATAGGACATTAGTGTGAATAATCAAGTAACGGATCCTAACGTCTTTGAACTAGCCTGTGATTTACTCAGCCGACATTCAATCACCCCGCACGATGGCGGGTGTCAGGAGTTGATGGCCGCTCATTTATCGCCGTTAGGTTTTAATATTGAGCCAATGAACTTTGAAGACACCACGAATATGTGGGCACGAAAAGGGACCAAAGCACCGCTATTTTGCTTCGCTGGCCATACCGATGTCGTACCGGTGGGTAATGAAAGTTTATGGGATAATCCTCCTTTTTCACCGATATTAATCGACGGCATGTTACATGGTCGTGGTGCTGCGGACATGAAAGGCAGTTTAGCCGCGATGGTGATTGCGACCGAGCGTTTTGTCACCCAATACCCAGATCATCAGGGATCGATTGCATTTTTAATCACCAGCGACGAAGAAGGCCCTTTTATTAATGGCACCACTCGGGTGATTGATACACTAGAAGCTCGTGATGAAAAGATTCAATATTGTATTGTTGGTGAGCCAAGCTCAACCAGCAAACTCGGTGATATCGTTAAAAATGGCCGCCGTGGTTCATTAACCGGTCATCTGAACGTGATTGGTAAGCAGGGGCATGTCGCCTACCCTCATTTAGCCGACAATCCAATTCACAACGCGACGGCAGCATTAACTGAGTTAAGCCAAACGGTGTGGGATCAGGGTAATGAGTTTTTCCCGCCGACCAGTTTTCAAATATCTAATATTAATGGCGGCACTGGCGCGGGTAATGTTATTCCGGGTGAATTGATGGTGCAATTTAATTTTCGCTATTCGACCGAGCAAACCGCCGATAAACTGATTGAGCGAGTCAATGAAATTTTAACCTCACATCAGCTACGCTATGAACTTGACTGGACTTTCAATGGCTTGCCTTTTTTAACCGAACATGGCGAATTATTAACGGCGGTTCAACAGTCAATCAAAGAAATCACCGGGCTTGAAACCGATCCACAAACCACCGGCGGCACCTCCGATGGTCGTTTTATTGCGCCAACGGGTGCTCAGTTAGTGGAATTAGGCCCAGTCAATGCCACAATTCATCAGGTTAACGAATGCGTTAAATATCAAGATCTCGAACAATTAACCGATGTTTATCAGCGTTTACTTGAGAAGCTGTTGTTGAATTAATGATGAAGAGTGAATTTAGCGTTGAGCAATTATTAGGGTTAACTGAGTCACATTTAACGACTATTGAAACGGGACATCTGCTCCATGTTGAGGTGATTACCGATTGGCAACGCTTGCAACAAGCGGCACTCCATGATGGCATTAACCTCCAAATAGCCAGTAGTTTTCGTTCTTTTGAGCGACAACTGGCGATTTGGAATGCTAAAGCGAGTGGACAGCGTCAACTCAACGATCGTCTTAATCAACCACTGGATTTTTCGGCTTTAACTCCCAACCAGCTGCTGGATGCTATTTTAACGTGGTCGGCTCTGCCAGGTGCTAGCCGCCACCATTGGGGCTGTGATTTAGATCTTTACGATCCAGATATGCTCGGCGCACTATCACTACAGTTAGAACCTTGGGAATATCAAACTGGTGGCCCCATGGCACCATTGGGTCAATGGTTGAGCGATAACTTAACACAATATGGTTTTTATCTGCCCTATCACACTGATCGTGGTGGTGTGGCAATTGAGCCGTGGCACATTAGCCACGTTAAGCTAAGTCAACAAGCCTCGTCACGACTGAATGTATCAATGCTAGCCGATGCATTAATTAATACTGACATTTGCCTATCAGCGCAGATTCAGGCAAAACTTGCTAATATATTCATCCAATATATCAGCAATGTTGACAGCTGTTGAGCCATGCGTTTCTGATCATTTTTGTGCTAAAATAGCCATTCCATTATCACTGGCGTCATCCATGAATAACATTGCAATTATCTTAATTATTATCTTTGTGTTGGGCATCATTGCATCAAACATTGCGTTGATCCGCTATAGCAACAAATTTCAATTACCACCGAAAAAAGATGATGATTCATCAACCAATGATGACGAAAAAAACTAAAATAAAAGAGAAATATAATGAAAAAAACTCCTATTGCCTTGGCGTTAGCCGCGCTAAGTATGCTTAGTGCTTGCAATGACACTCAACAGATTACATCAACGCCAGCGACGACAACAAACACCGTTGAACTATTGCCTCAATTTACAAAGCGTTTAGACATTTACCAAGAAGTGACATTAACCACCGATTTAAGTCATTTATCAAGTAATCAAAAGCTAATGCTCGCAAAGCTGATTGATGCCGCAAAAATAATGGATGATTTATACTGGCAACAAGCCTTTGGCGAAAATAAAGCAAATTTTTTAGCCAAGATTAACGATCCGAAAACCCGCAATTTCGCTGAGATAAATTATGGCCCGTGGGATAGATTAAATGCCGATAAACCTTTTTTATCGGGCTATCAAGATAAAGCACTAGGGGCTCAGTTTTATCCGCAAGACATCACCAAGGCAGAAATAAATCAAGCCAATGCAAGTGTTGATGCCACAGGGCTTTATTCAATGATTATCCGAGATGCCGATGGCAAATTAATCAGTCGCCCTTTCTCGCAAGTGTTTAACAAAGAATTGACCATCGCCAGTGATTTACTCGTGGCCGCATCAAAACTTGCCGACGACTCTGAGTTTGCTAATTACTTAGTGATGCGCAGCAAAGCCTTGTTAAACGATCAATTTCAGCCATCTGATTTTGCTTGGATGGCAATGAAAAATAATCAGATAGATATCGTGATTGGCCCGATTGAGACCTACGAAGACCAACTATTTGGTTACCGAGCGTCTTATGAAGCTTATGTATTAGTGAAAGATCAAAAATGGTCGGCCCAATTAGCAAAATTTGCAAGCTTTTTACCTGCCTTACAACGTGGATTACCCGTTGACCCGGCCTACAAGAAAGAAGTGCCGGGCACCGATGCCGATCTTAATGCCTACGATGTTATCTATTACGCGGGTCATTCAAATGCTGGCGGTAAAACCATTGCGATAAACTTACCCAATGACGAAGAAGTACAATTAACCAAAGGGACTCGTCGCTTGCAATTAAAAAATGCGATGCAGGCAAAGTTTGAACATATTTTAGATCCAATCGCTCAAGTGTTAATTGCACCAGAACAGCTAAAGCATGTCACCTTTAATGCTTTCTTTGCCAACACAATGTTTCATGAAGTTGCCCATGGCTTAGGGATTAAAAACACCTTAAACGGTAAAGGCACCGTTCGCCAAGCCCTTAAAGAGCACGCATCGGCACTAGAAGAAGGCAAAGCGGATATTTTAGGTCTGTATATGATTACCGAACTATTCAAGCAAGGTGAGCTTAATGACGGCGAATTAATGGATAATTATGTCACCTTTATGGCGGGAATATTCCGTTCCGTTCGATTTGGTGCCACCAGTGCCCATGGCAAGGCCAACATGGTTCGCTTTAATTATTTTCAACAACACGGTGCGTTTAGCCGCGATGTCCAAGGGCTATACCGAGTTGATTTAGAAAAGATGAATCAAGCAATGACTAGCTTATCTAAGCTTATTCTAACTATTCAAGGTGATGGTGACTACCAAGCTGTTAGCCAATTATTAAATCAACAAGGGATGATAAAACCTCAATTAGCACAGGATTTAGCCAAGTTAGAAGCGGCTAAAATTCCAGTGGATATTGTATTTAATCAAGGGAAGAAAGTGTTAGGGCTGTAGATCTCACTTGAGTCGCAAGACAATCTCTTGCGACTCATCTGCTATTGTTTTGCTTTTAGCCAATATAATGGATTATTAATATCGGTACTTGGACTCAATAATGGATTATTTAACTCAATAGTCGGGTAATTTATCCACTGACTGACAGGAAATAGATCTTTGGTATTGACGTGAGTTCGAATATGACGTTCGAAACTACCATCTTTGATCGCTAAATCAAAACCCTTAGATAGCCGCTGATGAAGAGAGGTATTGTTTTTATTAACAAAAAAATACGCAGGATAAGGATAATAAAGAATTAAATGGCGATAAAGCATTAATTCAGGATAATTCTGCTGTTTTGACAGTATCTCTATCGGGCCTTCTTGAACGCTGCGAGGGAAATAATCACAGCGCTTAGCCACAACTTGACGAAATAAACTCTCATAGGTAGCATTTCTAATGACCTTTAATCCGGCGGCTTCTAAAATATCAGAGTCAGGCCAATGCATTCCTTGGCAAGCCGAATATTTTTTGAGGTCTTCAAGGGTTTTTATTTGACTAAATTTCGGCTCAAAATCTTTGCGGATAATCGACATTCTAAAGCCTAAAACCCCTTGGTAAACTGGTATTTTTATTGCCAATAGCTTATTTTCTCGCTCAATCGACGAGCCAAAAGAGACAATATCGACCAGTTCCCCTCTTTGTAACTGAATTTCTGCGCGTGCCTGCTGCATATCAATACTAAATACGACATCCGCTACCCCGTATTCACTCTGGGTTTTAATTAACGCTATTTTTAATAAGCCAACTAAATAGTCGTGAGATGGGCTGTTTTTTATTTTAGATGACCTAAACCTAATTTGCTCAATTGCACACGCTGTTAGCGTCATCGAGAAATTAATGATAAAAAACAAAAAAAGCCGAAGATAAAAAGTTTTAATCATAAGAACCATTTATTTACTAATATACAATAAGAGAATTAAAACATACCAAAAACAAATCTATAGCAAGTATTTTTCGGCTTGATACTAAGCTGATTAATGTGGTGGTCTAACCCAGTATAGTGAGTCATTTATCAATATATTTAGTGACCCGATGAGAGCGTATATACCTTTGGAATGAACCGTCTTTAACTGCTAAATTAAAACCTTTAGATATGAATTCTAGTAAGCCAACCATATACTCATGAACTATTCCATCTTTCTCCTTATGGGAAGACGGATATCTAAGCTGCTGCG
>SPKZ01010722.1_pt1 | contig 16721 bp, 32 predicted proteins | sample 2456571 | NCBI WGS metagenome assembly SPKZ01 (sample SAMN11192286, study PRJNA482655) | marine metagenome | biome: ENVO:00000447; feature: ENVO:00000244|ENVO:00000211|ENVO:00000569|ENVO:00002023; material: ENVO:00002151; isolation source: ocean water from marine abyssalpelagic zone ...
AAGGACACACCACATGATATTCTCGTTGGTCACTTTCGTCATATTCAATTTCAATATTACTTCTACCTTTTACAGTAGGTGTTGAGTTTAAATATATTTTTCTATTTGGAAAAGCATCTGTTCTTTTTTTGAAAACAGATATTGCACTTCCCTCCCCGTTTAGATCATGAGGGAAACCATCAATATCATCTAAATCTAAAACTTTAAAACTCAAAGACCTACCTTGTGCAGTTGAATTAGACCAACCAAATACCAACATTCCACCAGGGAATTCCATGCTATCTGCAGTTCCAATATCATCTTTGGTTTTACCTCTTTTTATTTTGTTTGCAATATTAGGCATTAGCTCTAAGCTTGGTACCAGCTTGAATATTCTGTGTTTCTTCATTAGTCCTTCTGTTGGCATAACTAACATCATAGGGCAAGGATAAATGTCCATATAACACATTAAAAAGTTGTTTCCTATTTCAGTACCACCAATTTGAGTACCTTTTTTAACTTTCACTTGTTGTATCGGATTTTGAGGTCCTAATACATCCATAATTTCTCTTACAAAAGGGAAACGACTTGTTCTCCATTGTCCTGGTTCAGAACTTGATTTTTTTGGAAGCTGTCTTCTTTCATCTGCCCACTTAGATATTTTAAATAAAGGATCAGGCAATAAACCATTTAAAAAAGAGTTTTTATACACTCCAATGTTATTCATCATCTGCCAAAGCCTTTAATATATAATTTATTTCTATTGTTAATAACTCATGTATTTTTGTTTTATTTTGATTTAGCAGCTGTGCAGATAATCTATCTGGTAATGATGAAAAACTATCTCTTATTTTTCGTGCTAATTCAAAAGCTTCAATTTTTACAACATTAATATCAACTAAGTTTTTTTCTAACTCCTGGTTCTTTAAAAACTTTTCAATTTTAATATCTTCTTCTTTTGAAATACTTGCTTTTTGTAAAGGAGTTTTAGCAAGTGTAATTAAGCCCTGATAAAATTTCCTTATATCTTCTACAGTTTGAGATTCAAATGATTCATTATTTGTATTTTCTATTTCTTCTTCCGGAGCTTTTGTTTTAGTTAATTTATCAACATAAGATTTTAATGCAGCCAACCTATAAAGTTTTTTGCCATCGTAACAATGTTTAAATATTCCATTTTTATCTAAGGCAGAAATTCTAGGAGCAGATACACCAAAAGCCAAGGCCAAATCTTTTTTTGTGATGTATTGTTTTTGGGTATCTCTTTTATTTGCATTGGCTTCTCTTTGTGAATCACGTGTAAAATCTATATTATTTAAATAAGCTTCTATTGTTTCAAAGCGAAGAAGTTTGTTATCTTCAATACAATCTATAAATACATCCTTAGCTTCTAGCTTCGTAATGTATGGTGCAGACGTGCCTACAATCTTTGAAAGCTCTGATTTCGTAATATATTTTTTATCCATTCTTAACCTTATATTTCAATAATTAACCAACTTAACCAAGTTGGGTTAATTTCTCTACATGGCCCTAGCCATAATACTTAGAGATACTTTTTTCTATGATTTACCCAAGTTGAAAGTTAACCAAGTTGAAAAATCCCAAAATTATCCAACTCTTGCGTCGCAAGTTTCCCTTATACTTTGAAACCCTCCGGAGTACCTTTTTTTTCTGTGTCATATAAGCACTTATTTACTTATATAAAACTCCAAGTTCTTTCTAAATCTTTTACCAAATTCTCTGTCTTTTATTTCCTCTGCTTTCTTTAAAGTTTTAGCATTAAACATTTGAGGAACAGACAAGGTTTGTACTGCTCTTATTTCTTGTGAGCCATCTACTCTTTGTAAAATAGCAGGACTATTTTTAGCTTTAAAAGCACGCTTCAATACTTTTCTTCCTCCTTGTTTCTTAATTCTAATACTCACCTGCCCTCGTTTCTTTAGGACTTTAGCTCCAAAGTTAGAAACATTTCTTTGTTTAGAACTAATCACAATATTAAAAATCAATCTTCCTTGGGAGGAACGACTAACCTTGATAAACTTTCTTAAGCTTTTTGCTTTAATATTATAATTAGCTCTTACATCTTGGCTCATTTTCGTAGTCATTTTTCTACCAATTTCATTGATAGTTCTACTCAAAGATTGATTGTAAACCTTTGGATTTAATGCATAAGTTAATTTGTCTAATCCTTCTAATTTAACATCAACAAACATCTAATTTACTCCCTTTTTAAAAGATACTATAGACTTATATGGAAAAGTAGTTCTTAGATATATACTTACTACTTCGATTACTACGTGTGTTATTGCCATAAATCTACTCGCTTTTTTTATTGCTTTTTGTACCCTATTTGTACCCATTATTTTTATTAACCTTTTTGGTACATTGAGTTAACTTTTTTTGCACCAGTATTTTCATGTAAATGAGTGTATCTTTTGGTCATCTTTTCATCTGCATGATTCATTAATCCCTGTACTACAATAGAGTTTTCACCCTCCATAGTTAAGTGACTTCCAAAGGTATGTCTAAACGTATGCATTACTGCTTTGTTTTTTCTATCTCTTTTTAATATCCCTTCATTAAATGGTTTTAATATCTTTTTAAATCGTACATACATAGCACTATATGAGAGTTTTTTCTTTTTATTTGATGTCAAATATATGTTTGCTTTTGATGCAGAGAAGTGTATGTTAAGCAGATAAAGAACATCATTACTAAGTATCCCCATGTAATTAATCTCTCGTTTAAAATCATATAAAAGAATAGTTTTGTTATCAAAGTTAATGTGCTTCATTTGTATACTAAGTATTGATTCAGCCCTTGCACCAGTAGATAAAGACAAGTAAGCGAACATTAGTGTTCCTATTTTTTCATCTTTTAATAGATCATATAAATTATGTACTTCTGATTTACTAAGGATTCTATCTCTTGCATTATTACATTTAATAAGTGGCACGTTTTTACAGTTATGAGTAGTAATCATATTGCTTTTTATAGCATGATTTAATATTGTTTTTACCAGGGTAATTGTTCGATTACTTGAAGCAGCTGAATACCCATATTTATGATAAATCTTCTGTAAATCAAGTAATGAACTATCACTTAATTTGTTAATTGAATGTGGCCCAATGAAAGGTTTGATATGTTTTATATATATTAATTTTGATGATTCATTTGATTTATTATGTAGTTCTTTATCGCAGAAATACTTCATTGCCAAAGTATCAAACTTTAAAAGTTTAATAGATTTTTTTATTGATAAATCTTCTCCATGTCTAATATTCATTACTGTTGAATTGTATTTTTGGATACAAGTATTCTCATTAATTCCTTCACTAGCTCTTCCAATTTTAGTACGAACCCTTTTACCCTCTTCATCTTTATAAAAAATATAATATGTTTTATCTCCATTCTTCAATAAATATGTTTGAATTTTACATCCAAACTTTAAAGAGTTTATAAAAGGTGTTACACTCATAAACTTGGAGCCAACATTTCGTAAAATCTTATTTTATAAATAATAGATCTATATTCTGCAAGAACATCTTCGCTAAGTTCAAATTTATTTACAATATCTTTTACTTTTACAGATGCACTAAATTGAACTTCCTCTGTTGCAGCTAAATTGGCTAATTCTTCTATTCTGTTTAACAGTAATTCAATTCTTTTTTTAATCATAGATTCAATCATATTTTTTCCTTGTTTCTGAACTTTCTTGAGAAACTTCATTATGTGCTTTTTCATTTTTACACTTATCCTTCTCTTCATAAAACTTATTAACTGATTTGTTAAAAAATGATTCAGGTACTTTTTCTTTATATAATAATTGCTTTTTATTATTCACTATCTTCATAATATTTTCAATTCTGTCATAACTTAAATATCCAATATCTACAATTTTAAACCTAGTCATGTGTTAATGCTTTCTTCTTTAAATCTGCTAAAGGTATGAAACTATCTTTTTGTTGGATTAAAAAGGCTTTATTTAATCGTGTATAAGCATTAAAAAGTTTATTTAGAAAATTATCATCTTGAAAGTGAGCTAAACAATATTCTAAACTCCCTACTTCATTTAAAAGTTTTTGATCTTGCTGAGTAAAGGCACATTCATCATTTCTCTTTAGTTGTTCATATTTAACATTTGCAAGAAATTTTGTTGTTTCTACAATCTCTGATATTGCTGCATCAATTGCACGTGAACAATGACCTAACTCTTTGATTATGCTTTTACATTTTTTAGTCATTGAATCTTCTTTTGCATCTTTCTCAACTTCTTTAAACTTCATAAACATTGCATCAAACTTTTGTACACCTGTTAGATAATTAAATTCTGAATTTCTTTGATTTTCTTTGATATATATTCTAAATTCATTTAAATTTTGGATAGAAGAAAGGTCCTGCTGAATATCCATAAGAACTAAATAAGATTCACTTTTAATGTTTAACTTTTCAATCACATAATTTAATATTTCATTCGCAGCTTCTAATTTTTGATTACTACTCATGAATTTCTCCTTGAAAAATAGTGTCATCTTCTTGTCTGATTTGTGAGAACATTTCATTTGCTTTTGCTATTGTTGCATTACCTGTGAAAGTAGAATTTTTAAAATTTATTGTAGGTTTATATAAATCTTTCCAATTACTACTAATAGCATTTTTAAGAATATTTTTATCTCTTCCATATTCAAAATATTTATTTAGTAATCTCTCATGAATTTTATATGTTGTTTGTAATTTCATGCTTTTTCTTAATGCACAATATTCTAAATATAATTCTTTTTCAGTACTGTCTAATTCTTTATATAAGTGATGGTTAAATATAGTAAGTGATGGTTTAGGTACAACCCTTTGACCTTGGGTACCCATTTGTGGTACAGCTGCTTGACTTTGGGTGGGTAGTACAACCCTTTGACCTTGGCTAATTTTAATATTAAATCTTTTTAAAATATCTTCGTCTAATTTTGGTATATTTTCTAATGGATAAATAATATACATTGTAGAATTTCTTCCACCTTTTGAACTGCTTCTTTTTTTAGATAGAAGGGTTTGATTAATTTCTAATTCTTTTAAATGTTTAATTACAGTAGTTCTTGATAAAGAAGTTTTCAAGACAATATTATTTAATGATGGATAACAAAATCCTTCATCATTAGCATTATCTGATAATGAAAGCATTACAAGCTTCTTATTGGGTTCCAAAGAACAATCTTTAAAGACTTTAGTCATCATTGAGATACTCATAACTATCTCTTTATCTTTACTAATTCAAAGCCATTTATATAACCAATTAATACTATTCTTGTAGTGGTGTTCTTTTTAGTTGTTTTACATTGCATGTTATATCTCCCAAGACATAAAGCCTTAATAAACAAACCAACATTAATCTTGGGAGGATTAAAGTGTAAGTTGGTTTATTAAAGACACTTGTTTAGCCTTTTTAGATATACTAATCGGGCACAGCGCGAGTGCAAACAAAGCAAGAGTTTTATTTTGAACAGTCAAACTCTTGTTTATCTACAATTAACTCTAAGAATAGTAATTTTCACATGTACTACTCTATGGAATTAATATGTCTCCGACATTGATGTCGGTAACATACCTCTATAGCTTTTTGAATTTTTTATTTAATTTTTTCAATCTTTTTACTAATCGTTTTTCGATTACTTGAGATACTTCAACTGTATCTTTTGAAGTTAATACACCTTGAATCTCTAATTCAATACCAGTTTCTTTTGAATGTGAACGGATTACTATTTTATGATTCTTATGATTAGTAGTAAATGCACCAAACTTTGTAATCTCACTCAACTTTCTTTTAATAGCAACAATCTCTGCTTTCAATAAAGAAGCCTTTGCAAACGTAATATTTTTCATTTCTTTCCTTTTTAATTTTTAAATAATCACAATAGAACCCTAAAACTAGAACTCTATGAAATTACTATTTCTTTAGCTTTAGAAATATCAAGTTTTCTAACAACAATCTTTTTTTCACTATCTTTAATATTTATAAAATCATGTATTTCTGTACTGATAATTTGCTTCATAATTAATCCTTAGTTATTTCTACTGATTTGATTAAACTAATTGCATTTTTTGTTTGCAGTGCAGCTTCGATTGAATCATCTACTTCTTTTAACATATTGGTTTTTTCTTCTTCTGTAATCTGTCCATCTTTAATAGCTCTTTTAATTTCTGAAAAACTTTCATTTGATTCTATTTGCATACTATCTGCCAATTCACCTAAATTACTAACATCACCTGGTGATTGAGGTTCAGTTGATGTAATTACAAAATCAAACATACTTGCCAAATATTTCAAGGGACTATAATCTCCTGTAATTTCCATAATATGAATAAATTCTTCAATAGAGATAGCATTTATCTGATTCGACATTTTTAATTTATTTGAAAGCACTCCACTTGTTGTACCGATTTCATTTGCAAACTCTTCATTTTCAATAGTATTTCTCTTGCAATCAGCTTTGATACTTTTTTTAATAGAAATTAAAAGACCATGGTCCTTAGCTCTTTTGTTGTTTCCAAATCTGTATTTTTCCATTTTCTTATCCTAATTTTTATTTTTTTGTACTTCAAGTACTTCATTGTTTTTTGTTACACTTTCCGTATGATTTGTAATGAATGATTTAATATCTTTCCAAAATAACACTGGAATATTGTGATTCACTGATACTGCAATAGCTTTTGTAGTAGGAGGATCATATTTCCAAGGTTCACGTTTATACTTTCTTGCCATACATGAATTAATATTCATAGTTTCAGCAAGAACTTTAGTGTCAATTTTTCTTAGTTTTTCTAAGTAATTTTTTGTTTTCATTCATAATGATAATATTATTCCCCTAAAATTAAACTTAATAATGGGAATTTTATTATCTTTTTAAATAGTAATATATCATTATTAATAAAAAGGAATATTTTGAGTATCTTTAGCAGTAAAAAACTAGATAAATATGCAGAGAAAAGATTTAAAACAAATAAAGAATTTTTAAGCTGTTTGCTTTCAAGTGGAATTGATAAGAAAGAAGATGCAATTAAAAAATGGAGGCAAGGAAATAGTATTCCAAAGACAAATGAACTTCCTATAATTGCAGATTGTTTAGAGTGTAATATTACTGATTTATTTGAAGATTCTGATGCACAAAATGAAAAAATAGCAAAACTTGAAATTACTAAAAATGCGAGTAAATATTTAAATCTTATGACTATCGAAAACAATGAGAACATAATTACCCTTCCTTATTTTGAAGATATGTACGCTTGTGCAGGAAATGGAGTAACTAATTTTGAATCAAATGCTAAACCAATAAGCTTTGATAAAAGTTTCCTAAAAAAATATTTAGGAGATATAAAATTTGACAATCTTCATATGATAAATGTAATAGGAAATTCAATGCACCCTACTATAAAAGAAAAAGAAATTATATTTATTAATCCATTTGAAAATGAAAGTCAGATTGTTAAAAGTGGAGCTGTCTACACTTTAAAGTATTATGATGAAGTATTTATTAAACGTATAGTTAGTAATCCCAAAACAGGAGAGATCGTTCTTCATAGTGATAATAAAGAGGAACACCCACCTATTGAAATATTAGAAGAAGATAAGCACAACTTTGAAATAATTGGAAGAGTTGTTGCACATTTTGATTGGATTTAGTAAATAATGAAACCTATTTACATCATCTATATAATTTTAGCATTGATAACAATTGTAATGTTTTCATATAAAGATGATGGTGCAGTAAGTAAGATTAAGACACACAAGGAAGCTATTGATAGAGCTTCGGATATGTTGAACGAGTATTAATAAAGCATTTATTCATCGAGATTAAAAAAACCTCCAGAATCTGTATTTTTTTCTTCTGGTGGAGCGATAATTCCATATACCTTTAATACGTAATACTTTCTATCAATTACCTCTAAATCATTGTTGAAAATAATTACGGACTTAAATTCACAATCGAGCATATCACCTGCATAAATTGGAGATTCTCTATTTCTTAAACTTTCGATCCAATTATTATCAAGAATTTCAACATCGAGACTCCTATCTAAAATTAATTCCCACTTAGCATTACCAAATAATGTTGGTTTTTTTATAATTAAGCTTGCTCTGAAAATATTTATCTTTGTATTTTCTTTAAAAGTTTCTTCATAGTCATATTTGAACTTACCTGAGAGTGTATGTGTTTCGTTATCGAATTTTACTTTAAACGTATTTTCAGAGCTTCTAACCGCATTATATACATCATTAGCCCCTTTTAATAGTTTATCTTTTTTAACTTTGAATCCGTAATTAGCCAACTCACTTTTTTTAATTATCTCATTAATATCAGTATATAATTTATCTTCTTTTTGTTTTTGGGTTAAGTCTTCTCTTTCGGCTGCTTCAATTAGCTTTTTCTTTCCCAAAACAAGGAAGTCTCCAACAACAGCCATTGGATTTGTAACATATGCCTTTAATTTATCATCTGGTAATTTTTTGATTGCATCACGTACTGTTGATAGAATTGAACCATGCTCAATATCAACCAAGAAAGAAGAAACAACAATCTCATCACTTATAGTCTCTAATAATGCTTTATTGTAATTATCAATTCCCACCATAAACTCAAACATTGATTCAAATACTTTTTTTGCATCACTATTTTTTTAAAATCTAATATTATTTTATATTCATTATCTTCCAAAATTACACCATCTCTCAAATAAAAATTATTTAACTCAATCATTTTACCCTACTCCTTATTAATATATAACTTCAGAAGTATTATAGCATGAATTTCACAAAAAGGGAATTTAATTATCAATTTAAGCTTTCTTTAAAGGGAATTAAATTATCATTACACACACCAAAAGCAAACCAGCTTTTAAGTTCTTTAAAAAAACATTGTTAAAAAATCCAATCGGCACAGTAATCTAAAAAGATGAAAGGTTGAAGCAACAGAGTAGTTAATAATTTCCTCTATTGGTAACAAACAGCTTAGGCAAGAGTTAAATAAATTATAAAAATATATTTATATTTGAGTTACTAATTAACTGGTAATTCAATAGTGAATATAGGAGGAATATATGGCAGATGATTGGTTTATTTTTATGTGGTTGTTTTTTACGAGTATTTGGTTATTTGATATGTAGGGAGTGCCTACATATCTCTTTTTTGGTTATCACCGGGTTCAACTGGTTCAGGAATAATAATGGGTTTTCCAGAACTCATATATAAATCAAATAGTTTGTGCATATATTCTCCTTTCAAAAGTTTTAACTAAAAAAAGATTTATATATTGCAAAAAATAACATGATTGCAATTGAAAATAATGAGAGCCAATTTGATTGAGTTAGCAACTTTGCTGTACTCGTTATAGCTTCGTTATTAAATTTTATTGCTCTTATAAGAACATTATTTATATGTTCAAGTGCCGTAATTGTCGGTGTATCGGATTCGTCATATCTCTTCATTACATCAATTTCTAACCAAACTCCACCTTTTGAGTACTTATTACGTAGAAATGCACACAAGATAGTAATTATCGCGAATACAGAACCTAATAATGAGCTTGAAAACATTGATATTTCTATAATGTCTTCCAATGGATTAGATTTAAGAAATTGTAATGCAAGTGCAATAACTAAGAAGTTAACCCATAAAATAGTTTTCATGATTTTAATTTGTTCTGGCATGTCTGTATTCAAATTAATGTTTAATCTTGCTCTTAGCTCTGTTTGATGAAGCTTTAAATTGTTTTCGTATCCTTGCTCTTTTTCGGTCATTGTGAACCCCTATATTATTTAAATTTGAGCCCTTTTTTTATACGTTTTTGTGATAAAAATATTATATCAGAAAAGGTCTCTACTTTGAATAACCAATTATAAATAATATTACTAAAAGGATCATCATGGAATACATAATTTATTTAGGCCCAGTAACAATTACTATTACCTGTATCTTGTTTGTCTATGTTAGAGATAAGAATTCGGAGAAAAGAAAAATTAAATTTGATATGAAGAATAAACTATGAACAACACAATCATAGTATCAGACAGCATAGCAAATAAATTCAAAAAAATCTATGCAAAAAAAAATAAAAACATGGTGGTAGTTTCAATTAGTGAAGCTGCTAAAGAGATATTGAAAATTAAAGGATAAAAGATGAATGAAGAAATTAAAAATATATTAGAGTGTTCAATGAAAGATGTTGTATTAGAGGCAGTAGCAGAAGTAGATATTAAAGGGATTATGGCAAATCAAATTAAAGAAGTTACAAACAGCATAGCAAGAGATATGTTTGGAAATTATGGAGATTTTAGAAAAGAGCTTGAGAAAAAGCTTCAAAAAGAAGTTGCTTTTAATCTGGATAGATTATCAGTACCTAACTTTGGAGAAATAGCAGTTGATGCTATACAAGCAGAACTAGGATTAATTGAGTTAGAGAACAAAGCAGATATTCAACTTAAAGCCACTCAAAAACTAAGGAACTTTTTAGGCTCGAACAAAGAAACAATTACTTGTTTGGATTTAGAAAATGAATTTGCAACATTTTTAAAAGATGAACTATCAGATGAATTTGATTGTTCATCAGCAATGGAGGAAATTCAAGGACTAGACGAACTAAATAATTCAACAGAATACATGAGTTCAGAAGTAGAAATCACATCAGTATTAACAGAAAAAACATCTCAATATAGCTCATGGAAATCATGCACTACTCACTTAATATTTAGTTGTAAAAAAGATGATGAATGTTTATATGAAGTATCTATGCATCTTAATAGACAAAGAGATGAAGAAGCTGGAGAAACATATTCAGATGATGACTATTTTGTAGAAGACAGAAAAAACCTTTATTCAATTATTGGTATTCAAATAAATGGTAGAAGTATTGATGAATCAGGAACTTTATTTCTTAAAACAATTAGAAATGAACTAGAACAAATGGCATTAAACTCATTTATTAATGGTGTTAAAATTGACATGAATAAAAGATCTTTGACTGAAATAGAGGAAGAGTAATGCTTAATACAATTTTATTAGTAGTCTTTATCCTGATGTTAGGTACTGGTGTTTATTATCAAGTCAAAAGAGATAAACAAACAAAGATTTTACATGTACTTCAATTTGAAAATGAAAATAAAAGAAGTGATTTGTTAGATATGAACATTGAAGAACAGGAATTAAGATTAAGAGTTTTAAATGAAAAATATAATGAAAGTGAGAAAGAATAATGAGTATATTAAACAGAAAAGCATTAGAAGAGATAGGAAAATTAATTGACATTAATAATCCTAAATATGAGTTAAATTATCTATTAGTTGATAAATCAAATGTTGTAAGTACAAATACAAAAGCATTGTGTGTTGTAAAACATTATGAGCCTGTTAAAGAAGCTTTTTTAATACATGGAAGCATTGTAAAAAAAGCACTTACAGAAAGAAAAGCAACCGACTTTGTTTTGTCAAAAAATAAAATTGTTGTTATGAATGATAATGAAGAACTCATGACATATTCATTATCATCTAGTTTTGAGGATTTTAAATATCCTGATTATGAAAGAATATTTCCAAAAGGACTTGCAGAGGAATGTATTTCCTTTACTGACAATTCGCAAATATCTGGAATATGTGCATTAAGTAAAGTTCATCTAAATCCTAAACATATACCAAAATTGAAATCAGGAACAATCAAAATTAATACACCTGATTTACCTGTTCTAATTGAAGATGGTGAAGAAAATATAAAAATAATTGTAATGCCTATTGTTGATAAATTTAAAGAATTTGAAAATGAAGGTCCTTTTTAACCCACACTTAACTCAACCAATTAGAACACTAACAAAATGAAATCAGGGGTGTTCCTATACACTATGTACACCTAAGTAGTTAGTACATACAGTTTAATGTATTTTAATGTAAAATACATTTTTATAAGCAAGTAATATTACTTACATAACCAATTAAATACTAACAATAAATTTTACATCTTAATTTAGGGTGTAAATCAATGAAAGGAAACAAATGAATATATATCAAACTATTCCCTATGAAATAAGAAAAGAAGATGAAACGCACTTAACAATCGAAGATGTTGAGAAAGCATTAAAAGATTCTTTCTTTAGTAGTCATGTCAGTACTCCCCAAATTATGAGTGTATATATAGATAATAAATATACCCCTCTTCGTATTGAAGTTAATACCTACAAAAATACTGTACCTCTTGAAAATAATATTTCAGTACCATATAAAGATTATAAGGACGAACAAGGTGAATATATTGAAATCATTGTAATATACATTGAAACTAAAGAGGAATATAACTTAGTAAAACATACATGCAAAGGATTAGGAATAACATACAATCAGTTGGGCTTATTTATTGGATATGGAGAAAACTCAATAAGTAATGCTTCAAGAGGAGATGTTAGTAAAGCCATGAAAAAAGCCATTGAGTTATATACCGAAACTTTGAAATTAAAAAAAGAATTAGAGAATTCAGATAAAATTAAAGCAACTCTCAAAGAATGGCTTAAGTAGGTACCTCTAGAAAGGTGTTCAGATAACTAAACACCTTTAAAGTGGCAATTAAAATAAATTCCCACTTTAAAAATACTTTAATCTATTGACAAAACACTTTAAATCAATTATACTTGCACAATAAAACTCAAATAAGGTGTAATTATGAATAGTATAAACTTAGTTAAAGTGAACTTCAATTTAACTCATGTAGATGTTATAGAGGAAACACAATCAATAGTAGTAAAAGATATTTGCGAAAATATTGGACTAATCTTTTCAGGACAATTCACAAAGATAAAAACAGACCCAAGCTACCAAAGTAAATTAATTAAAGTTCAAACTAATGGTGGAGAACAAGAAGTATTTACAATCCCATTATCAAAACTAAATGGTTGGCTGTTCAGTATCAATCCAAATAAAGTTAGACCAGAAGTAAAACAAAAATTAATCGAATACAAAAATGAGTGTTTTGATGTCTTAAATAATTATTTCAACAAAGGAATTGTAGTTAATGAAAAGTTCCATAGACAACAAATAAACGGTTACAAATCTCAACTATCACAAAAAAATAAACTAATAGCCAACCTCAAAAAAAATAATAGTCAAACCACAATAGAACAAGAAATAAGAAAGCTAATAGAAAAAGGCTTGAAATACGATGAAGAGAGAAAAAGGTTTGAGAAACTATATGGAGAATATTGGAGATTAAAAGCAATAACAAATAAGTTGCAGAATACTTTTAATGAACTAAATTTCCTAAACATCTAAAGGTAATAACAAACCCTAAGCACACACATAAGTTATGCAATCTTAAGTATAGGGTTTGCATTGCTGAAAAGTATAACTAAAAATTAATTTAATAAGGAATAAGTAATGGCTTGTAAAAATATGTTTCCTAAGGGTGCAGGTTTCGGCTTTATTTGTAGTGATATTGGACATAAAAATAAATCTGATACCTTTTATAATGAAGAACAAAAAAAAGATGTTAAAAAGTATAAATATGAATTTATAAAAATGATAAAAAAATATACTAAATGTGATTCTTATGGAGCATATCATGAAGTTATTGCACACATTGAAAATGTAGGATTATCTGAATTAAATCTTAATGACCCTTTTGAAGATGTAGAAGAGTGCGTTAGTTATTGGGATTGATATGAAAAAAGAAAAATTAAAACAAAATGATTGGTGTTTCTTTTGGAATGAAAATATTAAAAAAGGAGTTGTTTATCAATTTTTTGAATATAGCAAGCACAAGCATCCTTATGTCTCAATAGATAAATCAGATGATAATGATTTAAGTTGGTGGTTAAATGCTAGAAAATTAACTGATGAAGAATTTGAACAAATTATAGATAAGGAAAAACAATGAAGAAATTAGCATATAGCCTAGATGGAGAAACATATTACGAGAGAGAGCATATTGAATATGAACTTGAATCATATGGTGAAAGTGACATTGTTTATGTTGGAGAACAAATAAAACAAAAACATAGTGATTTTATAGGTATCGATGATTTAATTGAAAAAATGAAAGAAAATGCACATGAAGTTTCTCCTGATTTTTCAGATGATTACTTAGGAGACATGACAAAAGAACATCAAAATAATATTGAAAAGATTATTCTTGATTATTTGGATAAAAACATTGAACAACCAACTTTTTATTTAATTGAAAATGTGAAAGAAATTACACCAGAAGAATTTTTAAAGGGTAATAAATGAAAAAAATAATTATAGTTAAAACAGTCGAAATAACACTTGGTGCAGAATGTGACAAACTATCAGACACTCAACTAATAAATGATATTCAAGGGCTATATGATAACTATGGAATTGATTCAACTATGACAATGGGAGAAAGTCAAGAAACAGAATCCATTCATATTGAGTCAATAAATGGTGAAATGGTTTTTAGTGATGGAGGAAGGCTTGATTATGCAGGAGGTGGCCCAGTTATTATTGATGGGAAAAAGCTTTGGAGAGAAGATGATGAATAAATATAAAATTTATGATACAAAAGAAAAAAGATTTTTGGGATTGCACGAAGCCGCCATAAGTAATGAAGGTAATGTTATTACTTTTAAAAATGGTGCAATTTATGATGTAGCAACTAATAGCAATAGATATACAATTCACTACTACATAGGTAAAACAGATATAAACGATAAAAAGATTTATGATGATTGTTCTATTATTGAATTTGATTTTATTGGATTCGGAGATAATGAAAGTGTTAAATATAACGGTTTTATTAAATGGAACAAGTCAAGGTTTAGATATGACATAGAAACAATTTCTCATGGAGATAAAGATGGTGATAATTATATTTTTGACTTAGGAAAATGCATTGATAGAATAAAAAATATTAAAATCATTGGAACACTACAAGAAAAAGCATCAGTATGTGGTTCGTGTCATGGGGACGGTGAATATGAGGTATCTGCAGGAAGTCATTCTTTTTTTGTTGATTGTCATTGCATTAAAAATAAAAAAGTACCAAGACACAACTTAAAAAAGGAAAAATCATGAGTGAAAGAATAGACAGAATATTAAAAATCACAGAAGTAACTGATATATTTGGCGTTTCACGACCTACAATTTATAACAGAATTAAAAGCGGTGATTTCCCTAAGCCTATAAAATTAACAAAAGCCTCCGTAGGATGGCTTGAATCAGAAATTAAAGCTCTAATCCAAAATAAAAAAGATGAAAGAGATAATTCCTAGTCTTTTTTTAAGTTATCTAAAAAACTACTCCACCAGTTCATTAAATCAATTCTTTCATCCAAATATATTGCTTTATTATAAATTTGATGAACAGTACTTCCAACTTTATGAGCAAGCTGCATTTCAATAATATCACTCTTAATTTTATGTATTCTATTATTTTCATGTAACAATGTTGAAGCAGTATGTCTAAAGCCATGAGCCGTCAAATCAACCCCCATTCTTTTTAATGAAAAATTCAGTGTGTTTTCTGATAAGGTTTTTGAATTAGATACTCTTGATGGAAAAACATATTTACTTACATCTTTACTTACCTTCTTCATTTCTTCAATAACCCCTAACACACTACTTGACAATGGAACAATGTGATCCTTTTTTGTTTTCATTTTTGTACCAGGAATAGTCCATAGCTTATCTATGAAATTAATTTCATTCCATTCCATATATCTTAAATTATAAGGCCTTACAAATAAATGTGGCAAAATTTTTAAAGCCATTTTTGTTGAATAATCCCCTCCATAGTAATCAATAGCATGTAGTACAGCAGAAAGCTCTTTTATATCTGTAGTATGTGCGAAGTTTTTAACTTCTACTTTCCTAAATATTAAATTTCTATCTACATCCCCCATAATATTTCTTTTAGCTTTCCCAACTGTTGAAGCATATCTATAAATTCTCTCTACTATGTTAAAAGTTCTTTTAGCAGAAACATTTGCTCCCCTCTTATCTATAATCTGTAACACCTCTACCATTCTCAAAGATTCAATATCGTCCATATACTCTTCTCCAACGTATGGATAAATATCTTTTTCTAATTTCCTAATGCAATCACCTTTGTATCTCTCATTCAAATCCTCACGCATCATAAAGTACTCTCTAGCTACGTCAATAAATTTATGTTCATCTTTTCTAATATTTTTATTTTTTGCTCTAGAAGAAGGGTTAATATTATTGCTAAGGCCTTTTAAAGTATCATTCCGTTTCTCACGAGCTTCTTTTAATGTTAATAAAGGATATTTACCAAAAGATAATGTATTTGTTTTTTTCTCATAGACATATCTAAGGTACCATCTTTTAATTCCATTACTAAAGACTTTAAGATACAGACCACTTCCATCATATAACTTGTAATCTTTTTCACTTACTTTTGCATTTTTTATTTCAGCTTCGCTTAGAGGTTTCGTGATTCGAGCCATTAAAGTCCTTTGATTGTAGAAAATAAGGGTACACTTTTTATTTTCAGAAAGTGTACCCCTAAATTTACCCTTAAAAATCTTTAATTCATCTTTATTAGACTATATTGACTTTTACAAGCTATTTTATTAAGAACCTAGTATAGGGCTAATTATGGGAGTTATATGTAAGTTTTTGATTGATTTTGATTGTATAATGGCAGACGGTAGGGGATTTGAACCCCTGGTTCCGTGAAGAACACTAACTTTCCAAGCTAGCGGATTAAACCGCTCTCCCAACCGTCTTTAAGTTTAT
>SPKZ01010754.1_pt1 | contig 16719 bp, 14 predicted proteins | sample 2456571 | NCBI WGS metagenome assembly SPKZ01 (sample SAMN11192286, study PRJNA482655) | marine metagenome | biome: ENVO:00000447; feature: ENVO:00000244|ENVO:00000211|ENVO:00000569|ENVO:00002023; material: ENVO:00002151; isolation source: ocean water from marine abyssalpelagic zone ...
AAGTCGATCACCAGGCAACGGCCAATCATGACCACCATTGACGATCTCGATGCCGATTGACCTGGAGTTTAGATCAGTCTCGCCCTTCCAGCTCGACACACCAGCATGCCAGGCGCGTTTGTCTTCGCCAACAAGCTGCACAATGCGGCCATCTTCCCAGATCATATAGTGAGCGGAAACCTCAGCTTCTGGATCACACATGCGGTCCAGCGCCGCTTGGCCTGTCTCCATCCCGGTATAGTGAAACACAAGCATATCGACCGGCGCTTTGCGGTCATTGAAATTCGGGCTGGGATGCGCCTCGATCTTCATTCTTTCTTGCCTCTCACCTTATCGCCAAGCGCCGCCTCAGGCATGGCGCTGTTGGGACGGATGAGAATAACAAACACGCCGCCTAATGAAATGGCCGCCCCGACAACTAACTGCAATGTCAGGACCTCTCCCAGCATCACGATACTGAGCACAACGCCCCATACCGGCGTCATCAGCGTCAACGGCGAGAGCAGAGAGATATCGTACTTCTTGATCAGATTGTAGAAACAACCGTGACCAAAAACGCTGACGCCGAGCACGGCAAAGGCAGTTGCGAGCCAAACTAGCCAACCGCCCTCGATAAAGGCGCCCCAGCCATTTTGATCACTCTCCAGGAGCCCGGAAACTGCGAACAACGGCGCGAAACTAAACAGACCGATCCAGGCCTGCATTTGTAACGCGCTAATCGACGGCATGCGCTTCATCAGGATGCCTGCTCCAGATGCGATCAGCGCCGCAAAGACGACGTATAGGAGGCCAAAGCTAAGCTGGAACGTGTTCGGATCAACGGCGATCAAAATCGCGCCCGCGAAGGCGAGCATGATCCCCAAGCCTCGGCGCCAACCCACCACTTCGCCCAGGAAAGCCATGCTCATCAAAGTTGAGAACGGCACTCCGAGTTGACCTACAACGGAGACCGAACTCGCTTCGGCATTTGCTAGCCCCATAAAGAGAAATGCAAAGTGGACCGCGCCCATACCCATGGCAATTAAGAACAGCGTCCCGAGGTTTTTTGGGATCGGTCTTAAAAACCAAAACAAAACGAGCGCGATCCCCGCAAACCGCATCGCGGCGAAAAAGAGCGGTGGAACACCTGCATCCGCAACAACCCAACGCGTTACAACCAGGTTCAAGCCCCAAACGAAGCACACCGCTGAAAGTAACAAGAAATCGCGAAAATTCATCGACCCGCCCTATCAGGCTTCGACAACTTGTCCATCACGCATTCTCGGGCAGCAAGGCCTCTAAGTTCTCCAACCGGTCCGCCTCCGCGCTCGGTTTGTCCCAGCGAATTCTGTTGATCCGCGGGAACCGCATAGCGATTCCCGACTTGTGCCTTGGGCTACGCTGTAGGCCCTCAAACGCAACTTCAAAGACGAGGCCCTTTTCTTTCGTTGCGGTGACAGATCGCACCGGCCCGAACCGTTCTATCGTGTTGTCGCGAACGAATTTATCAAGCTGTTTGAGCTCGTCATCAGTAAACCCAAAATAGGCTTTCCCCACCGGCGTGAGCCGATCTTCCCCGTCAATTTCGCGCCAAACGCCAAACGTGAAATCCGAGTAGAAACTGGATCGCCGGCCATGCCCGCGTTGGGCATAGAGCATCACCGCATCGATCAAGAACGGATCGCGTTTCCATTTAAACCAAGGGCCTTTAGGGCGCCCTGCTTCGTAGACGCTGTCCCATCTTTTGAGCATAAGGCCTTCGATTTCCGGCGCTGGCGGATTGTTGCGCGCATGCTCGAGCACTTCGATGCTTTCGATTGCGACGATCGGAGAGAGGTCAATCCGGTCCGTCTCGAGATTGCCGACAAAAGTCTCAAGCCGAGCGCGGCGGTCTTCGAACCTCATCGCGCGCAGGTCTTCTTTGCCTTCGACCAGTAAGTCATAGGCGCGAATAAAAGCCGGCCGGGCGTCCATTTGTTTCTTGGAGACGGTTTTTCGGTTTAGCCGCTGCTGCAACTCGTTAAACGGCGCAACGCCACCATCTTGCGCGCGCACCAGAAGCTCACCATCAATCGCCGCCTCGAAATCCATGGCGGCGAGGACGTCCGGGAACGTATGGCTGATATCGTCGCCCGTCCGCGTATAGATCCGGCGAACGCCCGCTTCGGACACGGCTTGCACGCGGATGCCGTCATATTTCCATTCCGCAGCAAAGGTCGCCGCCGTGATCAAATCTGGATCGACCGCACCCGGATTGTCTCGGTCTTTCTTAGCAACCAGCGGATGTGCCAGCATGACCGGCCGGAACGGCGCGGCGACATCTGGTTTGGGTTTTTCGGCGTTGCCTTCCAGCCAGGCAAAGAGCGAGAGATAAGGCGGCTCAAGGCCGTGCCAGATCTCTTCTACTTCGCTCGGTTCTACGCCTCCAAACTGAGCCGCAGCAACTTTCGCAAGCCGCGCCGAAACACCGATGCGCAGCCCGCCCGTTACCAGCTTCAGAAGGGCCCAACGCCCGCGCGCATCCAGCGCATTCAGCCAGCCCTCTATCAGTCTCTCACCTTGGGCTTTGGTGGCTTCTGAGAGTTCGGTCACGACTTCGCTCAGGGTCGGGACATAGTTTGCGCCATGCTCGCTTGGCCAGATCAGGCTCACCGTATCCGCCAAGTCGCCGACAAAGTCATAGGACAGCCGAAACAGCTCGTGATCGACTTTGCTCTCAACCAAGCGCCGCACCAGGCCCGCTTTAACGCCTGGCAGGTCAATCTCATTCGTCAAAGCAGCAAGCGCCCAACCGCGCTCAGGATCAGGTACGGTGGCGAAATAGTTCGCCATCAAGGCCAGTTTCCCGTTTCGCGCCGGGGTCAGCAATAGGCGCTCAAGGAGATTCGCGAAGGCTTCCATGGAAGGTCATATGGCGCGCGAGACCGCCTGGGTCCAGCGCGCCAAATTGTCGTTACGTCAACTTTGTGCTATGGTCGTCACCGTTGGAAGCGGCTTTGCCAGTCCGCGCAGGCTTTCAAAGCCACATATAGTAACTTAGACGAGACCAAAGACTGTACGCGGACTGGCCGCTTTCATCTCCCTAGTACCCGTCAGCGTTACCGTCTTTGCGCATCTCGGTCGCTGCAATCCAGGCGCCGCTTTCAAAGTGGCGCATGATCGCTTGGTAGCCGCCGCCATTTGCCCGGCAGCATTCCACTTCATGCCCGCGCCGTTCAAGCTCCGCGCGTGTCTCGACAGGAATTCCGCTTTCGAGATGGACCTTGCCCATATCGGTTTCGCACGCGTCGCCATTGAGGCCATCCGTTGGCTCACAGCCACCGCGATGTTCCCAGCGCGCCGCGTCGCCAGCTTCCTGCAGACCCATGTCATAGTCGATGAGGTTGAGGATAACCTGGACATGGCCTTGCGGCTGCATTCCGCCGCCCATAAGGCCAAAGCTCAGCCAAGGCTCATATGGACAGGCTTCTTCGGCGGCGACAGAGCGGACCTGACAGCCTGGCATATCCTTTTTGAAGGCGAAGGCTGGAATGATGGTGTGGAACGGTCGTTTGCCTGGCTCAAACACATTGGGATGCTCAGGATCGAGGCTAAACAATTGGCCGCGATCCTGGAACATGAAGCCAAGACCGTCTGCCACGAGGCCAGATCCCATGCCGCGATAGTTTGACTGAATCAAAGACACCATCATGCCGTCTTTGTCTGTGACGGTGAGATAAGTCGTATCGCCATCTTCAAGCTTGGCATCAGCGTCCGCAAAGCCCGGCGCAGGCGGCACCATGGCCTGGGTGATATCGATCGCTTCACCACGCTCTGCATTATAGCCCGGGCGAATGAAGACTTTAGGATCGATGCCGCTAAAGGCCGGATCAGCATAGCCTGCCGCACGGTCCGCAAAAGCGAGGCGCTTGGCCTCGATCTGCGCCATCAAGCTGTCCGGCGACCCGAAGCCCATGGAGCGCAGGTCAAAGCGCTCTAGCATCTCCAGCATCTGCAAGGCCGCGACGCCTTGCGTGTTTGGCCCCAGTTCGCAGAGTTTCACGAGGTCACGGTATTCAACGCAAAGCGGCTCGGCCCATTCGCCTTGGTGGGCGGCAAAGTCTTCATAGCGAAGGTAACCGCCAATCCGCTCGAAATAGCTGTCCATAGTCCGCGCGATAGAGCCTTTGTAGAAAGCATCTCGGCCATTCAGGGCGACCTTGGTCAGCGTGTCAGCCAAGTCCGGGTTGCGGAACAGCGAGCCCTCCACTGGTGTCGGCGAAAAGAACGTGTCTTTTGCATTTTCATACTCTTCCAGCATGCCGCTTTCGGCAGCTGGCCCAAAACGCTGAGGCCCAAACTGCCAATAGAAGGCGATGACTTCCGGGATTGGGGCGCCGTTGCGGGCATACTCGATCGCAGGCTTCAGGTTATCAGCCATATCGCGCTTGCCGAACCGTTCGTGCAGCGCATACCAGCCATCGATTGTGCCAGGAACTGTGACGGGCGCAGCACCAAAAGGCGGGATTTCTTCGCCGTCCATGAAGGCGTCGGCCTTGGCTTGCATGTCTTCCAAGGTCGCGCCCATCGGCGACTTACCAGAGCCATTATAGCCATAGAGCTGTTTGGTCTTCGGGTCCCAGACAATCGCGTAAAGATCCCCGCCAATGCCATTCCCGGTCGGCTCTACCAGACCTAGCATAGCATTCGCAGCAATCGCGGCGTCCATCGCTGTGCCGCCATCTTTCATGACGTCCAGAGCCGTCTGGGTCGCCAACGGGTGCGCGGTCGCCGCCGCTGCGTTTGGCGCGACGACGGCGGACCGGGTTCCGATGTCTCGGCCGGACGGCATCCGGTCACCTGGGCCAATAATCGGCTCGCTTGCCGCTTCTACCAGATCAGGCTTTACCGACGGCGCCTCGGCCGATTGAAGATCAACATTAACGCAGGCCGAAAGCCCAACCGCTAGCGCGCTTACCAAGATGGATCTCTGAAGCATGTTTCGTCTTACCCTCTTTACTTGGGCAAGAGCTTAGCGCGGTTCGGCCTGTTGGCGAGTCACGAAAATGTTGATGCGGTTCACACCGCGGCGCCCATCCACGCCGATAGGTTTCCAAGTAAGATTGGAGCAAGCCCTCAAGCATAAGACAGGACCTCATATTCAATACCGTCATGGTCATGGAAATAGAACCGACTGCCAGGGTCATAAGTCTGATGGCTGTGCGTTTTGATCCCGTATTCCAGAATACGTTTCTCCGCCGCCGCCAAATCATCCACAAGAACGCCGAGATGATTGACCGCGCCCGCAAGTCGGTAGTTTTCATTCTCATCTAACGCACGCGGCGCCCCAACACTGTACAAGGCCACATAGTCGTTCTCATTCCCGACATGGACAGATCGGCCATTGTGAATGGAATCGCCGCTCCACCGAACTTTCCAGCCGAATAAGTCAGCCAGCATCTCCGCTGTTTTGTCGGGATCGGACACCGTCATATTGATGTGCTCTAGGATCGCTTTTTGCATGTCTATCTCCTTCATTTGATTGATCAGTGGAGATGGTGTAATTACTCAACCTAAGTTGATGTCAAGGTATTTTTTGAGGTTATTTTTATGGTCATGAAACGAGGCCTTTCGATCGGTGATTTAGCAGCGCGGACAGGGCTATCGGTCTCCGCGATCCGGTTCTACGAAGGCAAAGGTCTGATCACGCCAGATCGAAATGAAGGCAATCAAAGACGCTTTGAAGGGTCGGATATACGTCGTTTGTCCTTCATCCTGATCGCGCAGCAAATGGGTCTGACCATCGAACAGATTAAGACCGTTATGACGAGCCTACCCGAGGGGCGCACACCGACCAAAGCGGACTGGAGCAAAATCAGTCGCACGTTTCGAAAAACACTCGATGAGCGCATCGCCATGATGGAGCGAATGCGCGACCGACTTGATGGCTGCATTGGCTGCGGCTGCTTATCGCTGAAAGCCTGCAGCCTCTACAATCCGGACGACAAAGCCTACCGCCTCGGCGTCGGTCCACGATATGTGGTTAGCGACGAACGCTAGCTGTATCGCGTTTTCACGGTTGCCCACATGGCGCGCAGGCCACACGCTGCGCCGCCCGCGGGCCGGCCATATTTGCCCTCACGCCACGCCCATACATCCAAGTGAACCCAAGACTTCGCTTCGACAAACTGTTTCAGGAAAATAGCTGCCGTGATGGACCCAGCCATGCCGCCTGCAGCGCTATTTACGAGATCGGCAATCGGACTTTTCAGCATCGACTTGTAAGGGGCCCAAAGCGGCATGCGCCACGCCGGGTCACCAGATGCATCCGAACCGCCTGCGATCTCACCCGCGAGTGCTTCATCATCGGTATAGTAAGGCGCGAGGTCAGGTCCGAGCGCCACACGAGCCGCGCCGGTCAAAGTCGCAAAGTCGATGAGCAGATCAGGGTCTTCTTCGCAGGCCCGCGTCAGGGCGTCACCAAGAATGAGCCGTCCTTCTGCGTCTGTATTATCAATCTCAACGCTGAGGCCTTTCCGGCTCGACAGGACATCGCCCGGACGGAACGCATCACCAGCAATCGCATTCTCAACCGCTGGTACGTAGAGTTTTAGGTGAACCGGTAGGTTTGCGCCCATGACCAGTTCCGCGAGCGCAATCGCATGCGCCGCGCCGCCCATATCCTTCTTCATGAGCCGCATATAATTGCCGGTCTTCAGGTTCAGGCCGCCCGTATCGAAGGCGACACCTTTGCCAACAATCGCCAATTGCGGACGCGATGGGTCACCCCAAGTCAGTTCCATGATCCGCGGCGCTTCCGGTCCTGCACGCCCAACAGCGTGCACCATCGGATAGTTTTGATCCAAAAGAGCGTCACCGATCACTGTCTCAAGCGTCGCGCCATAGCGCTCGGCGAGATCGCTAATGACGCTCTGTATGTCTGGCGGGCCCATATCCTCTGCTGGTGTGTTGACCATATCGCGCAGACGGTCGATCGCGACGGCTTCTCGAATGATCGCTTCGCCGCGTTCATCAGCACCGACCACCAAACGCGGCGGCTCAGCCGGTTTTTGAAGATAGCGGTCGAACCGATAGGCGCCGTCGGCCCATGCGATCGCATGAACGGCGAGATTATCGTCATCCGCGTTCGCAAACTGATAGTCGCCTGCTTTTAGCTTCGCCGACAAGGCCGCAACGCCAAGTGCGTCGGTCCCCGCGCCAAGGCCGAATAGGACGCCAGACATCGTGCCGGCGTCTGTCGCGCCGATGACCAACTGCCCCGCGGCACCGGTAAAGGCATGTGCTTTCGCCAGGGCCGCTAATCCGTCCGGTAAGTCCGTTTCGTCACTCCAGCTATCTGCGGTGAAGAGAAAGACCGGCACGGCCGCGTCAGCGTTGGAGATCAGGGCAGAATGTTCAGGCATCGCAGTCTTAGTCCGTTAATGAGAAAGCCAGTTTTGTTAACCTTGTCTTGACCAGGTCAATGGCATGGTTCGCGCTCTAACAGCCTCGGAGCTTGCCAAATGTCCAGAGCCAGATCTGTCAAATATGCGCTTCCCGTCTTTGCCCTGCTAACCAGTGCAGCTTGTGCGACGACTGAAGCGGAGCCACAGGTGAGCGCGGAAGAACAAGCCTACAAGGATGCGATCGAGATGGCGCTGAAGCCAGCGACACCGGAAGAAATCGCACAAGCCGAGCGCTCGGATCCGATTACACGCGCTAATTTTTGGGCCGCGGAGTATCAAAAAGACCCCGCCAATGCTGCGGTAACAGTTCGCTTCATGAGGTCTTTACGGCTGATTGGCAGCCATGAGCGCGTCGCAGAAATCGCGTCGGCGGCAATCCCGGTCCATCCTACTGAACACGAATTGCTGCTGGAGCTTGGTCGTTCCTTCATGGCGCAAGAACGGTTTGCAGATGCGGCTCAAGCCTTTGCCCGCAGTGCCGATCTTTCACCGCCAACAGATGCGGCGCCACTTGCCGCGCTTGGTCTTGCGTTCGATCGGCTCGAAGATCACGCGCAAGCGCAAGAGGCCTATGAACTGGCGCTCGAACGAGAACCAAACCGCGTATCGACGCTCTCCAATTACGGGCTATCACTCGCCCTCACCGGTCAAATCGGTGCCGCAGAGACGGCTCTGAGACGCGCTGTTGCAGCCCCAGGCGCAGATGGCAGGGTTCGCCAGAACCTTGCTTTGATCCTTGGTCTGCAGGGACGTTTTGATGAAATGGTCAGCGTCGATCCAAATGCGCCAATCAGAACGGTCGAAGCCAATCAAACAGCCTTGCGCGAGATGATGGTCCCCGTCACCCGAAGCTATGATGGCCTCCAACAATTGGACGACGTTATACAAGACGTCGAGCGCACGCCTGCAGCGCCTCAATCCATGCCGGACTTGCAAGAGGCTGACGTCGAAGATGAAGGCATGGCTGACCTCGAAGGTGCGGCAGCAAACGGACAAACTGAGCTCGCCGGAGAAAGCACAACGCCGCCCACCAATGGGCTCCGGCCAAAGCTGCGCGGATCGCAAAATCGCTAGCGAATATTCCTCTTCAAGAGAAGCAATCTAAATTATTTGAATGAGGCGGCGTTTTCGGACGCCGCCCTTTTTGTGGGCGTTAGTTGTCGCCCTGCATCCGCATGACCTTAATCACGGCTGGTCCAAGCACCACGAGGAAGAGGACAGGTAGGAAGAACAGAATCATCGGCACAGTTAGCTGAGCCGGCAGAGCCGCCGCTTTCTTCTCAGCTGCTGACATCCGCATCTCGCGGTTCTCTTTGGACATCACGCGCAAAGCATCGCCCAATGGCGTCCCGTAGCGTTCCGCCTGGGTCAGCGCCATGGTAACCGCTTTAACGCCCTCATGACCGGTTCTGCGTGCAAGGTTTTCATACGCCATGCGGCGCTCCTGCAAGTAGGAGAGCTCAGCCGTGGTAAGCTGCAATTCTTCGGCGAGTTCGGGAGATGCTGTCCCGATCTCGGCGCCAACCTTACCAAAGGCCATTTCGATCGACATGCCCGATTCAACGCAGATCAACATCATGTCGAGGGCGTCTGGGAAGGCCCGCATCAAGGATTGCTGACGCTTTTGAGCAATGTTGCCGACATACAGGTTTGGCGCATAAAAACCGAGCGCCAGACCGAAGACGATCGATCCGTACTTCATCGTCACCGACAGGCCATGATCATTCACGAAGAAGATATAGATGAAGGCTGAAAGACCGCCGAGAATTGGCAGAACAAAGCGGCAGAAATAGAAGATCACCAAAGGACGCGGACCCCGCATCCCGGCTTGCTCTAGCTTTTCAGCGATGTTCGGATCTTCGAGCATCTTCTGCAGATCGAGCTTGTTGGTAATGTCGCTGATCGTGCCTTTCGCTTCGCGCTTAATGCCGGTTTGCTCAAGCTGAGAGCGGCTGGCGCGGCGGAGTTTTTCACGCTGCGATGAAACTTGTTTGAGACGCGTTTCGAGCTTGTCGCCTTTAAGCGCAGGCAGCATTACCCCGATCACGGTCATAAACATGGCCACGGCGACTGCCATCGAGAGCAGTGAAGCTGGGTCGCTTAATGATGATGCAAAATCGCCCACGTGCTGCTCCTAGAAATCGAAATTGATCATTTTACGCATCACCGTGATGCCGATCGCATAGAGACAGAATCCAACGAACAGAACGGTGTGGCCGCCTGAGCTGGTGAACAGCTCCATGATGTAAGAAGGCGTTGTCAGGTAGACCATAAAGCCCACCGCAAATGGCAGAACACCAATAATACCCGCCGATGCTTTGGCTTCCGCGGAGAGCGCTTTAATCTTCTCACGCATCATTTTCCGCGAGCGAATGACGTTGGACAAGTTGCCCAAGGCTTCTGACAGGTTACCACCGGCTTTCGCTTGGATCGAAAGCACGATGACGAAGAAGTTCACTTCCGGTAGCGGGACGCGCTTATAAAATTGCTGCAAAGCACGCTCAGTCGTCATGCCCATAGAAAGATTGTCTGTCAGCAGTTTAAACTCTGGGCCAAGCGGCGCCGGGCTTTCTTTCGCAATGATCCGCAAACACTCTGTCAGTGGCAGACCAGATTTCACACCGCGCACGATGATATCGATGCCATCTGCAAACTGGTTCATCAGCTTTTTGTTGCGTGCATTTGTCATGAAGCCGAGCACCCAGCGCGGTAGACCAACGCCTGTGGCAAGAACGGCTGCGCCGATTGTGGCAGGCCGAGAATTAAACTCAAACCCCAAGATCATAGGCGGGCCATCTGCACCAGAATACCAGGTCATGATACCGGCCATACCGCCCAAAATGATCGAAATGATCCAGAACACTTGCGCGTTCATCTCGAGACCAGCTTGGTTGATCTTGGATTGAATATCATTGGCGACGAGCGACTTACGACGGGTCTCGTCTTGCTCGCGCAGCTTTTTCAGCATTTGCGCAGTTTGCTTTTTGCGTGCTGCTGTTGGGTCATTACGAGACCCACGGCGTCCTGCAGCGTCTTCCGATGTGATCTGACGGGCGCGCTTAGACGCCTTTTCCGTGTTCGCATCGCCAGTGAACGCCAAGCCAATGCCTGCGATACACAAGAATGCCAACCCGCCAATCGCGTAGAAGATGATGTCGCCGCTTAGATCCATGACTTAGTCCAAATCATCCAGAGCGGTCGCGAGATCGCGTTCGAGGTTGTAATACTGAGCACGTTCCCAAAATTTCGGGCGACCAATACCGGTGCCGCGGTGGCGTCCAACGATTTTTCCGTCGTCGCTTTCACCTTCGATTTCGTATTTCAGGATGTCTTGGAGAACGATGGTATCGCCCTCGAGCCCCATAACTTCGGTGACACACATAATACGGCGAGAACCGTCGCGAAGACGCGACGCCTGAACCACAACATCAACAGAGCCAACAATCATCTCACGGATGGTCTTTGCTGGAAGGCTGAAACCGCCCATCGTGATCATGGATTCGACACGCGACAAAGCCTCACGCGGGCTGTTGGCGTGCAGCGTACCCATTGAGCCATCGTGGCCTGTGTTCATGGCCTGCAGCAAGTCAAACGCTTCTGGCCCACGAACCTCACCCACGATGATCCGTTCCGGACGCATACGCAGACAGTTTTTGACCAAATCACGCATCGTAATCTCGCCTGAACCCTCAATGTTTGGAGGACGCGTTTCGAGACGTACAACGTGCGGCTGTTGCAATTGAAGTTCGGCTGAGTCTTCGCAGGTAATGACGCGCTCTGCTGGCTCAATAAAGCCGGTCAAACAGTTGAGCAAAGTCGTCTTACCCGAACCCGTACCGCCAGAGATCAGGACGTTACAGCGGGAGTGGCCCACGATGCGAAGGATTTCAGCGCCCGCTTCAGAAATCGACTTGAAGTTCACCAAGTCCTGAAGCTTCAGCTTATCCTTTTTAAACTTACGAATTGTCAGGGCCGGCCCATCAATCGATAGCGGCGGCGCAATTACGTTTACACGAGATCCATCAAGCAAGCGCGCGTCACAAATCGGGCTCGCATCATCAACACGGCGACCAACTTGGCTCACGATACGCTGACAGATGTTCATCAGCTGCGCATTATCCCGGAATCGGATATTTGTGCGCTCAATCTTACCATCGACTTCGATGTAACAAGTATCGGCGCCGTTCACCATGATATCGGCGATATCATCGCGTGCGAGCAGCGGCTCAAGCGGTCCATAACCTAGAACGTCGTTACAAATATCGTCGAGCAGGTGTTCCTGCTCAGAGATCGACATCACAACGTTTTTGATGGCGATAATTTCGACAACAATGTCACGAATTTCTTCCCGCGCGCTCTCTTGATCGAGCTGGGCGAGCTGACCCAAATCGATCGTGTCGATCAGGGCGTTGAAGATCGTTGTTTTGGTTGCGTAATACTCTTCAGAACGATCTGTAACTTTCGTGATCTGCTCTTTGTGCTCTGCTGCCGGCGGAGGCTTCAGCGCTGCTGGTTTAGGCTGATCTTTCGGCGCTGGCGGTGGATTTTTTGCGACCGGCTGAGGTGCTGCCGCTTTAGGCGCAGCAGGTGCAGGCGCTGCCGGGACGGGCTTCGCCGCTGCGGGTCCTGCTGTACGTTTGCCAAATGCCATAGATTAGCCCTCTAAGTCTGCTTACTTCCCAAGCAGTTTGCTAAGCAGTGATTTCGTTTGCGGCACGATCTCACGACCTGTGAGGGCGCCTGCCAATTGATCAATCGAAACGGACGCGTCTGCTGTCGCATCTGTCTCAGAAATCATCTGGCCATTGTTTGAAGCGGTTCCGAACAATTGCGGATCGAATGGTAGAATAGTGCTTGGCTCTACTTCGATCGCAGCCGCGAAATCCTTGGTTGGGATCTCTGGGCGTTTCGGGACGCCCGTCATGTTCACAACCAATTTCGGCGGTACATCATTCGGCCGCTGAGCCTTTAGTTCATCGATAATGTTCTTACCGTTGCGCAGCGATGCAAGATCAGGCTGACACACCAGGATGACTTCATCTGAAGAGAGAAGCGTCTGATAGGTCCACTCATTCCATGCGTGCGGCATGTCGAGGACAACATAAGGCATGACACGGCGTACAGTATCGATGATCGACGTGTAGGACTCCGCCGGAATGTCCATAATCTGAGACACCGTCGCTGGTGCCGTGAACAGCGACAGCCGGTCCGTGACCTTCGCGAGGAGTTTCGACACCACGGCGTCATCAACCCGCTCGGGTGCGAGAAGCGCATCCGCTACGGTTTGCTGGTTCTCATGGTTGAAATCCAGGGCGGTCGTTCCGAACGACAAGTCCAAATCGATCAAAGCTGTGCTGACATGCGCACTTTCTGAAAGAGACCAAGCTAGGTTGTGCGCGATCGTTGACGCGCCAACACCGCCTTTTGCGCCGATGACGGAGATCGACTTCCCGACGAATGGAGCATCTGGGTCAGCAAAAAGCTGGCTGATCGAGCGCACAATTTGTACTGGCGGCACTGGCGGCACGAGATATTCGCTGACGCCGCGCGCCATTAATTGGCGATAGAGGCCGATATCATTGGTGTTGCCAATGACCATGACCTGCACGCCCTCGTCACAATGCGAGGCGAGCTCATCAATTTGGGCAACCATCGTCGCATTCGCGGCAGATGATTCTAGGATCAGAAGGTTTGGCGTCTGGTTTTCTTGGAGATAAGCGATCGCTGCTTCGAGCCCGCCTTCCTGCGTCTGCAAGGTTGCCTGCGCCATGCGACGATCGCTCGCAACAGCCTCCATAAGCGAGACGGTACGGCTCGACTCACAAAACGCCATAGCTGAAATAGCTGGGATCGCGCGGTGCCCGCCATCTTCGAATTCGCTGATTGTGATTGGAGCATCATCAGCGCCGATATCGTCCGGATCGAAGTCCGATAGATCTTTTTGAGGCGCGTCGAGATCGACGCTCTCTAATCCCGAATTATCTTCGATCACGCTGGATAAAGCGGAATCAAAATCATCTTCGAAATCCATATCGAAATCGTCTTCGAAAAGGGCGTTATCGTTCGACATTCTACGTCTCTCCCGATGCGTTTCGGCGGCCTAGTTCACGACCGTCGAAACAGCTCCTGAATCATTATCTGTACGTGCGGCGGCCGTAGACTCGCCCGCCTGCCACAGTCGCAATTGCGTTCCGCGGCGAATTTTATCGCCTTCGCTCAACTCACGACCGCCAAGCAAGTCGGCTGGCTCTGCAATCATCGCGGCCATATTGGTGCGAATTGCGCAGCCGAGCGTCGGCAGATCATTGTTCGAGTTGATGTTCGAAATATCGATCTCGGCCAATGACTGACACTTTGGCGCGACCGCTTTGTAGGTCTTAAAAGCCATCACGATCGGACTGCTATCACGGCGAGAGGCATCATAAGCAGCGCCGAGCATCTGGTCATAACTGACGCCAGCTTCCCATGCGAACTCGCGGATTTCAGAAACAGCGCCCACGGCAAGCTGTGGGTTTTCCGCATGTTTCGGCATTGAGATCACGATCGGCCCGTGGCCAACGTCTGTGTACTGATCAAGAAAGCTGCGGACCTTCATAACTTCGCTGACGCGGAGCTGTGTGTCGCGCGCATCAAGCTGCACCTCAAGATATTCCGTATGCTGTCGAACGCCAATTTCATGGCGATCTAATGCAGTTCCAGTAAAGTAATCTGCTGAAATGTTATTTGGTGGGCCGCTTGATTGGCAGGCGGCAACAAAGGCAACGCTGCTCAGAAGAGCTCCAAAAGAGAGAAGTGTTTTCTTTGACATTCTTACACCTATTCCTCGATGAACCCGACCGGGGCCGAGTAGTTCTCTTTCGACAAGCCTTTGCCAGGCTCCGCATACTGAGCATTCAGTTTTCCGAAGAATACCGTCTTGGCATCAGATGCATTTACAAATCCGTCAGCAGGCGTCTTCAGATCATCCTTCTTCGCTGGATCGACCAGGTAAGGCGTGATGATGACAACCATTTCTGTTTCTTGGTTTTCAAAGTCGCGCGATTGGAAGAGCGCTCCAATAATCGGCAGCTTCTTCACGCCTGGCAGCTGATCAATCGTCTGCCGGGCTCGAGATTGGATCAAGCCAGCGAGCATGGTTGATCCGCCAGATGGCAGCTCAACAACGCTTTCCGCGCGGCGCACGACCAAGGATGGGATGGTTAGACCCTGAACGGACACGAGCTGTCCTTCATTGGTCACATCGCCCGCAGTATTGCCTTGCAAGGCCCCTTGCGTCGAAAGCTCTGAAATCTCAGTCGAGATTTTAAGCGAAATGCGACCCTCTGAGAGGACGACGGGCGTAAACGCGAGGCCGACACCAAAGGGCTTAAACTCGATCGTGATCTGATTGTCTTCCTGACCGACTGGAACTGGGAATTCGCCGCCCGCCAAGAACCTGGCGCTCTCGCCAGAAACCGCCATGATGTTTGGCTCAGCGAGTGTGCGCACAATGCCGATCCGCTCCAGCGCATCGATTTGTGCCCCAAGAGCAGACTGCTCTGCATCGCCCACAAAGTTTGTGTACCCGGCCGATGTATTCAAGCCACCGAGGGCGCCGCCCTGTAGAGCGAAGCCGTTCGCGCTATTGATCCGGAATCGATTAGAGAATGGTGTGGCAGGTGCCAGAACTTGCACGGGAACACCTTCGCCTGCCGTATTGTCACCGAGAATTGGATCCGTGAAGAGCGGGCGCCCAGTCGCAGCATCGAACACTTGCTGAAGCGTCTGGCTCGCAGCGTCACCAAAATTGGTTGCGCCGCTCAAATTGATCCCAAGCTGTTTGACGACAGTCCGCTGCATCTCAACGATGCGGACTTCCAGCATGACTTGGTCTTTCGCGCGAATGTTCATCATATTGATGACAGTGCCGGTACCATCCGGCGGCAAATAGGCTTCAACCAGACGCGTGATCTGGTCAGACTGAACCAAGTTATCAACAACACCTGAAATGACGAGATTGCTGTTCGCACTCGCGACTTCCACGCGTGCGTCAGGAACATAACGTTCAATCATGTTCGTGATGACTTTCGTGTCGACGTCGACAGAAATTTCCAGATTGATCAGCGGACGACCGTGCAGGTCAAAGACAAACGCATTGGTTTGACCGACGGTGACACCGCGAAAGATAATCCGCTTTGCGGTTTGAACCGTCGCATCAGCAATCAGCGGGTTTGTAATGATGACATCGGATGCAGGGCGGTCCAGATCGATGATGATCGACTTGTTCAGCCCCAAATCAATCGTCCGGGTCACAGCTGTCTCGCCGGGATCCAATGAGCTGACGCCCAATGGATTGACGGGGTCCTGAGCCTGTGCGGCTCCAAGATTCGCCAAACCGACGGCCAAGGCCATCGCTGAAGCTTTGAAGATGCGCTTAAAGAGCGTCATTTACGTCCCTCCCGCCTCAACTTTGTTGCTGCGATAAATCATGACTTTGCGGCCGCCCGAGTCGACTTCATCGAGGGCAACGACATTGGCCAAGGCTTCACCTTCATTGAAGCCAGCATCTGCCGCGCTTCTAAGAGTGAGCGATAGGGTCCCTACTCGCGCGGATCGCGCCAGGAGTTCAGCCTGTGTCTGATCGAGTTCCATCGTCGCGGTAGAGCCGGTCAGTGTTGGGATACCGTCGACATCACCAAAGGTCTGGTCGATGGCGAGAACGCGAGCGTTCTCGAGAATTGTTTTTGTCACCATGACCGGCGGCAGGTCTTCATTGCCGGAAAACTCGATCATCTGTGTGAGGATGATGTCGACACGGTCGTCAGGAAGAATAAAGCCAGCTGAGGCGGACTCAGGCGAAATCTCAACAGTCATCGCGCGCTTGCCTGGAGCCAGAAGCGCGGCCATGAAGCCTGTCTCACCCTTTTGAACGATCTTCTGCGGCATCACCGGCTCATCAGCATACATGGCTGACCGGACAACGCTTCCGGTTAGTATTTCCATCGCGTCTGGAGCAATCTCTTGCGTGTAGTAAGCAGGGTTCAGCGTACTGTCCGGCCAATTCGCCCATTTAAACTCGTCAGGGGTCAACAGAGTGCCGACACGCAAGTCCGTTTTCGCGACCAGAACTTTTTGCTGAGCAACTTCAACCTCAACGACACGCTCGACCGTTTGCGTGGGACCGCTAACAACCGTAGGCTGTGCGAGATTGCGAACTAGGAAAGCTGCGACGACCGCTGCAACGAGCGCGACGGCCAACACTATAAGGCGCATGGGTGACATGAGGACGCTTTCTTCTCTTAACAAGGCCCCAGAA
>SPKZ01020953.1_pt1 | contig 16710 bp, 9 predicted proteins | sample 2456571 | NCBI WGS metagenome assembly SPKZ01 (sample SAMN11192286, study PRJNA482655) | marine metagenome | biome: ENVO:00000447; feature: ENVO:00000244|ENVO:00000211|ENVO:00000569|ENVO:00002023; material: ENVO:00002151; isolation source: ocean water from marine abyssalpelagic zone ...
CCGAAGTGGAGGACGGGCCTGATCTGGAGCTGCCGCGCGAGAGAAAGGATCGCGCACCCGAGCGATGGCAAAGAGTTCGCGGGAATCCGGGTCGAGCGCTCCTTCCGTGCCAATGATCTCTGCCGGCCACTGCGCTGGAGAGTCGGGGCTCAGGGCATCCCTCAACTCCACTTTGACAGGCTTATCCTGAATGCTCTCGGGAAGGTGGAGGAAACTCAGATCACGGGCGGCGATGGGGAGGCGAACCTCGACGTAGTCGGTGTTGAACATGGTTGCCAGTTCGGTGTTGGGGGACACGGTCTGACCCACGGAAACGAGGCGGCTGAGAATTCTGCCTGCGAACGGGGCCCGCACCCGGGTGCGATCGAGATTACGTTTCGCACGTTCGAGAGCTGCCTCGGCTGCTTTGACGTTGGCTTCCGCTTCCCTCAACTGGGGAAGACGAAGGACCAGTTCGTTGGGCTCCTCAACGTAGCCGAGATCGTTCCAGTTGAGCCGCGCCTGCTTGGACTTCGTTTCTTCCTGGGCAAACTCGGCCAGTGCACGGCTTAAGCTTGCCTCCGCCGCGATGACTTCGGTTTCGTAGTCTTCCCCGGCGATTTCCAGCAGGATCTCGCCCGCTTCAAAAAAGGAACCGTCATGCAGCGAATCGGAAATGGCATGCACCTTGCCCGAGACCTCGGCAGTGAGGATGGCGTCGTTGAGCGGACGCACTTCACCCTGGGTCTGGACTATGGTCTGGAAATCCTGTCGCTCCAGTTCGATGACCTCGGTCTTGAGGACCCGCTCTGGTCGATCGTAGCCACGCGGGGCTTCTTCTTTGACAATCAGCATCCGGAAACCGAGCGCTCCGCCCGCGAGGATCACGATGGGCAGGAGGATTCGGATCAGGCGTTGCATGGATCAAGAAGGAGGAAAGGTGTCTGGTTCCCATGAAGCAGGGCGCTCAGCTTTCTGTAATGAAGAACTTCGTCAGAAACCCGGATAGAGAAATCTACGTCTTTAGGGGCCCTCGTGTCGAAATCCCCACCCAGAGCGAGGTGAAGATCCACTCGGTTTCGCAGCCTTTGATTGCGCAGCTCAATTATGTCGGTATTCGCGCTGACGGCCCGGCGTTGCGATTCCAGCAGTTCGAGAATGCCGACGAGACCCTCGGAATACTCACGCTCGGCCTGAGCTAGGGCGAGATTGGCCTGTTTTAATTCTACTTCGAGAAAGACTTGTTGCTCGGCGAGGGAGCGTTCTGCGGCGAGGGTGGATTCGACATCCTCAAAAGCAATCAGAGCGAGCTCGGCATAGGAACGGATCGCGACTTCGTTGTTCGCCAACGCTTCGCGGGCGGCTGCGACGGGTTCTCCTCCTTCGTAGATTTGCTGCACGAGGGAAGTCGCGACCGACCAGACGATATACTCAGGATCGATCAAAATTCGGCTTAAGGCGTCACTGGTTGTCACCCCGTCCGCATTCAAGCCCAGCGAGGGCAACAGGTCCTTGCGTGCTGCATCGGCTCGTAGAGCGCTGGCTTTTAGCTCGGCTTCTGCGGCCACCAGGTCTGGTCTCCTGAGAAGTAATTCGGAAGGTAGTCCCGCCGGAACAGCCCCGGGCAAGGCAGGTAACTGAGCACGCCCTGCCAGCTCGGCGCTTGGATAGCGTCCCAGCAGGACTTCCAGAGAACGGGCCGCCTCATCCCGGTTGAGCCTCGCCCGGATCAGGGCGCGCTCCGCCGCGGCGACAGTGGAGCGGCTCAACTGAACGCTGAGAGGGCTGACTGTCTCGTCCCCGGCCTTATAATTCCGCTCGGTGATCCGGAGATTCCGCGCAAAGCTGTCCCGGGTTTCCTCGGCCAGTTCGACTAGTTGAATTGTCGTGATGTAGTCGAACCAGGCCTTGGCGGTGTTTCCAGCAAGAGAGAGCCGGGCGCCGCGAAACACGGCCGTTGCTTCCTCCAGATCGGCTTGCGAAGCATCATCCAGATCCTTAAGCCGACCCCAGAGATCAATCTCCCAGTCCAGGCTCAAGCTGAGCCGATAATTGGAGCGGAGCAGGTCGGGTGCGTTGCCGTTACTATCACGCAGCCGTAAGGTGTTGGCCCGGCCCTGGATTGAGGGAAGCCGAGCGGCCCGGGCGGGAACCGTCCTCTCACGTGCAGCATCGAGTCGAGCCGCCGCAGCCTGCAGGCTTGGGTTGTTCATCAGCACCTCGTCCACGATCTCTTCGAGGCGATCGTCCCGGAAGGTGTGGATCCAGCCGGTTGAAATTTGGCCTTCATTTCCCTGTCCGGCGTTAATCCATCGTGCTGGTGGGCGAACCTCGGCCTCGGCTGTTTCAGAGGGGGCGGAGATCTCAAGCGCTTTGCAACCCGGCAGGAAGGTCAGAAACAGGAGCACGATGAAACGCCGGTCACGTATGGCCGGGCGCCGATCTCCCGATGGGGTCTGAACAGATTTCGTCAAAGTGGGGCATACATGCCATTTCCGCGAGATACTCTCAACAACAAGATGATCTCACGATTCGAGAACCATGATGCGCAAAAATCGCTCCAAATCCACCGGCGCGATCGACTACTCATGGCGACTGAACGGACGAGAGTAGTTGGAATTTCGTTTCAATTCTTTCTTTGACCTGTCAGCGTATCGTCTGGCCTCTCCTTAGGTCTCAATCGCCACCGGCCCTCAACTCAATCCCGATGGGGGCACCCGGACCAAGAGGCAATCCCAGCATGATCCAGAGCATCATCAGGGAAATACCGGTGACCAACATCCACAGGGAATAGGGGATCATCATGGCGGTGAGCGATCCGATTCCAAATCCCTTCTGCCAACGCTGCGCGAAGATGAGGATGAGGGGGAAGTAAACCATCAGGGGGGTGACAATGTTCGTCGCGCCGTCCCCGACGCGGTAAGCAGCGGTGGCGCCCTCGGGGCTGATTCCGAGAAGCATGAGCATGGGCACGAGCACCGGGGCGAGCAGGGCCCATTTCGCGCTGGCCGATCCGACGAAAATATTCAGCAAGGCGGAGAAAAGAACAATCAGCCCGAGCGCGGCCGGAAGCGGCAGGCCGCTGGCTTCAATGGTACTGGCGCCGTGAACGGCGGTGATCAGTCCGAGATTCGACCAGTTGAACATCGCCACGAAGTGCGCGGCCGCGAAAGCGAGGACGAGGTAGTAGCCCATGTCTTTCATCGCCTCCGTCATCATGGAAACGAGATCATCGCCGGATCGGATCGTCCCGGCGGCGGAGCCGTAGGCCCAACCGGCGGCAAGGAAGAGAATCATAAAGCCTCCGACGAGAGACTGAAAAAACGGAGTCGCCGTGACATACCAGGCCTGGCCTTCCGTGCCGGGGCCATCATTCAGCAGGGGCGTTCCCGGTGCGAAGGTCATTCCTGCCCAAAGCAGGCAGACACCGAGAATGGCAATCCCGGCCCGACGCAGGCCTTTCTTCTGCTCGTCGGTCAACGGTTTGCTGTCTTCGCCAAAGGATTCCCGGTGTTCTTCGTTCGGGATCCAATGGCCGAGCCTGGGTTCGATGATCTTGTCCGTGACCCACCAGATCACCGGCAGATAAATCACGAGCAGGGCGATGATGAAATACCAGTTCCCCGCGATGTTCATGGTCCAGCCCGAATCGAGCTTGGCAGCTTCCAGCGCTGATTCGGTCACGCCAAACAACAAGGCATCGAGTTGGCCCGGGGTGAGGTTGGCTGAGAAGCCGCCTGAAACCCCGGCAAAGGCGGCGGCAATTCCGGCGAGAGGATGCCGACCTGCCGCGGCAAAGAGAATGGCAGCCAGCGGAATGACTACGACATAGCCGGCATCGGCGGCGTGGTTGGAAAGCATCGCCACGAGAGCAACGGTTGGAGTGAGGAGACCCTTCGGCGCGTGGCGCATCGTGTACTTGATGCCGCTCGCGAAGAGTCCTGATCGTTCCGCGACCCCAGCACCTAACATCACGACAAGAACGTAGCCGAGCGGATGGAAGTGGGTGAAGGTCTTCGGCATTTCCGTCCAGAACGCCTGGATGTTTTCCGGCGAAAGCAGGCTCCTGGCCGTCAGGATCAAAGGGCCGGAACCGTCCTCTGCCACCTTGGTGGGGTGCGCCGCAGACACTCCTGCCCAGGCGCAGACCACCGAGATCGCCAGCAGAATGACGATCAGGTAAACAAAGATAAAGACCGGGTCAGGCAGCCGGTTCCCGGTCCGCTCGATAAAGCCGAGAAATCCTTTTTCAGTCGAGCTGCTTGGTGCGTCCATGGTGTGTTCCCACAGAGAATGGCGAACCGGAGTTGAGATGCCATCAGAAAACAACAGGATTTACGTGCTTTCATAGCATGGTCGTATCGCGTGGTGATGCCACCGAAAGAATCACCGAGCCACCACAGTCGGTGATCCCTTCGGCGTGCTTATTCACTAGCGAAAATTCTCCATGGGACATGCGCTTCGACTAAAGGAGTCATCCGTTGTCGACTGCGGTCCGTTTCCGAGACCGGCGCGCCCAACCGAAGGCAGCCAGGCCAAGGCCCGTAAGACCAAAGGTGCTGGGTTCGGGGACGGCGCTGGTCTGAAGAAGGTAGATTCCATCGGATTTGGCCTCCAGATCGAAGGCACTTGCGTTGAAATACTGCTGTCCTTGTGCGTTGGAGTTTCCGGCGAGGCCGATGCTGTATTCAAGGCCGTCGAGGGCACTCCCCGACCCGGTGACGTTCCAGACTTTCCACTCATTCGTGTTGGCACCATTTTGCCAGAACGAGTCATCAAGGTTCACGTCGTTATCAAAGGAGATGTTGAAGAAGAGGTCATCGGCGATGGTGCCATCGTCGTTGAATGCCAAGGTTCCGCTGACGTCAAAGGTATCGAACTGTCCCGAGGTGACGGAATTGCTGATCAGGTTCCAGGTGAGGGTGGCACCCGATGCGTAGGTGAGATCCCCGAGAATGGTCTGAGTGCCGGCGGTGGTAACGGTTGCCGCGGTATGGATGCCACCTGACTGAATGGTGATACCTCCAGTGGTTGCGTCCCCGATTCGCCCGGTTCCGCCGAGGGTCGCGCCGTTGTTGACGATGACGGCCCCGGTCCCGGTGCCACTCCCTGTTGTGCTGTTGATGATTAAGGTGCCAGCATCGACGATGGTACTGCCGCTGTAGGTGTTGTTGCCGGAAAAGGTGAGAGTGCCGCCACCATTTTTCTGTACATTGAGTGCACCCGTGTTCGTTTCCGAAATTGTCCCGGAAAAGACAGTCGTTTCACCTCCACTATTCAGTGTGAGATCCCTGCTGGCCTTCCTTGTGAAATTCACATCACCGGAACCGCTTAAGCCTCCCATCGTCACGGGAGTGTTGAATTTGAACTCAGCTCCGCTCTCCAGATGAATATCGGCCGTCGTATTGATAAACGGCCCATTGTTCATCTCAAGAGTGCCACTGTTCACCACAAAACGTGAGGATTCGTTCGAACCTGCAAGAGCGAGTTTGCCCCCATTAATTGTCGTAGTCCCCGTGTAGGTGTTGGTGCCGGAAAGATTCAGTGTGCCAGCCCCGGACTTGGTCAGGTTGCCGGTTCCTAGAATCGTGCCCGCGTAAGTTCCCGTCCCGACCGTGAGGGTGTTCCCCTGAAGGTCAACATTTCCTCCAACAGATCCGCCACCTGAAAGTGATCCGATGGTCTCGCTGGCATCCAACTGAAGGAGTGCGTCTGCCGCATCCGCCAAAACCACGGTGCCACTATCTGCAATGGCATTCCCGCCGGCGAGGACCAGAGCGCCGACGTTGACCGTGGTGGTTCCCGTGTAGGTATTGTTGCCCGAAAGCGTGAGATTGCCTGAGCCGATCTTCGTCAGGCTGGCGTTCGCGTCATCGCCCACGATATTGCCTGCAAAGGTAGTATTCGAAGTGTTGCCGAGGGTGAGTGTGCTGACACCAAGATCCAGCGTCCCTCCATTGGAGCCCCCACCAGAAAGTGAGCCAATCGTTTCGTCGTCGAGCAGCTCGAGAGTCGCCGTGGCCACATCAGCGATAACCACGGCGCCGCTATCAACGATCGCGTTGCCATTTTGCAGTTGAAGGATACCCGAGTTAACCGTCGTCGTCCCCGTGTAGGTGTTGTTGCCTGCCAGGGTCTGCGTGCCGAAGCCTGCCATAGTGAGGGTGCCACTAGATCCGATAATGTTTCCGCTGAAGGTAGCGGTGCCGGAAATAGCAATTGTCAGGGCATTGGATTGCAGATCGACGATACCGCCAGTCGTCCCACCTCCTGTGAGCCCTCCGATGGTTTCGTCATTGTTTAACTTAAGGATCGCTCCTGCCACATTGCCCATCCCCACCGTACCACTGTCGGACAGGGCATTCCCTCCAGCGAGAATCAGTGTGCCGGCACTGACCGTCGTGGTACCTGTGTAGGTATTGTTACCAGAGAGGGTCAGATTGCCCGTGCCGATTTTCGTCAGGCTGGCGTTGCTGTCGTCACCGATGATATTGCCTGCGAAGGTGGTATTCGCCGTGTTGCCGACGGTGAGTGTCCTGATTCCCAGATCCACTGTACCGCCACTAGAGCCTCCGCCAGAAAGCGATCCGATCGTTTCGATATTGACCAACTTGAGAGTCGCGGTGGCTTCGTCGGCAATGACGACAGCTCCGGTATCAGCGATGGCGTTTCCAAGTTGAAGCTGAAGCGTGCCTGAATTGACCGTCGTCGTTCCCGTGTAGGTATTGGTCCCGGCAAGTGTTTGGATTCCATTGCCCGCTATCGTGAGGCTGCCACCAGTTCCCTCAATATTTCCGGTGAAGACGCGAGTGCTTCCATCGCTAATATCAATCGTCAAGGTATTGGATTGTAGATCGACTATACCACCTGTCGTCCCACCTCCGGTAAGTCCACCAATGGTTTCGTTGTCATTCAACTGGAGCCGCGCGCCCAGAGTATTGGCCGTCGTTACGACGCCACTATCAAGAATGGCACTCCCCCCGGCGAGAATCAGTGTGCCACCATTGACCGTCGTAGTTCCTCGGTGGGTGTTCGTGCCCGAAAGGGTCAGGCTGCCGGCTCCATTCTTAATGATGCTAAGCGCACCCGTGTTTGATTCCGAAAATGCCCCGGAAAAGACAGTGGCAGCGCCGTTGTTGATGGTGAGATTTCTGTTGCTTTTCCTTCCGAAAATAACGTCGCCGGAACCACTCAAATCACCTATTTCCATAGCGCGGTTGAATCTGAAATCACCTCCATTCTCAAGATGAATATTGGCCGTTGTGCTGATCGTTTGCCCGCTGTTGATGACAAGAGCGCCATTGTTCACCACAAAATCGGAGGTGCCATTGGAACCGCTAACAATTTCCAGTCTACCTCCATCAATCGTCGTGGTTCCTGTGTAGGTATTGGCACCTGAAAGATCCAGGTCTCCCGCCCCGGACTTGGTGAGGGATTGGGCCCCGCTAATGACGGAAGATACCGTCAGCGTTCTCCCGGAGGCTACTTCCCATGTATTGTCGCCACCAAGTTTCACTTCATTGGCACCGGAGATGGTCGCGCTGCGATTGGCAGTGATCCCGTTGGTGATGGTCAGACTGCCATTCGTCGTGTCAATAGTGTAACCGTCGAGATCGAAGGTAATATTGCCTGCAGTGATGTCCTCGGTGAGGATGATAGTTCCGACCCCGGTGGCATCGAAGGTGGCATTGTCGGGTGTTGCATTGTTCCAGGTGGAGCCGGACCAATTGGCGGTCGAGGTATCCCAATCGGAGTCTACGCTGCCGTCCCACGTGAGGTCTGCCGCCCACGATGTCATCGTGATGGATGATAGGAACAATAGGGATGCAATTCCGGGTATGACTGACGTTCTCATGCGCGAGAGAAAACTGGATTTCTACGAACTCACCCAAGGTCGCTTCGAGGACGGCTTTTCCCATGGCGCTTCGCGCATATCTCTTGTGAGATTCCGTCGAAAATGTCGGAACGGGACGCGGATGTACTAAGAGCCGCAGACGCGAGTGCGATAAGTGGACGGACTCTCGTTCTTCACCGCTTTGAAGAAGCGGCTCAGTTCTGCCGCACTGTGAAAGCCGGATTCTTCGGCCACTTGCTCGAGATTGAGTGTCTTCCGCTCCAGCAAAGTGGTGATGTGGTTGGCGCGGAGTTCTCGATGATAGCTGGCAATCGTGGTCGACAGGTTGTCCTTGAAACGAATTTCCAGCGCTCGTCGAGAGAGGCCGGTGACCGTCGCGACCTCGTTGACAGAGATCGGGCGATGTCGGGTTTGATTCAGGTAGGTAACCGCCCGAGCCACGTTGGGATCGGTGATGGCCGTTTTTTCGGAGGACTGTCGCTCCACGACGGCGCCGGTGGCGCACGAGATGGTGACGTTGGCGGTATCCTCAAGGCTGAAAATCGCATCCAGTCTCTTTGCGGCCTCGGTTCCCGCCGCGCGAAAATGAAGGGGGGCGCTTGATAGCGCCGGGGAGGTCATTTCGCAGATGGGCTGGTCGTTGCCAACGCCTACCACGATGCGGTCGTCTGGAATCCTGTGCCCCAGGTCCTGGGCACTTCGAATGACAAGGGAGCCGAGATCGTCATTCGCCGCCATGATGGCGGTCTTATCTGGAAGTGCTTCCAGCCAATCATGCAGTTCTTCGCGATTGCAATCATCGTCTCCGTTAGCGAGTTCGCCTTCGAGGTTGAAGCATAAAGGAGAGTGACCGAGTTCGGTCGATGTGTCTTTGAAGTGTCTTTCCCGGCGTTGTGACCAGATGCGATGGTGATAGCCGAGAAAAGCAAAGTGGTGAAATCCTTTGAAGTCGAAGAGCCGGGCGATCGATGACGCAACCGTTTCATCGTCAGTGGCAATTTGAATTGTGCTCCGGTTCTCCTCCGATTGATGACTGAGCAGGATGGCAGGAACTCCGGACTCAATCAGCGGCGCGATCGCCGAGTGGTCCCGGCTGACAACTGCGTCAAAACCATAGGATTCCCAGGGTTGCTTGAGTGCTGCGAGTCCCAGCGGCTCCCAGTGGAAGCGCCATTGGGTGTGTCGGTTGGCATATTCAGTGAAGCCTGCAATGAAGTCACGACCCGATGCCCGGGTGCTTCGCACAAGATTGAGAATGTGAGCAGGTTTTGCCATCGATCTGGTGGAGCAATCCATGACAAGAAATCAACATATCCTGAAGGTGGGATGATGACACGAGTCAGAACAGGTCCAAAAAATCGGCACCATTTGGACAAATAATTTCATCTTTTTCTGCCGAACAAGACATCTGATCGGTGAAGGATTGAGGGAACCTGGAGTTGTTCTCCATCGAGGCATAGCCTCGTGCCTCAGCGAGGAAATTGAAGATGCCACCGAAAGGATCACCAAGCCACCACAGTTGGTGATCCAATCGGTGGGCTCACTCACGAGTGAGAATTCTCTGTTGGACCTGCGCTGACACCAATCAATCTTGGTCGACTGCGGTGTGTTGCCGACGTCGACGCGCGTGCCAGCCGAAAGCGGCGAGGCCGAGTCCCATGAGAGCGAAGGTGCCGGGTTCGGGGACGGCGGTGAAGCGGAGCACAATACCGCCACCATCTTCGACCAGGGCAAAGCTGCCGGAGGTTCCGTTGAAGTTGGAACCGTTGTAATCGATCATAAAATCTCCTGGAGAAAATCCGGAGGTGTTCGCGGATTCCCAGACCAGAAAATCTTTGGGTGAGCCAGCGGGAACCGCATCAAAATCAAATGAACTGGTGTCCTGGATATCGAAGGTGATGGTGGCTCCGGTAGAACTCAAATCGCCATCGACGTCGAACAGATCCCATCCGGCTCCAGCGGTAGAATCATCGATCAGGTTCCAGGTGATGGTGGAACTGCTATTGATCGTAAGATCAGAACTAAAAGTGAGCTCGCCTGCGGTTAGTGTGGTGCCGGCAGTCAGGGTGCCATCGACGGTCGTGGCGCCGGCGATTATACCAGTACCACCGAGGGTTCCTGTGCTAGCGACGCTGACTGCTCCGGTTCCGGTGCCGCTTCCCGAGGCATTATTTACCAGGAGGGTGCCATTGGTCACTTGGGTTCCGCCATCGTATGTGTTGTTGGTCCCGGAAAGGGTGAACGTTCCCGTTCCATCTTTGTTGAGCAAGAGTGACCCTTGGTTTGAAATATTTCCGGAAAATTCCGAATCTGAGCCATCACTTCCAATGACCAAAATTTGTGAGCCCTTAGGCCCAATAAATTCACCTGATCCGTTCAGTGTATCAAATTCAAGACCATCTCTCCTCAGCATCTGAAAGGTCCCGCCAGCCTGTATCTCCAAATCGGCACCGGGGGCTGTGAAGTTATTGGTGTTTACATTAAAGGAACCATTCTCAACAATTATGGATCCAGCAAAGTTGGAGGTGCCATCTACCAAGAGGGTTCCGGCGCCGGATTTAGTCAGGGTGGAGTTATTTCTTGGGGTAATCGTGGAGGATACGGTAAGCGTCTTTCCTGACGCCACTTCCCAGACGTTGTTGGCTCTGAGGCGGACCGAAGAATTACCGGAAATGGTTGTGTTACCGTTAGCAGTGATGCCGCCGTAGATGTCCAGCCTATTTGCGGTGTCTATGGTATAGCCGTCCACGTTGAAGATGATATTGCCGGCGGTGGTGTTTTCTCCCAGAGTTACCGTCCCCACACCAGTTGCGTCGAAAATGGCGTTGTTCCCTTGGTCGTCGGACCAGGTGGTGTTTCCGCTCCAGTTTAGGCTGCTTTCGTTCCAAAAGGAATCTGTCGAACCATTGTCCCATGTAAAATCCGCGGAATGGGCTGTCATGGCAATGGAGACCAAAATCAGGATGGAGCTACGCTTTAGCGCTGCAGACTTTATCATGTCGATCGGGAAATAGCGCGGCGGTAGCGTTTGGTTATGGTCGAGTGAGAAAAAAGTCAGAATTTTTTTCGAAGGGCTTCAGAACTTCGGAGTGCCCCCAAGAATTGAGCTTCGGGCGGGTCATGAGCTCATGGCCGCCCGGACAAAAATGTTAAGAAAACGGGCTCAGCCGACAAAAAAGACAACAATCGAGTCATCGACCATAACCAAACCGACCGGCGGCGCTATAACCTTGATGTCCAGTCGCTCTTGATCACGGAAATACATGCCTGGAAAACGACCAGAACCCTCCTTTGAATTTGTTCAGCTGCTCACCAGCCATCAGAGCCGGCTGTTCGCTTACGTACTTTCGCTTTTAGGCGATCGCACTCAGGCGGAAGACGTCATGCAGGAGACCAATGCGGTTCTCTGGCGCAAGGCGCATGAGTTCAAGCTCGGCACGAACTTTGGGGCCTGGATGCTCAAGGTGGCCTATTTCCAGGTCATGGCCCATCGCCGCAAACTCACGCGTGATCGACTTGTCTTCGACGATGACTTTATTCATGATATCGCCGAAGACGCGGAACAGCTGAGCGACGTGCAGGAAGAAAAACAACGCCTTTTGAAAGGCTGTATCGGAAAGCTGACGGAACGGCATCAGGATCTCATCCGCAGTCGCTACACCGAAGGCGCCTCGCTGAAGTCGATTGCTGCTCAGAGCGATCAGTCAGAGAACACCATCAAGCAGGCCCTGTTTCGAGCGCGCGCTGCGCTGATGGAGTGTGTGAAGCGTCAAACTACGGAGGAAGCGGTATGACGTTAGAAGAGAACAAAGAGTTCGAGTCTCTCCTCATGGAGCTCACGGAGGGTGCGCTTTTGCCGGAACAAAAGGAGCGCTTGATGGAGCTGGCTCGCCAGTATCCAGAGGCCAAAGAAAAGTATCTCGAGTATTGCCAGGTTCACACCATGCTGGCCTGGGAGCACGGGGTGATGGGGGATCTACAGATGCCGGAGCCTTCAATTACGCTCGTTCCTCGCGCGGGTTCCTTCAGCGGTTGGAAACCGTTGGCGATCGCCGCAGCGGTGGCCCTGTCCGCAGTGGTCTTGTGGTCGCCATGGGGTGAGGGCTCAAAAATGAAGCCGGGAGAAACAGTCGCTTCTCTAACCCGGAGTGTGGCCGCCACTCTGGAACTGTCAGGCGTGCCAACTGAGTTTGATACGGGTAGTGCCGTAAGGACTGGCAGCTACCAACTCGAAGAGGGCCTCGTCCAAATCACTTTTGACTCAGGTGTTGAGGTTGTCATCGAAGCACCGGCTTCTTTCGAAATTCATAGCCCTGAGTTGATGGCCATCCACGAAGGTCGCCTTACCGCCAATGTGACTCCGGAGGGGGTTGGCTTTACGGTAGAAACGCCGGATGCGGAGGTAGTTGATTTCGGGACGGAGTTCGCCATCGAGGTGGTGCGCGAAGGGAGCAGTGAAGTCCACGTGTTCGAAGGAGAGGTGGGTGTGAGACCGAGGCAGGATGGCACCTCGATGGATCCTGTGCGCCTGATTACGAACCAGGCAACTCGCATTGAGCATGCGACGCTAATTCCGCTCGGTATTTCTGTCGACCAACAGAGATTCTTCAGAAGCCTCGACGAACCTGAGCCAACCTTCAGTGAAAGCGTGCGCGAACTCCTGCCGCTGGCATACTACCGAATGGGAGTCAGCGATGACGGGATTTCTCTGAAGGATTCTGCCAAGGGCCATGACCTTCAGGCTACTGTCACGAAGGGTGGCAGAACGCGACAGTCATTCGCCCCGGGCCGTATCGGTTCTTCTCTTCGCCTGGGTGGGCCCAAGATGGGGCGGTATGCGAGGATCCCAAGTGGTCTCGAACTACCCACGATCGAGTTTACCATCATGGCCTGGGTCAGCGCTCAGACCTTCCCGAGAAATGGCGTTCTTGTCTCCGACATGAATCGCTCGGACGAGGAAGCGTTTCGCTTTGGGCTGGTGGGTGATCACGGCCACCTAGGGCTTGCTCTATCCGATGGCGATCGAGTTCTAAAGGTCGTTGATTCTTCGCCCTTGCCTTACCACGAGTGGACGCATGTCGCTGTCGTGAAGACTTCGGATGAACTGCGACTCTACCGAAACGGAGCACTCGTTTCCTCAGAGCCGCTGAACGGCTTTCAAGCCCAGCCAAACCAAGAGCTCAGCATCGGCGGGATCCCGAAAGAGTCCGGGGCCGAAAAGCGGTCTCAGAGAATGGGGTTCTGGCACGGACGGATCGATGAACTGGCCTTCTTTGGATATGCGCTAACCAGCGATCAGATTGAACACCTGTTTCGAATCGCTCCATCCCTTTGAGTCAGGGAGGAACTGAACCGTCACCACGACACACCAACACGATATGAAAACCCTTCTCTCATGCCTGATCGTCGGCTTGTCGGCCGTCATTACGACCGCCGCAGAGCGTCCTAACATTATCATGTTTCTGATTGACGATCAGAACCCTTCGAGCATCGCGGCGTTTGGCGGCGAGACCTACACGCCCAATCTCGATCGCATGGTGGAAGAAGGGATGAAGTTCACTCGCGCCTACGTCAGTAGTTCGGTGTGCACACCCTCGCGATACAGCTTTTTGACGGGCCGCTATGCGGGCAACTCGCACAGCAAAATGTATGCGGAAGCGGTGGGTAGCGCGGAGAATCAGGGTTATCCCAGTTTCAATGTCGCCCTTGAGCGCGACAACATGAACGTCGGCCGAGTGCTTCGTGAAGCCGGTTACACGACCGGGTTCGTGGGGAAATTTCATCTTAAGTCCCCCTTGGATTTCCCGGAGTTCTATGAGGGTAAAGACGGGTGGATCGAGATTCCAAATGACGCGGCTCCCGGGCCGGAAACTTCAGCTCTGTTCAAACACAACGAACGCCTCATGCGTCGCTACCTTGAAGCGTTGGGCTTTTCCTGGGCGAAGAATGTTTATCCGGGGAATATGAGCAAGCCCTACTCCGAGCACAACGCCGAGTGGACGACGGTGGCGGCTCTGGAGTTTATCGAGGAAAATAAAGACGGTCCCTTTTACCTGCACCTCTGCAGCACCCTCCTGCATGGTCCGGACAAGTCATGGCGTGACTCCATGGAGCACCCTCTCATCACCGGAGAAGGGGAGGTAAAAAAACTTCCTGAGGTCATGACTCCTCGCGCCGAGCTTCTCAAAACCATCGAGGAAAAAGGATTTGATCCTGACAGCCATGTGGCAGGTGAAGCCTGGATCGATGATTCGCTCGGGGCGGTCATGCGAAAGCTTAAAGAACTCGGCATCGATGACAATACCCTGGTGGTCTTTGCGCCCGACCACGGTCGCGATGGCAAAGCCTCCGTCTTTTCTCATGGCGCGGCTCAAGTACCGATGATCATGCGCTGGCCTGACGGCATCCCCGCCGGCCAGGTCTGTGAGGAACTGGTTCAGAACATCGACCTCGTGCCGACGTTCTTCGATCTCGGTGAGGCCGAAAAACCGGAGGCTTATCGGATCGATGGGACGAGCCTCACGCCACTGTTCGAGAGCGGAACCGCTGACAATTGGCGGGATCATCTCTATCTCGAGATGGGGGCAGCGCGGGCCACCATCACCAAGGACTGGTCCTACGCGGCGGTGCGCTACACGAAAGAACAGATCGCAGCCATTCAGAGTTCCAAGCCGGAAAATCTGCCGAGAGTCATGGCTTACATCGGACGCCTGGGAATTGGCGTTCGCGGAGCCGATCGCCCCGGTTTCTTTGACGAAGATCAACTCTACTATCTGAAGAAGGATCCAAATGAGATGGAGAACCTCGCATCCAGCCCTGAGCAGGTCACGCGCCTCAAGGAAATGCGTGAACTCCTGCAGGTAGACCTCGAAGCGATCGGTCGTCCTTTTGGTGAATTTATTCCCGGAGGCAATGCCGCCGAACCCGGCCAGATCGATAAGCAGATCGAAGTGGTCAAGCAGCTCGATATCCAAGGCAAGAACGTCGTGGTGCCGGAGTCGTTGATGAAGAATTCGCGAGCGGTCGAGGAACCCGCGACTTCAGACGACAAGGAGACAAAGAAAGCGGAGCGCGAAGCCCGTCGGCAAGCGCGTGAAGCCGCCAAGGCGAGTAGCCAGAAGAACTCGGAATAATTGCCCCCCCCTCAAGAATTTCATGAAGAAGTTGATTTCCTGCCTGTTCGCTTTTCTGGTAGTCGGCTTGGCCCCGGAGGCCTTGGCTCAGAACAGCGATAAGAAAGTCAGAAAGAAGGGGTCGCCGAACTTCATCTTCATCATGACCGATGATCAGGGTTACGGCGATCTGGGTTGCTACGGTCACCCGACCATCGAGACCCCTAACATCGATGCTATGGCGGCTCGTGGGGTGCGCTTTACCGACTTCTACGCACGGCACAAATGCTCTCCGGCACGCGCGTCACTGATGAGTGGGGCCTACAACTTTCGCGTTGGCGTCGGATCAATCGTTTATCCTCACTCCAGTGTTGGGATGTGTCAGGAAACGGTCACCATTCCCGAAGTGCTGAAGGAGAAAGGCTACACCAGCGCGCTCGTGGGTAAATGGCATCTAGGGCATGCGATAGGGTATCTGCCAACGGACCAGGGCTTTGACTCTTACTTCGGAGTTCCCGGAACCAATCACGGGGATTCGATGAATCACGGGCTGCCGGTGGCGGATGGATTCAAGCCGGGTGGCGGATTGACGATGGAGGATTATGAAGCCGACGCCGATAAAGGCACGCACGGTCGTTCCACCATCCTGATGCGTGATGATCGAGTGATCGAGTGGCCGACCGATATCACCCAACTGACGAAGCGCTACACCGAGGAATCGGTGAAGTTCATCGAGAAGAACAAGGACAAGCCGTTCTTCCTCTACTTGGCTCACGGCACCCCACATCACCCCTACACTGTGGATGCCGAGTTTCGGGGAAAGAGCGCCCATGGTTTCTACGGGGATATGATCGAGGAGATCGACTGGTCGGTCGGCGAGATTCTCAAGGCACTCAAAGAAAACGGCCTCGAGAAGAACACGATCGTGGCGTTCACCTCGGACAACGGCGCGGACTCCAAGCCTGATAGTAAGGGCAACGAAGAGATGGGATCGAATCTTCCGCTTAAAGGTTGGAAGGGGAGCAGTGAAGAAGGTGGTGTTCGGGTGCCCTTCGTCGTGACCTGGCCGGGTACCTTGCCGAAAGGGAAAGAGACCGCAGAAATGGCGACGCTGATGGATATCCTGCCAACTTTTGCCGCGCTCGCGGGGATTGAGCCAGAGACGACTCAGAAGCTTGATGGCAGAGACATCTTTCCGATCATGCAGTGCCTTCCTGATGCGAAGTCACCGCACCCCTACGTCTACTATGCGGGCAATATCGACAAGATTACCGGAGTGCGAAATGACCGCTTCAAATTGACTCACCGGGGCGGGCTGGCTCTCTACGATCTCCAGTCAGATCTGGGCGAAACGAAAGATGTCTCAGCGCAGTATCCGGAAGTCGTGCAGCAATTGGGAGCCGCTATCGTCGCCTTTCAACGGGATCTCGATGAGCACTCGCTGGAGGTCCCTTTTGATGCCGGTCAGGCAGCTTACCTGAAGATCAAGGAAGAGAAGGCGGCGAAGAAGGAAAGTGAGGAAACGACTTCCAAGAAGGGCAAAGGAAAGAAGAACGAAAAGAAGAAGTAAGGAAGGAAGATGAAACTCTATTGCCTACTACTCGCCGTCGTAATTGCCGCTCCACTCAGGGCGCAATCTGCTGATCAAGCAGCAGGAGAACAGCCTAACTTTGTCATTGTGTTAGCTGACGACGTCAGTTGGTCCAGCTTCGGTTGCACCGAGTCGGGGCTCTACACCCGGACGCCGAACATCGACAAGCTGGC
>SPKZ01022323.1_pt1 | contig 16707 bp, 12 predicted proteins | sample 2456571 | NCBI WGS metagenome assembly SPKZ01 (sample SAMN11192286, study PRJNA482655) | marine metagenome | biome: ENVO:00000447; feature: ENVO:00000244|ENVO:00000211|ENVO:00000569|ENVO:00002023; material: ENVO:00002151; isolation source: ocean water from marine abyssalpelagic zone ...
AACGCCGCTTACTGATAGAGAAATAATTCGACTTGATCTGTTTAAGTTCATCTCAACACCAACTCTTGAACTAGATTGTACGGGACTTACTACTATTTGCGAATCATTTATCCATGCAATTAGACCGCCGTGTATAAAACCGTTAGGATATGGAATATCCGCAGCACCGCTCCATGAGCATATTCCATTGAAATTCGTCAGCATTTGAACTCGATCTGTAGTAGAAGCCGATGCAGGAGTTGTTATTGTATAATTTGAAGCCATACTCGGCGCCTCAATTTCAAAATAATTACTTCCACTTGGTTCTTCAAATCTATGCGATTTTGCTGTGAAATTAGTGATACCTGAAATATTATCGGAATCATCAATAATAATCCCTGATTGTTGTATATTTTTAACTCCTGCTATTGTATCTGTTCTTGTTATTCTATTATCATCTGTAAAATTACTACCTGATGAGACATCACCACCACCTGCACTACCTTCTGTTGTTGAATCTGTAATTAGACCAATACTTGACAAATCACTTAAAAGATCAGCTAATGCAGGATTAGCGGAACGTGTTCCAGTAATAGTCGGTTTCGCTGAAGGAGCAGAGCCATGAAAACCTATTCCAGAACTATTTATTTTAAATTTATCACTTCCACCACCTACCAGTCTTATACCATTTACTCCTGAATTTAATATCATAGTGGCGAGAGTATTACCGATATTAATAGTTCTCGTTCCTAGAATTCCGATATTAATGGCTTGATCAATTGCATTAATACCTATTCCAATTGAACCACCACTACAATTGATATTCATATTTGTTGCTGAATCAAGTTGAATACCACCAACAGATGAATCTATACTAATAGAATTGGAACTTGTCCCAGTAGTATTTAGCATACGTTGACTAGCAGAAGTTCCTCCTGAACTTTGAAGACTTAACGCGTTTGCTGTATTATTTGTCGTTGATACATCAAATACATTACAACTATTGAAATCAATAATTCCACTGCTAGTTAGACCAGTTAGTCCACTCAAAACCCCAGGTGAAGATATACGCCCCAATGATTGTTTTATTGTAGAACCCGTAATATCCCCATATATTGGAACTCCACCAACTGCTGTTACGCCAGATGTATGACTTATTACAGGATTACTTGCAATTGTAAATCCACCAGAATTAATATCTGTGCCATTTATTGTGTCAATTTTTAATTCATCGGCAGAATTTAATGTTATATCACCTACAGTTGTATTTAATGCAACATTATTTGTAGAAGCTGTTAATGTTATTCCAGATGAACCTGTAATTGTATGTAATCCTGTTAATTGATTATAAGCTTGAATTCCTGATATAGAACCGCTTGATATAACTACATTAGTATCTTGCTTTATTAATAAACCAGTTGTGTCATCATATATAACAACTCTTTCATCAATACTTGGAGTGCTTGAGCTATCAACATTTCCACCACTTGATAATTGACGTTCTTTACCATCTTCATCTAATGTATAAAGATGTTTATCAGTTTTAGAATATAATGATAATTTACCAGCTATAGGATCTCCTGGTGTTAATGCTTGATGATTCATTTCTAATATTGAATTACCTATTATAAGATTATTATCTAAAGAGAGCGTTCCTTGCATAGAACGAGAACCGTCCTTATAAAATACTTTATCATCTAAATTAGATAAGGCTTCTTCAAAATCTGATGCATTTGAAAACGTCCCCAAAAATGGATTTTGGTGAAATGTCATATTTTATTTTTATTGTTTATTGTATAAAATTTATAAATTTAAGAAGACTATATTAATGACTATAATAATAAAAAAAAGATAGCATTAAATAAATTTGAATATTTAAATAAGTTTTGCTAATTTATAACCTATTAATTCCACAACACAGAGCCATGCAAGAGAAAATTGCCCACATGAGTCTTGTATTTTTTTTTGTTCTGCATCGTAGTCTGTATCTATAGTAATACCACTTTTATAAATTAATGGTAATAATTTTCTACTATCACGTCCAAAACTATCATATACTAAAACATTATTTTTATTTGGAATACCTGCGACGGCAACCCAATGAGTTCCTTTATTTTTTTGACCCAATGTATTTAAATATGTATCTGTATTAACAATTGCAAAATAATTAGTATTTTTATCAAATATTATTTTTGGTAATTTATCTTGTGGAAACACGCCTAAAAATCTATTACCCCATTGTTTTTTTCCAAATTCAAGTAATTCATTTCCTGTTGTTATTCCAGCATGACCAAAAAATTTAATAATTATATCATAATATTCTTTAAATTTTTTATTAACTTTAGTTTCTAATACCGATAAATTATTTTCGTTTTTTTTCGTGGGTATCTTTTTTTTTTGACCCGCCGACCACCTTGGCCAGCGAGTTTAATGCCTGAAGCTCTCATACGATAAGGTATCATAGCAGGTTTAGCACGTTTTGCTGGTTTTCTTTTAGGTGCAACCCCAACAGCTCGTGCAATAGCTAAATTTGGAGGCATAGCATACGCAGCTCTTGGAGGCCCAAACTTTCCACCTGACTGACTAAAACCCATACCTTTCATATATAAGCCACTGGCGGCTCCTCCTCTAATGCTTATACCACCTCCTTTAAGAACTCTACCCAAACCTTCAGCCAAACCACGCACTTGACTTGGTAGAACGTTTTTAATTTTAGGATATATATATTTTGCTGCAGCAAGGCTTATCCCACCGCTTGGGAGCCATTGAGCTAATCCTGAAGCTATTGCATGGACTTGTTGTTTAGAAAGTCCCTTTAATTTTCCTCCACGTTGAGGGTGTCCATAACCTCCAAATTTAGCAGCGTGTCCTGCATATTTTGCTACAGTGCTGAATCCAGGAGGAAGTATGCCACTAACCGCACTTAATCCTCTACTAATAACTTTATGTTTTTTAACCCACTTCCAAATGTCGCCGAATATACCAGCTCCTTCCATTTGTGCAGCAGTTAATGTAGTACGTTGAACATTACGACCATAACTATTCATTTGTGATTTTGTTAATGTGGTGCGTTGAAGTTTGCGCGGCATTAAATTTATTATAATTTATAATTGATTTTAATATTTATCAAAATCTCACGTATATTATATAGAATATATTTTATAAAAATAAATAATCCTTTAATATATACGTGAGATTTTGATAAATATAAATGTCTACATATCGTTGTGGATTACAAGTACATCGTTCAGTCGTAATAACAGATGGTTCAATAGCGTGCCCTCGAAGTAAATATATGCGTTGTGTGAATATGGAATTTAATGGTGAAGAAGAAAGCAGAATATCAAATGATGTCATTGTCGATGAAGTTCAAGAAATACTTGAAGATGAATCAGAGCATAAAGATACTCCAGAAGAACAAATAGGTGGTGGAATATTATCATTTCTATATGATTTACCAGTGCGAAGTATGATTACAAGTAAAGTTAAGAAAACCATTAAAGGTGCTATTATGAAACACGGTAAAAGTATTGGTGAAAATTTAATGGCAAAAGCAAGTAATCTATTTCCAGATTCGGACGAAAATGCACGACCCATTTTTCCAGGTGAATATCACGCAATCGTAAAATTACCCAACGGAAAGTATGGTAGATCATCATACAGCGGACCGGGGACGAAAATTGTAAAAAGATTAAAACGTAATGGGGGGGACCCTCCTCGTGTATTAAGCGATAAAGTTAGTCAAGCACATGACATTCGTTATGCATTAGCAAATAAAGAATCAGACGTCCGTGATGCTGATGAAATTTATGTAGCTAAAATGAAACAATTAAGTAGAGACGGTTTAGATTCAAGATTAAATATACAACCTGCCCAACGAGCTATACAAGCCAAAATGTTGGCAGAAGATTTTAGTTTATTAAGTAGAGATAAATTTGTTGATATTAGTGTCCAACCTACAAGTTCTGATAAAATATTATTAACAAATAAATTGAAACAATTAAAACAAGAAGGTTATGGTATGGCTGGGGGCTTTTCTGTTGAAAATTCTAAAAAACATACAATTAATAAAAATAATAAAGTTAATTTTACAGGTAAAGGACAAACTCCAGGTATGAATCAATCAGTTGGGAGTGAAAATATTAATATTAAAACTAGAGGCATGGCAGGTTCAGGATATAGAAGTTCCAATATAGTAAATGTAGGAACTCTTAGCAGAATTGCAGGTTTGAATATGGGACCAGAAGAAGATAAAAAATTTGAAGGTAGAGGTGTATCATTGCCTGGTGGCGCAGGTGTATCATTGCCTGGTGGTCGAGGTGTAAAATTTCCTGGTGATAAACTCCTTAATAAAATGCGAAAAAAAATTAAACAAAAAGGAACTCGACGTAAGCCTATATATTTAGATGAAAGAGAGATGAGCAATTTTTTAGCTCATAAACTTGCTCCATTAGTATCGGTTTATTAATTACTGTTGTGTATAAAATCTTGTTTTTTGCCACTTATCCATTGCATTTTCATAATCTTCCTCACCTCTATAATCATAATAATCATCCTTAATATTATTTCTATTATTTTCAAAAATTAATTTTTGAGAATCTTGTCTGTCTTCATTACTTTCACTATATTCTTCATCTTTACTATATTCTTCATCTTCCGAAACATATAACGGTTTTTTTGGAACTCGTTTTAAAGGTTTTAATTGCTGTCTGCTTACTTTTCTTAACTGTGAAGGTATTGGTTTTTTATATTTTTTTTTACTCATTTCTAAATTTTCAAAACGCTCATTAAGATTTTGAGGTTTCTTTTGTCGTGGTTCAAGTCTTGTATTTTTAAATTTCTTTTTTTGAGAAATCATTTTATTAAATATTAACCCTTGTAAATATTGGTGTGCTTCGTCTCGACTCATATTAGTAGGTATTCCTTCCTCATTATTTTGTATGTCGTCAATTACATTAATCGCTGCATTAGCCGTTTGTCTGGCAGTTTCTTCATTTGTTAATCTACTTGTTCCATTAATTACATAATTTTTATATATTACTGGTTTTCTATATTTATCTTTATTTTCTGAAACCAATCTTTTTTTTTGTCTATAAACTTCATTTTTTAAGTCTTCTTCAGTTTCATATTCATCTTCTTGAACTGTATAAAGAACATTCGGATTGTCGTATGTATCAGCATCAATTACTCCTTGTTTAACCATCTTACGCCACATTCTACCACCTATTCGTATCGACCGTCCGGTTGCTGGATTTGTGCAAAATGTTGCATTTTTACTTGCCATGATGTGTTGTATTTATGTAAATTTACTGTATATATATAAATGTAATATATTACATAATAGAAAAATTAAATAATTCCTTTATATATATATATACCTCTGCTTTTAATTATGCCGAAAACAAAAAAAAAGCAATCGATAAGATTACCTCGTAGATTATTATTTATTCCATCATCAGACAAAGATTACATTGAAGACTGGAAACAGAAAGGAAAAAACCCTGACCCTTTAAATATACCACATAGTTTTAGAATGTGCATCTTGGGAGGTGTAGGAAAAGGTAAAACTTGCTTTATAAAAAATCAAATTATTCGTACTAGCCCTCCATTCGAACGCATCTTCGTTTTCCACCAAGATAAACTGGCAAAAGAATACGATGATATTGATGCAGAAATTTTAGATGAATTACCGCCAAATGACTTTTGGATGGGCTATAATGAAGATGATGAAGATGATGAAGATATTCGAAATTTAAATTTCGAGGAAGAGGAAACCGTAAGACCTAAAACATTATGTATATTAGACGATATATGTTTTGCTAATTTACCTAAAGAACAGACAATGCGTTTAGACAGATTATGCGGGTTTATAAGTTCACATGCATCTGTATCGATATGTTGTATAAATCAGGATTTTTTCGCATTAAACTCTATTGTAAAGAAATGTGCTAATGTTTTTGTTATATATAAACCTAATTGTTTGGATGAATTGAATACAATTGCTCGACGTTGTGGGATGTCTTCAAAAGATATTAAATACTTATTTCAAAATGTAGCTACTGCAGATAATGATAGTATTATGATAGATAAAACGCCCAATACTCCTTATCCTTTAAGATTAAACGGTTTTCAAATTATTAAAAAATTATAAGATAATATAATTATTAAATTATATGGATGATATATATATACATATAGTATAAAATAAAGTTATTTTTATAATGGATAAAAATCTATTTTACAGAGTACAAAGAAGTCGATTAAGGGAGCCTTTGAAAAGAAATCTAGAAATATCAAGCACGTATAAAAGAAATGGAATATTTAATAATGAAGCTACTACACAAGGTTATGGATATGTCAGTGAAAAAAGCGATAAAAATATTTTTTACAGGCGTTTGAAATCCGCAAAACGAGTTCCTATACTACTAAAGCGTGTATTTAAAGATTTAGACCCACAGTCAAGAGCAATAGGTAGTTTAGATTTAACAAAGGAAGAAAGACGAGCTGGTGCGGTTCTCGAAGGTATAGAAGCAACAAGAGACTTAATTGATAATTTTATTAAAACGCCTAAATTAAAACCTGATGGGTCACCTGTTTTGGATTTAAGCAACAAGCCAGAATATGAACACCGCAGTTTGCAAGAAGTTCTTGAAGTATCTCAAGCAGCACTCTTTGAATCATTAAAAGCAAATAATGTTGTTCCAAATGCAAATTTAACATTAATTATATATTCATTTACATCAAATGAAATTAAGTTTGTATTAGATAAATTTCAATCTATTATGGAAAATGACCCAGCTATATTACAAAACGTTAAGAGTGAAAGATTTAAAACGGCTATCTTGTTGGAGCGTTTAAAAGATATGCTTCCTGTACGCACAAATAAATTAAATGATGCAGTTGCTGCAGAAGTAGTAAATCAAAATGTTGTTCCTGAAGAATGGGATGCAAAAGAAACTGAAGGTCAATTTGAATTTCAAGGCTATACACCTGAACAATGGGACGCCAACCAAAAAAAACAAATATATTTGAATGCTTTTGTAGCAGGAAGAATAAATAGAACAATGTATGAATTACGTTCAATTCATAATGTTGTTGTTCAACCGAGAATGATGGGTTTATTTTTCTCAATGGGTCATGTTTTAGATTTAGACACTTTACGATTCTATAAGAGGGAAGACAGTGCTGGTATTCTTGCTAATCCGCATCCATTAGGTTTTCATGGTATTTTAATATAAAAATAACAAAAAAATCCCCTATCGCGTAGAAATTAATATTGTGGAATTATCTGAGGATGTAATATGCCGATAAATATATTTATCGTGCGCCCATATTCTTATCATTACTATAATCATCCATATCGTTGTTATCCATTGATTCATTGTTGTAATCATGGCAATCGTCGTCATAATCGTAATATTCTTTTTTTGGTTTATATATAGACGTATATGAAATAAGATTTTTTAAATATATATTATTTATATTCATAGCTCTGCTCATTGCAACATACAATAGATTTATATTTAATTTTTTAGGGTCAAATATTATTTTATCAATAGTTTCACCTTGCACACAGAAAATTGTAGTTGAATAATCAAGACATATATCGGCATATTTTTTTGATATATTCTTTAAAGTTTGCTTTGTCAATCCATCAAGATTTGGTTCTTTAAAATATTTTTTATTAAACCAATAATATCGAATTTGATTATTATCATTAACTACTTTTACTTTATAATCTTTCATATCACGTTCATCAATTATTTCACCTATATCACCATTACAGATATTTTTATTTTTAAAAGTTTTACGAAATAATAATTTTGAACCAATTTTTAATTTGCCATGTATGGTTTTATTTTCTTTCTGTCTGTTAATATTTGACCAACATAAAGATTTAATATTTTGCTCACGTATTGTTTTATAATGATTTTTATCTGTTTCAAACATTACATTTTTATTTAATAAATCAATTTCATCCTTATTAAGTATTTTAGGAAGTGCATACATTACATCCATATTACTATTTTTATCGCCACCGTATTCATACCAATTTCGTATTTTAGTTAATATTTTCTGTAATATTGGCTGTCCTTCTTGTCTATAATTAAAAACTAATTTAGATTGTTTAAACAAAGGATATAGTTTTGAATTAAATAACAAATCTTTAAATTCTATATCACGCCCCTTATATGGTTTAAGTTGTTTAAAATCACCAAATAAGTAAATATCTAAACCACCGAATGGACGATTAATAAGATTTTTACGCAGATAATATTCAAGCTGCTCAAGTTCATATTTATCTTGCATACTACATTCATCGAAACCGATTGCTTTTAATTTTGATACATCAAATTTAGAAGTTGTATAAAATTCTAAACTAACTCTCAATTTAGCGTTAGTTATAGTTCTACCGCCTAATATACTACGCGCTTTAAGGGTTGGTGTGCAAAACAATATCTCTTCAGGTTTGTATTGTTTATATAAATTTTTTTGCTCATCTGTAGGAATAAACTTACTTTCTTTGCCCATTATCCATTTGCAAATCTCACTTTTTCCAAACCCAGCCGGTTCAATGGTGCGAGTAAGTATTTGGTTATGTTTATCACCGTTAGCAATAGACAGTATTTTCATCTCATTTACAATATTATAATCATCAATTTTATGTTCTTGCATATACAACTCAATGTAATCTTTATCATCATCGTTATCAACTTTAAGTGGAATACAATCTAATAGTTCAATAAATTTTTTCTTGGTTAATTTATATGTATAACCACTATGTCGTTGATATGTCATAATCTTGTCATCCTTTCCAGTTTTATCGTGATATGTTTTACTCATATAACGTAATCCGTTAGATACACCAATAAAATCATCAAAGTTATAAGCTTCTTCATGGAAGAATTCGTGAAAGTTAGAAATTCCAGCTTTCTGTTCATCTTCCCTTATCTCTTTGAGTGATTTACCAACATAACTAATTGAATCAGTGTTGATACAACCAAGGCGTTTAAAATCATTATCACATACTTTTTTAGTCATAGCGTGTATAATAATTTTTTGATAATCTAAAATATATTTTGATAAATGGTTCATATTCCAAGATTCAAAATGCATACTTTCAGTATCTTGATAATGTATAATAAATTCTGTAATTTCTTTCTTTTCGTTTGGAACTAATCTTTTTTTCTCTCTATCCGTTAATATTCTTGTATCGTATTTAGTGATTAATCTACCAGTTTCTTCAGTTTTAAGAATGAAACGGTCAAACTCTTCTTTACTTATTGTAGAGAATACATTTGTTTTATTTATTTTACGATTTAATCCACCGATAAGCATATTTGGAAATAATTTATAACTTGCTAAATCATTGCTATTACAATCAACAGAAATTAATTTTTTACTATCGGCTTCTAATGATTCAAAGAAATCATTAAACGGTTCAATACCCACATTATTAATATCATCACTATGAACTTGTAATAACCATATCTTAACACCTTCGTCAAACATATATTTCATTGCTGGAATAGATACGTATTGAATTCCCTTATTATTTGTTTTACCATTAAAAGATGTTTTAATATTTAATTTTGTTTGGTCATATTTAATTAATACATTGCCATGATATTTATTAAACAAACAATCTATGTCGCAATTTAACATAAATTTTTCATCATAATTCTTAACATTGCGTAATGCGGTAGGAAACTTATGATAATATTTTTTAAGAGACTTTGGCATATTTCCCATTGCTGAATTCATATACGAACGATTCATATCAATTTGTTGAATTCTACCCTTTTTATTTAATCGCCTATTAAAAACACGCATAAGAGGTTTATGTGCGATTTGGCACATTTTAAATATATTCTCATTTGGAGTTTGTTGTAATATTCTTTTATCAAAATCTCCACATTTAACTTTAGTTATTAGAAATGCTTTGAACTCATTACGAATATGTGAAGATAGAGACCACGCATTAGTATTAACGTAATCTATGCCTGTATTAGTTTCTTCACATAGCTCATGCATATCTCTAAAAGCTGATTTTATTTTATAATGTGTTTCTGGTTTGCCTACTCCATTGCTTATTATTAAACCAATAATGTTATCGTTTGTATCAATAACATGGTGCTTGATATTATTTTTAATATATTCAATATGTTTAGCTTCCATTTGCAGTTTTGTAATATATACGTTCTTATGTAATTTACTTGATTTCTTATATACATTAGTAAAATTTTGGTCTTGCATCGCTGTATCTTTATCTTCACTGCGTTTAAAGTGCCAAATTTTAGTAATACTTTCATTATCTAATTCAACAGTTTTCACACGTTGTTCTACCTCATCATCAGAATCAGAATCAGAATCAGAATCATATAAATCAGAATCAGAATCATATAAATCAGAATCAGAATCATACAAACGATAATGTTCTTCAATATTGCGAGATTCTGCAAGAATTCTTTTACGTTCTTTTGTCATAACTCGTTGAACGTGATAATTATGTAATGTTATAATAACATCAGGTTGGTATTTCTTACGCTTAATAATACGTGTAGAATTACGCCAAATGTCTCCTTCAGAATCGACTATGATAAGTCTCACATCGTATTGTTCTTCTAATTTTTCCCAACAGTTAAGAAATTCACCTTTTCGTTGATGTCCTTCTTTTAAGGCTTTTTGTTTTTTAGTCTGTTCATATATAGCTTTTAATACGCAATTAATTTCAGTTGCTGCACTTGCTGGTGGTGGTGCTGAATTTTGAATTAATCGTATTCTAATCTCCATACGATTAACCATAATAGGTTTTTGATACTGGTAGCTCCATAAACTTTCATACTGGTCAATATGACTTGTCATAGCTGTTAAAAATTGGTCTAATTTAGAACTGAATTTTAATATATTCTTATGTTTTCGTGTGGGTTTGCTGTCTGGTGTTAAATTCTCATCATCAGCCCATATCTGCCCTTCTATCGTAAATTTGCGATTTTTAAATTTAGAAGCTACTTTTTTAATATGTGCTTGTATCTTTGCAATTACACTATAATAATCATTAAATATGAATTGTATATTATTTTTCCATCGACCTGTTATTGATGTCTTCAAATCAAATCTTCTTTTACCCATAGATTTCCGCTTTTGTTTTCTTGCTTCTATTACATCATACGTGTCAGCTTGTAGTTGTTTTAGATTTTTTAATTCTTTTTCAAATAGCCAAATTTCTCTATCACTCCATTTTAATCTTTTTTCAATATTTAATTTTTCATATAAGATTTTTATTTTTCTCCATAATTCTGATATGTGTTTGATATTAATAATAAATAATTTAGTTCTTTCATCATCACGTATTTTTTTCTTTTGCTTAAGATATTCTGTTAATCTTATTTCTTTTTCTTTGATTTCTTTATTAATATCGTCTTTGTCTTTTTTAGATATTTCAATAAAATTTTTGGTTTCTAACCATTCACGATGCTTACTACGCCATGCTTTAGTTTTATGTTCTTTTTTATGTTCTTTTATCCATTTATATAATTTTTTAAGTTGTTTCTTTTTTATCCTCCTTTCTTTATTTATTTTAAACTTTGTTTTCTTATGTATATCTATACTACTATATAGAGCTTGTAAATTAGATGGTGTATAATTCTTATGTGCATTATCACGAATAATAAGTTTCTTTTTATCTGAGACTAATTTAGCTTGTTTAAGGATTGTATATTCATTTAACCAATATGGTGTGTCTCCCTTTGGATAAATATCTACATAATCGTCTGAAGCTAATCGTAAAACTCTGTGATGTAATTGTTGTCTTGTTAAAACCATTTTTTTTTAAAGTTTTTCTTAAACTTTTTTTATATTTTAGTATATATATTTATGCTCACAATTTTTTTTTATTTTAATTAAATAATTAATTATACTATGCTCACTTTATTTGTTTAATATAAAATATATATTAATATTTTCTTAATTTATAAATTAAGAGATAATATAAAAAAAAATAATGGTAAAAAAAAATCAGATATATTTACCAACGGATATTATAAATTTAATTATCACATTTTCTATAACTAAATGTACAAAATGCGGAAAAGTTAATATACGGAAATACTATACTGTAAAAAATATTTATATATTAATTTGTTCTAAATGTATTGTCAAAATTATAAAAAAAACAAACAACCTTGATTACAATTATATTATAGTTGAACTTAATTGGAAAATATTTCAAGCTAATCAATTATTAAAATTTAGAAATTCTTATAGAAACGATTTAATTTTTATTGATGAAAAAGCAATTAGAAATACGATAAAACAGCGAATAAAAGAAAATATAAATAATGTATTAAAAAAGGATTATATATTTTATAAAATTGCATCACCCAATGAAATATATAAATTACTTTATTATTTTTAATTATTTAAATGTTTCCGTGATGATAGATGAATATTTAAGTGATATTGTGCGTTGTTTTCATAAGCACATCCTAAATGTGGGCATTTATAACGTATATAAGTATTATTATGTGATTTTGAACGCAAATGCCGATTTAGCTGAGTTTTATCCCTATATGATTTCTGGCAGCTTTCACAATGATATTTTTTATCCACAATATTTTGTTGCAAATGATTTCGTTTGTATGAATTCAAATGCTCTTTATTTGATTGATAATATGATTTCATTTTTTACACCTATATGAATGCCCATTATATTTATTTAAATAAGAAATAATTAATTCCTCCAAAAAAAAAATATATTACAAAAGTTCCCAATTTTTGTAATATGAAGTATATGTCAGACTCACCTTAACCTATACCTATATAATTACATATTTGTGTTTAACTTATTTGATTAAAAACAGACAGTATAATTTCTTTCAACCGCGTAAAATTATCTTCCGTAAAAATATCGAAGATAATTTTACTATTTTACTATTTTACTATTTTACTATTTTACGAAATTAAAAATTCTTCATATCCTAATTTCGAATTTTCAATATTTTTAATAATACATTTTTTAAATAAATCTTTTCTTAATTCACAACCGATTCCTATACGTTCGAGTTTATTGGCTATAATAGCAGTGGTCATACTTCCCGCAAATGGATCTAATACTAATTCATTTTTATAACTATAAAATTGAACTGCCATTTCTGGAATATCAGGAGGAAATGGTGCTGTATGACCTAATATATTTTCACCTTTACAATTAATTTTTATAACTGGTGAAAATTTACAAATATCTTTTCTCCACATTTTAATTAACCTTTCTGAAATAATATTATCTTTTTGTCTTTTAGAATTTTGTGTCAAAATAGTTTTTTGAGAAAATCGCTTGCCCCTATTGGTTTTACTTTTTTTACAATTTAAATTTCTACATTCCCATGTTTGAATTCCTCTCTGTTCACCATTATTATTAACATCTAAAGATCCACAAATAGGGCATGGAAGTTTTGTTTTATCTAAACGATGTTTATGAAATATTAAAATATGTTCGTATGAATTAATTGGGTATTTATAAAATGGATAAGGTTTTGAACAATGTCTTTTACTTTGAACTTCTCCTTTATCCCATATAAAATCATCAATATATGTAAATCCACATTCTTCAAATATATTAATAAAATAAGAAGGTAATGGAATTTTTACTTTCATAAAATTATCTTTCGTCGTAAAATTATCTTTCTTACTATCTATAATATCACTAATATTAAAAACAAATACCCTATGATTATCGAGAACTCTATAACATTCTTTAATTATTGTTTTCATTTCATCTAAATATTTTTGTAAATTTTCCCAGTTACTATATTTTCTAGCATTATAATATGGGGGAGATGTGACCATTAAATGTATAGATTCTGAAGGTAAAATTTTTAAATAATCTAAACAATTTCCCCATAATATCTTAATTTTATTGTTATTATTATTTAAAAATGCATGAATAACTTTTTCATCCATCAGTATCAAAGATATTTTTAATATCTTTTTGGAAAGAATTTCTTTCAACCAACAAAGTTAATTTTGAAACATTGTATATATTAGAAGGTAATACAATAAAAAAATTATATTAGTTATTCTTAGTCTCACCTCTCTTAATTTATAAATTAAGAAAAATTGGCATTATTAAGGAACTTGCCCGTGGTGCATTTCATCAAGTAAATATCTTATAACTATTAAAAGTGTGAAATACTCACCGTTAAAGTCGATTATATTATTTTTTTGGTCTGTTATCCAAAAACTTGCTTCTGTTATAGATTGTCCTCGTAAATGATTAACATCAAGTTGTATAGGGTTAAACGGATTAAAATTTATCAAACTACCAGGCGGAACATTTATTTGTGGATTTGCAAGGGTTTGACTTTCTGTATCGCCTAATGGTATACCGGATTGTAATAATGACGTATGAACCAAAAAACTTGAAATATCTGAAAAATTTGCAATATTTGGTCCAAGTTCGCTATATGCTCCAGTGGTAAAACCAGCTGCTGGAACAAATTGACCGCTATTGTAGCCTGTTAAGTTAAAGCAAGATGTAGGCACCCACTCAACACGCAAACCTGCTATTGAAAATGATAATAAAACACGTTGGGTAGAAGCGTCGCCTGTGAGCGTTATAACGCCAGACGCTAGACCTTCATTAATTAGTAAAGAATTTATTGCTGCATTTAATCCGCTAATATCATATAAACCAGGGGCAAGAACTACATTATGAGTTGTTGCAGGTGAAACTATTACCCTAAATGCGTCGTTGACCCCTAATTTGATGTTAAGAGAAGTCCACCATATATTTGCTTGATTACACTCCAAAGTGATGTTTGTCGCATCATTTGGTATAATAATGGTTCTTTTAAATTGAACACTGAATCTATCATTTCCGCTTGTTAAATTAATTGCTCCAAGAGCTGGGTCTGCTGATACAAATAAAGGTATTGTTTTATTTTGCATATTGAAATATTTAATTATATATTTTAGTTGTATATAATTAATATTTTATTTTACTATAATCTATATTATATATACATAGATATAAACAAACTAAAATTATTTATAAACATGGCGGGATTAAGTTCTTCAATTTTTGACCTACCTAATAATCTCGAACAAGTAAGAAAACCAGAAGATGTAATTAAAGTATATACAAGAAAGGTAATACCTAAATCTAATTCAACAGGTGCAGCATTTGCCGGTTCAGAAATCACGTTTGATTTTTCATTATCTGCCAATCAATATTGGGTACCAAGTCGCAGTTTTTGCGTGATTCAGGACGTGATTAACGTTGGTGTTGGTAATTTGCCAAGAAAACCTACATTAGAAGGGAATGCTGCCGGAACTGTATCCGTAGCTCCTTCATTTAACTGTCAAGATAATTTATTTGACGGATATGAATTAACAGTCGGAGGCTTTAGTTTAGGCAGCCGTACGAAATTAGCCCCTCAGATATCTGCATGTGAGAAAAGGTTGGGAAAATCGTCATCATTTTTAAAAGGCGCTGGTTATGGTGCTAATACATGGATACCATCATTTGGACAAAGAAAACAACAAGTTGTACGAAATGGACAATATGATGCTCCAGGTGAAGAATTTAAACTAACAGGAACTGTTACAACTGCAGATGCTGCTAATACTCTAGCTGGTGCTGGTGGTGCTATATGGTTAGATGAATTACAAGCTGGTAATCAAATTAGAATGGCGTCTGGTCGTTCATTTAATGTAAAAACCGTCACGGCTGCTAATGCAGCGCTACATCAAGCAGCGTCTGGTAATGTAACCGAAACCGCTCAAGCGTATGTTATGGGTAAAAGATTATCAGAAAGAACAAATATTAATGATAGAGTCTTTCAACCGTCTTTAGGGGTGTTTAAACAGGGTAAAGCGCTTCCTCCGTCTCGTTACGAGCTAATCCTACGTCCTAAACCAGATGTTCTTTATAAACAGTCAGCTTTAGAGGCTCAAGGAACTGCTGCAGCTGTTATTCAAGGAGGAAATCGTTCCGTTTCAGGTTCAAATAATTTAACCACTGACCATTTTGAATATGTTATTAAAGACATTGTATTTTATGTATGCATCGTTGAAAACTACGAACGCCCTCCTGACAAAATGACTTATGTATTGGATTTGGAAGAAACTGAATGCCAACCAAGACAAATCTCTGGTGGAGGGTCTACAGAGAATTTTACAGTTTCCAAGTCTTGCTTTGGGCTCTCAGTAGCCTTACAGGACAAGAGAGCAGGTCAAAACCCATTGTATAGTCCTAGTTTATTTAAAGTTGAAAATGATGAACAAAATAGTATTACAACCCTTCGAATCGACTATGCAGGACAGACACGTCCGAACCCAGCTAAAGTGCTTGCATTAGAGCATACTGAAAATGATCTTGATAATGTTAGCCGAATGACATGGGGCTTTGCGGAAACGGCAATTGAGGATTTGGCGTGGTATGACACTGGGGGAGTGCAGGATAAGAATACGTGGCGGCAATTAGGCAATTTATTTCATTATCAGTTCAGAAAAACAGGTGATGACATTTCAACGGACGTTAATGTAGAAACTAAATTTGCTGATTTTGCTAATGGACCACATAATCTTCTTTTATTCCACCATTTTCGCAGGGTAATCGAATTCACGTGCGAAAATAATCAAATTACTCAATTTCTTGCACAAGATGCTTAATTTACGTTGTTTCTATAGTTTTAATGCATAATTAATAATAATAATATCATCCTT
>SPKZ01008241.1_pt1 | contig 16706 bp, 10 predicted proteins | sample 2456571 | NCBI WGS metagenome assembly SPKZ01 (sample SAMN11192286, study PRJNA482655) | marine metagenome | biome: ENVO:00000447; feature: ENVO:00000244|ENVO:00000211|ENVO:00000569|ENVO:00002023; material: ENVO:00002151; isolation source: ocean water from marine abyssalpelagic zone ...
GAATGAGCAGGGCGACGTTCACACGCTCCCAAACGCTCAGCGTCGGTACGGGCGTCGGATCCTCGCACGTCGCGGAGATCGGCGGGGTGAAGTCATCGCAGTCCACGTCGCTATCGAGATCTTTATCGAGGCAGACGCAGCCGCCCCCGAGGTCACCCCTCTCGGTGCAAGCGTCGAACTCGGCCTCGTTCTCCGCGCCGGTGCAGTCGCAGGGAAACCCCTCGAAGTAGACGAGGTTCGGAGAGCCGCCGTCCTGCGTGAGGAAGAGCGCCCGCTCGGAATTGGCGGAGCCGAACTCACCGCAGGAAGCGCGCCCCACGACCGCGAGACCCTCGAGGTTTCCCGTCGGCATCGCGCTGTCGTAGAGCTCGAGCGTGTCGATCGTTCCGACGGATCCATCCGAGGCGAGTGTCGAGATCTCGAGTGAGTTGACGTTGGAGGGGTTGTGCCAGACGTACATCAGGCCGCTGGTGCGGTCGAAGTGGAGTCCGGCGATCTCGTTCGCCGACGTGAGGAATGAGCCGTGGTTGACGAAGTCCTCCGACGTGTCCGGGTTCACATCGAATACGTGGAGCCGCCCGTCGATCTGATGCCCCACGAACATCAGGCCGCCCATGCCCTTGGTGCTACCCGGAAAGACGCTGCCGTCCGGGAACCGGAAGCCGACTGCGAGCAGGTCGGCATCGGGAACGAACTCGAGCCCTTCGGGTCCCGAACCCGAGGTTTCGGGGGGCAACGCGTGGCCGTTGTTCGTGACCTCGAGATTCCAGACCCGGTGCACCGTGGGCGTCCCGCCAATGTCCACCACACGTGCGATCCGGCCGTTGTTTTCGTCCAGGGTATAGAGTTCGTCCGTAGCGGAGTGATCCACCTGCGCGCAGGCCTCGATGTCGCCGCCGATTCCGGACGGGAGAACGAGCGTTTGCAGTAGCTCGAAGCTTGCCGAGCCCGAGTTGTACGCGTACTCCCAGACCTGCCGGTTCTGGCGCACGCCCCAGAACGACTGGCTTTCCGGGTTCCAGGTTGCCCCGCTGAGATCGTTGGAGGCGCCGGTGATCGTGATCGCGGTCTCGGAGCCTCCCGGCCACGGGGAAGCGGCGGCAACGGGGGCAGCGAATTGGCTGGTCGCCAAGGCAAGCATCCAGAGCGGCAGCGATTTTTCGAGGTGAGCGCAGTTCATTCCGTGGGCCTTCAGAAAACAGCCGGCCTCTCGAGCACAGGAAGCTCGAGCCGCGTTTCCAACGTGTCCGATCAGCAGACATTGTCCCTTGATCAGGGCCGGTTGGGAAGAAAATCAATTGGAGCCTGGGCTTGTCGGAGGGAGCCCCCGGAGCCCCCCGGCGCTGGACACCAACGGTGAGTTCGGCCAGAGTGCCAGACGCACGATCGATCAAATTCTCGTCGATGGCGGTCTTTGGCATCTCGCGAGGCTTCATGACTGAGCCCGCGGGCTCAGCGCGCGACCGGCGGCGGCGACCGAGCAGAGACCAGGGGGAACCGATGGGTTGGGACTTCTCCACAGAACCGGACTTCCAGAAGAAACTCGATTGGGTCGAGGAGTTCTGCCGGGAGGAGGTCGAGCCTCTCGACCTCATCTTCCCGTACGCCGTGCGGTCGAAGGACCCGAGGATCAAGGCGCTCGTGAAGCCTCTGCAAGATCAGGTCAAGGCGCAGGGGCTCTGGGCGATCTTCCTGGACAAGGACCTGGGCGGACCGGGATTCGGGCAACTCAAGCTGGGCCTGCTCAACGAGATCCTCGGTCGCTACGGGTCGGCGCCCCAGATTTTTGGATCCGCCGCGCCCGACACCGGGAACATGGAGATGCTCGCCGCCTATGGCACCGATGAGCAGAAGAAGCGCTGGCTGGAGCCGATGCTGAACCAGGAGATCTGGTCGGCATATTCGATGACCGAGCCGCAGGGCGGTTCGGATCCGCGGCTGTTCAAGACGCACGCCCTGCGTGTCGGCGACGAATGGGTCATCAACGGCGAGAAGTGGTTCACGAGCGCCGGTCGTGCGGCGGACATCCTCTTCGTCATGTGCACGAATGGCATGTTCGTCGTACCGCGCGACACGCCCGGCGTCGAGATCATGCCCGAGCCGCGATCGCACAGCCACATCAAGTACACCGATGTGGTCGTACCGGCCGATCATCTTCTGGGCCCCGAGGACGGTGCCCGGGTCCTCGCACAGCGTCGGCTCGGGGGAGGCCGAATCCACCATGCGATGCGCACCATCGCGCAGTGCAAGCTGGCGTTCGACATGATGTGCGAGCGGGCGCTCAGCCGGGAGTCGCACGGAAAGATCATCAGCGAGCACCAGATGGTGCAGGAAAAGATCGCAGATTCCTACGCTTCCATCCGGATGCTCCGTCTCTTCGTGCTGGAGACAGCCTGGAAGATCGACCAGACCAGCACCCAGGAGACCCGCACCGACATCGCTGCGGTGAAGTACACGATGGCCAAGGTGCTCCGCGAAGTGTCCTTCAACGCGCTCCACATTCTCGGGTCACTCGGGACGACGAATCTCACGCCGATCCAGGCGATGTACGCCGGCGCGCCCACCATGGGTATCGCGGATGGCGTCGACGAGGTGCACAAGGCCACCGTCGCCCGCAACGTGCTGAAGTTCTACGAGCCGCACGAGGGCTTCTGGCCAACCGAGTACCTCCCGGCCAAACGCGAAAAGGCACGCGAAAAGTTCGAGCCGCTCTTCGCCAAAGACCCCGACCTGCGGGAGATCGCGGATGGCTACGCCAAGTACATCTCGAGACGCACCTAGCAGCTGCCCGTGGGGGTAGGAAGAACAAGCCCAGAATTCGCTACGTCCGGCAGCAGGGAATCTGTCGGATAGGCTCAGATCTGCTCGAGAGGCTCGGCGGGCGGGAGGGCGGCGGGAAGCCGTATCGCCACCCCGGCCCGTCGTGCTGCGATCCAGAACCGGTCGAAGATCGGAAAGCGGCTCGTTGCCGCGCCGATTCATCCCGAGATGGGCTCGGATCGGCTACGTCAGCACCAGCGCATTGGGCTCCGAAATATCGAGCCCTGGAAGTTCGGTGGTGTTCGCGAAACGCGTGGCGTTGGATAGTATGGCTTCCCGCATGCGACGCGACCGGACTCAGCCTGGCGCGATCCTCGTGCTTGGGCTGCCGGTCCTGGCGCTCGACGTCCTCGCTCTCCACGTCCTCGGCCTGCGGATGCTCGACCTGCTCGCGTTCCTCGCGCTGATGGCCGTCTGGACGCTGGCTGGAAGCCTCTTCCTGCACCGCCAGCGCCACGCCTTCCCGGATCGCTTCACGTTCTACGCGCTGTCGGCGGTCCTCGGGATGGCCATCGCCATGTCGGCCTGGTTCGTCGGCTTCCAGAGTTCTCTGCTCGAGGGCCTGGGCAATCCCGACCCGCGAAGTGTTGCGCTCGGCGTCACCGCTCTGCTGCTCGCTCCGGCTCTGGCGGGCGCGGTCTTGGCAGCGCGAGATCGAGGCGGACCACCGGCGATGGCGCAGCCGGGAGCCATCACCGTGCTCTGGGTCGTTGGCTCCTGCGTCGCGTGTCTCAGTGCCTTCGGGGTGGAGAACAACGAGTTCGGGAAAGCGGGCACGATCCGCGCGCGGATCGCGGACGGACGCCCGGTGATGGAGCAGAACTTCCTCCCCAACTGGGGACGCCTCGCTGATCGCGCGGCCCACGTGGTGAGCTACACGCGGGACATCGACGCGCACGGTCTTCCCGTGGAAACCTCGTTTACCGGAGGTCGAGGGAGGATCGTTCACTCGACCCTCGGCACGGGAAGCGGCGTGCCGGTCACACTGCTGGGCGCTCTGTATCCGAGCGGACCGCACTCGCGCTCGCGTGCGATGGCCTTCTCGAAGATCCTGAGCCTCGCCTGGCTCTTCCTGGTTCCGCTCTGGATCTTCTGCATCGCGCGCGACGTGCTCGACGCACCGGTAGCCGCGTCCTGTCTGGCCGGCGTCGGGGCCCTCACCTACGCGGGGCTGAACCTCCACGCCTTTGTCGCACCGGTCAGCAGCTACTGGATCTGCGTGGCGTCGGGGTCGCTGTTCCACAACGTCACGCAGCAGGCGAGCCTGGCGGTGGGCTTCGCCGGGCTCTACCTGGCGCTCCTCGACATGCGCCACCCGCGCGGACTTTTTGCTCTGGGCTGCCTGCTGGTCTCACTGAGCGCTCTCTACAAGCCCTCGCTGTTCAGCGTTGCCGCGCCAGCCGTCGGCCTGGTTTCCCTGCTCCAGGGGCGCGTGGCCTGGCGGCGCGACGTGCTGCTGGGCTGGGTTGCGCTCGTCCTGCTGCCGGCCTTCTGGCTGATCTATCCGCGCCTGACCGGGACCGAGCCTCTCTCGGCCCCGGTCTCTGTCGACTTCCTCGGTGTGTTGCAGGTCCGGACGCGCGGCGTGCTTCCGTGGAGCACGACGACGGAGTTGAAACTGCTGCTCACCATCGCACTGCTCGCCTACGCTCCACTGATCCTCCCCATCGCCGGTTGGGCCGCGCGAGTGCTGCGGGAGAGAAGCACACCGATGCCCGCTGGTTCTCGGCGCTCCAACCGGCCGGAGATCGCAGTCCTGCTCGTCGTCATCGCCCTGGGGCTGTTCGGCGGCTATGCCCTGGTGGAGTCGGGGCCGCGACGACCGCACGCAAACTTCTTGTGGGGAGCGGCAGTAGCCCACCTCTGCATGCTTCCGTTCGTGACGCGCGCGATTGCGCGGATCGAACCGCGCTGGCTGCGCGTATCGGGGTGGCTCGTCTACGCGGCGAACCTGGCGAGCGGTGTCTGGAACCTGTGGGTGTACGCGTTCTTCGAGAAGTACATGTGACGGGCGCGCGACGCAGTGCATCACCCAGGCGCGAAAGCCAAGGAGACCGATTCTGCAGCGGGAGACTCAGTCCATATTGGGGACTTCATCCCGTCACCCGTCGCGAGCTGACAGAATGTCTAGCTATCGGAGGTCGCGGAAGCGCAGCTTGGACTTTCTGTCTACGGCGGCCAGGGCCGCGAGGCCGGCGCCGAGGAGCACGGCAACGTTTGGCTCCGGTATCGCTGTGAAATCCACGATCAGGCGCGGCCTCGCAGCAACCGGGCCATTGAAGCTCCCGAAACGCAGCGCGCGCGCGCCTTCGTCTTCCAAGCGCAGGACCCAGCCGAAGTTCTCACTCGGTGTGTCGAGCCAGCGCTGCACGTCCGCCACGAGTGCCGAATCCGACCACAGGAAACTGCCCTGGTTGACGACCCGCTGGCTGGCGCTCACCTCCGCGGCGAAATCGCCGCCCGGGCTCATCCACTGGCTGCCGCTGAAGAAGTTGTGGAGCCAGGTGGCGTCGCCGGCGGTAGCGTTCGCAAGAACGCCGCCTCCTTCGCCCTTGCCCGCATCCGACGTTCCCTCGCCCCAGTTCGCGAGCGCGCGGTGGACGTTGATCGTTCCGGCGCGGGAACGCGGCGTCGTCGATCGGAGCGCGAGACCGACGTCGTCGACCACCGCGCCGTCCGGGATACCGGAGAGATCGAAGAAGAGCAGTCCACGCAGAATCAAGTCGGGCTCGGTCGGCTTCTGGAGGCCGCTCGTACCGGCGAGCATGAATCGACCGGCGCCGTTGCTGTAGAGGCCGGAGACGTCTTCGTAGATCGTGGTGTCCCGGCCGCTCGTCAGCTCGATCTGGTCGGCTCGCACCGAGCTCGACAGGAACGCGAGGGCCATCCAAACGAGGGCCGTAGTGTTTTGTCGCATGCCCATTGCTGCCTTTCAGGAAGTGGCAGCGAACCGGCAGATGTGTGGTCTGGTACCCCCTCTGGAGCTGATTCTCGCGTGCGACCGCTGGCTGACAGATGCCCAAGACACGCGCGGAGCAGTCGGTCCGCGACGCTTAGCGACTTCTCTGCTGTTCCCGCGCTCCGATCACTCTCCGGCGTTCAGACTCGGAGCGAGTCGCCGTCCCCTCGGGTACGTCCGCCCGAGGTTTTGCAGCCGACTGCGAGCCCCCCGTGCGACAGCGTCCAGACCAGGTTCGTGATGGATATCCGGGAAGTCACTCGGCGTCGTATGGATTCAGAGGAAATCTAGCGGTCGGGATCGCGAGGGAGAAGCGTCAATGAAGGGATCGATGCTGGCTCCGATGGCTCTGGTGATCTCGACGGGGCCCGTAGGCGGGAAGTTCAAGCTGCGTTTTCGCGACGTCCCTCGAGTAGAGACTCTGTCAATTCGCGACCGGTGACGGGGCGAAGTCCCAATACGAGCTTCAGAAACGGGACACTAGTCGCATAGAGGCTGAACTCCATCGACGATGTCGAGCGTACCGGACGGACCGATCGGCCGGCTGAAACCCGCGGGTACGCTGCCGCCCGACGTTTCAATACGAACCCATTCCGCCTGTTTGTTGTAGCGCCCTCGAAAGAACAAGAAGTCTGTGCCTCCGACTTCCCCGTTACTGTCGAAGTCGACGGCTGGATACCAGCCGGGGCTTCCGGGCCCTCCAGCATTGAACGCGTTTCGAAAAATGAGGAAATCGTTGCCGCCGACGAAATTGTTGTTGCTGTAGTCCGCATCGCACGCGTTGCCATACCCGTCAGTATCGGTGTCGGCGTTCGCCGGATCCGGTGACAACGGACAGTGATCGTCCAGATCGCAGTGACCATCGCGATCGATATCTTTTCCACCTGAACAATCGACGGGGCTGGTGTCGGAATCAAGCGCTTCCATTTCCGCTCTCAGCACATCGTAGTGGGAAAACTCGGTCGCGTTCAGTGACGAAGCTCCATCGGGACAGAAAAGATTCATCGACTCATCGACCAGTCCGTTCGCGTCCGCTGGAAAGAACTCCTGATAGACTCCGTATCTCCGAACGAGCTTGTAGTCGGCGTTCCGAATCGCACGGTCAGATCGTTTTCGCGGAGCGTCACCATTCGGCGAGAACTTCTGCGAGAAGACTTCTGTTCGCACAGACGTCGTGGTGTCGGTGAAGAAGGGAACGAGACTGATCGAGTCGACCCCGATTGGATCTGTGACATTCGCAAGCTCGGTTACTGTCGAAAAAACATCCAAAGCAGCCACGATCGAATCGACGGACTTGCCGGCCTCGGTGGTGATGTTGCGGTCGCTCCGGATCACCAGGGGAACGCGAACTCCGCCTTCGTAGATCGTCCCCTTGGCCTTGTTGGGGTCCTGATCGGGATCCACTGCGAAGCTCACGGTCCCGTTGTCCCCGATGAAAATGATCGTTGTATGCGAAATCTCTCCAGTCGCTGTCAGCGCGGAGACGATCCGTCCGATCTCGTGGTCCATCGCCTCCGCCATGGCCAGACCCTTTTCCCAGCCCGTTGGATCGTTTGGGTCGTCGAAGGTGGTCGCGAGAGAAGTGTAGGGCGGCGTCTGCGGATCAGGACCGTCGTGAAAGGTGGCGCCGGGCTTCGATAGATTCGAAGGCGGGATATGGAGCGGAGTGTGCTGTGCGTTGAAGCCGACCCACAGAAGCCAGGGCTCGGCGAGTTTTTTGGGACCGGGAGAGAGATACTCGATCGCATCCTCAGCCGTCACTCGCGTGGCGTAGTTCTTCGTGTTCTGCCCGACCGCAGTCGGCGTGCCGTCCACGACCTTCACCCAGCCATGTGACTCCGCCTGAAGATCGGGATCATGGAGATATCCGCCATAGTCGAAGGATTCGGCCGCTCGATTGGGAAAATTGAAGTTTCCGTGAAGACCAGCACTACTGTCGAATCCCGCTTGCAGGGGATGGTCCAGATCATCCTTTCCACCCAAGTGCCACTTTCCCACTGCCGCGGAACTATACGGATTCGCCCCCAGCTTCAGCGTCTGTGGTAGTGGCTCGTGGGTGGCGACATCGAGAGAGACCGCGCTTGAAGCCTTGATGAAGATTCCGATATCGAGACGGAACGGCCACTTGCCGGTCAGCGTGGCGGCTCTCATGGACGAGCAGACCGGCGTCGCCCACACCTGGTTGAATCGGATTCCAGCCGCAGCAAGTGCGTCGATGTTCGGTGTGTTGGGACCGTCGTGGGTTACATCGCTGTAGTACTCACCGTATACCTTCACCTTCTCGACACCGAGATCATCGGCAATGAGAATCAGAAAGTTCTCTTCAGGAGTCTGTGCCAGTCCCGAGGATGACAGCAGGAAACAAAGAAGAAACAAAGGGGTTGCAAGACTTCGACGCAAGACAAACACTTCGTACGCGGTTCCCTAGCCCGCATTGGGAATTTCATTATACACTGAATCACGTACAACCCGCTACTCGCGAACTAGCTGCGATCCATGTCGCAGCCGATCTCGATGATCCTCCTACCCGAGCTGCGCACGATTGTTCAGGTAGTAGTTAATCCATATTATTAGATAGATCCGGGCACGGATCTCCGAGACGAAGAGATCAAAGGAGTAGGCTGCGCTGCACAGCGTGAAACCTCCATCGCCGTCGTCATGAATCGCGTCGTGAATACAAGCGATGGTGCGGCGGTTCTGTCCGATACTCCGCGCGCTCGCAATCGCGAACCCGGCCCGGGGGACCAGGAAGGGGGGAGTGGCTGGATCCGACCAGGTCATGATCCTCCGGCTCGATCTCCCTCCGCAGCGTCGAGGTCGGACGCGGGGCGTAGACAGGAAGTGCTCTGCTGATCGACTCACGGCGATGCACTCCCAGGATGAATTCAGCTCTCTCGACACCTCACGGATCGGACCGCCCGCTACCCGTTCTGACGGCACCTCCGACCCCGTTTCCGTCGGCGGGTCACGGGCGCCCGCTCCGGCAAGGGGGTATTTATCTGGTCCCGGGTCGATTGGGCCCGGGTACAAGGAGCAGATCTCATGACGGTCTTCGAACGCGCATTTCCGACGACCCGCCGACGCGTGCTGCAGCTACTCGCGCTGCTGGGGCTCGGAGGAACCGGAATCGCCCGTACCACGAGCGCGCTGGCCGAGTCGGTAGGCCGGAGCGATGCGGTCTGGCCCGAGATGACCTACCGCACCCTGGGTCGGACGGGCTTTCGCGGCAGCCGGCTCGTCTTCGGCTGCGGGGCCGCGCTCATGTTCTGGGGAAAGGACGAACTCCTGAACGAGGCTTTCGACCACGGAGTGAACGTCTTCGACGTCGGAACGAGCAGCTACTACCGAAACGCCGAGGCGAACCTGGCGGGCTTCGCGAAGAAGCACCGCGACCGGATCTTCCTGATCTCCAAGGGGCGCGTCGACCTCGAGGTCGCACCGGGCGACGAGTTGACGAGCGCACAATGCGCAGCCGCCGCTCGCAACTGGACCGGCGCGCTCGACGCGAGCCTGTCGGACCTCGCGACCGATCACGTCGATGCCTATTACGTCATGGCAGCAAACAATGTCTCCCTGGTGCGCAGCGAGGAAATGCACGAGGCGTTTCTGGCCGCCCAAAGGGCCGGAAAGGTCGACCACTGGGGTGTGAGCACGCACGAGAACGCCGAGGCGGTTCTCGACGCCGCCGCCGCCACGGGATGGTATTCGCTCGCCCAGATCGCCATCACGCCGGCGGGCTGGTACGACTGGACCAGCAAGGGCATGCTCGCCGGCTCGAAGCCCATGACCGGGCTTCGCCCCACCCTCGACCGGGCGCGCGAAGCGGGAATCGGCCTGATCGGAATGAAGGCCGCCCGCCACCTCGCCGGCCGCTGGCTCGGATTCGGCCCGGACCGGCCCGCCGCCTTCGACGCATACTACGCGCCCGAGTTCCGCAAGGCCTCGCTCTCGCCCTTCCAGCGAAGCTACGCCTACGTGCTCGCCCACGGGCTCGACGCCGTGAATGCGGACAGCCAGTCGTTGGAGCATCTCCAAGAGAATTACATCGCAACGGCGACCTCGGAGAGCTATTTCGCGTAGGGCGACGGGCGCTCAGTGGCGATTGGAGATCAGTCGCGCCACCCGAACGCTTCCACCATCGCGTGGTAGATGTAGCTCTGCTCGCGCACCCCGTGGAACAACGCCGCACGCACACCGCCCGCATAGATGGGCACGTCTTCTCCGGCGTGGGTCTCCTGTGCCATCGGGACGGTGGACTCCTGGAGGTAGGTGGGGCTTTCGGTGTCGACTTCCGTGAGGTCGGGACGGCCGTGTTCGATTCCCTCGAAGCTGCATCCGAAGGGGGGGCGGCGGCTGCACGGTTGGTGGCCCCAGGTGTGGTGGCCTTCGGGCTGGTCCGCGGAGGCGCCCGTGTAGCCGGGGCCGTTGGCGTAGGACAACGTGGTGTAGGGGCGGCCCAGGGCGTCTACGCCTACCTGATCTTCGCCGTCGCCGAACCAGTTGACCCCCACGGATTTTCCGAGGATCGGGTTGCCGCGTTTCGCATAGCCCGAGATCGTGAGGGTGTGGCTGTGGTCCGCGGTGACCACGATGAGGGTGTTGGCGTGGTTGACCTTGTCGATGGCGACGCGTACGGCGTCGGACAGGGCGATGGTGTCGGTGAGGGCGCGCTCGGCGTTGGCGGCGTGATGGCCGTGGTCGATGCGGCCGGCTTCGACCATGAGGAAGAAACCTTCGGAGTCCTTTGCCAGGATATCGATGGCTTTGGATGTGAGCTCCGCCAAGGACGGCTCGCCGGCCGGGTCGCCCTCGCGGTCCGTCTCCCACTTCATGTTGCCGGGCTCGAAGAGGCCGAGGAGGTGCTTCGTGGTGGCGACGTCGACGGCGGCAAACTGCTCGCGGTTCCAGACGTAGACGGAGCCTTCGCGCGCTTCGACCCATTCTTTTGTGAGGTCCCGGCCATCGAGGCGATTGCCGGGACGTCGGGGGTCTTCGGGATCTTCGGCGCCGCGGGGACGGAAGTGGCTGCGGCCGCCACCGAGGGCGACTTCGAGGCCGTCGCCGGGAAACTCGACGAGCTGTCGAGCGATGTCCGGAAATCCGGCCTCCTGGGCTTCTTTGGACATGCGCGAGTCGTCTTCCCAGAAGCGAAACGGTACGTGGGAGTAGCAGCCGGCCGGGGTGGCGTGGGTGATGGTGGCGGTGGACACGACGCCGGTGGCGAGGCCGCGGGCTTCGGCCTCCTCGAGAAGGGTGAGCACGCGCGCACCCTCGACACTCGTGTGATCGCCGCGGACGACGCGATCGTCGACACCCAGGGTGCCGGTCAGCGTCTTCACGCCGGAAACCATGGCGGTCATCGTCGACGCCGAGTCGGAGATCTGGGCGTCGGTGTTGTAGGTCTTCGACAGCGCGACGTACGGGAACGCTTCGAAGGACAAGAGGTTCTCTTCGCCCGTCTCACCTCGGCGCTGGCCTTCGAGAATGCGCGCCGCTGTGACCGTGGCCACGCCCATGCCATCCCCCACGAAGAGGATGACGTTGGTGGCGGCCGACTCGCCCTGAATGAAGCGCCGGGCATCGGCCGCGGCCTGGCGGCCGGCGGCGAACCAGGGGTTGGCTTCGCGCGGGTCGGCGGCGTCCTCGGCGGCGGCCGCACTGGCGATCGTCAGGACCAGCAGCATCGAGAGGGCGACGAGATTTCGGGATTGGTCGGGCATCGGGTCTCCGTATTCAGATCGCAGACAGGCGCACTACAGTACACACCTCGCGTTTCAATAGTCATACTGCTCCGCCACCCGGACCCGCTCGAACGCCTGCGCGCCGAGCCCGACCTCGTGGGCAGCGCCGTCGAGGAGCTGCTGCGTTTCGACAGCCCCGTACAGGCCACGGTTCTCTTTGCGAACCTCTTCCAGCGCTTCCCGAAGCTCGAACTCACATGCGGCACCGGCGAGGTTCGCTGGCGCCCCAATCCCATTCTCCGCGGGCTCGAGTCGCTACCCGTTCGCGCGTAGCTCGAGGCGGAACAGGTGCACGGTGCCGTGTGCCTCGCCGAGGCTGAAGCCCGCCGGGTGGCCGTGCGCTTCGAAGTCCTCGCGGATGCGCTCCGCGACGCTCCTCGCCCCCGAAACGGTTCCGCGCAGCAACAGCCAGGCGCCCCCGCGTTCGACCACGAGCTCGCGCTGTACGGGGCGGAGCTTCGCGGCATCGGCAGCGCGCAGCGGCGAGAGGTCGCGTCCCGGCGGCTCGATGGGGTAGAGCCCGGTCGCGGGCAGCAGCGCGTACTGGTAGAGGAGCGTGTTCTCGGCGGCGTCGCGATCCGTGAGGTCGTTCGTCTCGAGCAGGCCTGAACGCACGAACACGGGAAGGCCGCGGTCCTTGGCGTCTTCGGAGATCCGCGCGATCGCCTCGCGCCAGCCCTCGGACACGCGCGAAGGTTCCGCGCCAACGGCGACCGCGGTACCGGCGAGCGCGACGCCAAGCGCAAGGCGCGCGCGGACGTCGACGAGCGCCCCGCAGAACAGAGCCGCCAGAACGATGGGCGCTGCGGCCGACACGATCACGTAGCGGGGCTCGAGCAGGGGAGCGACTTCGAGCATCGTGAGAAGCCACGCGAGCACGAGTGGCACGGCGAACCACACCACACACCAGGCGACACGCTCGCCGTCGACCGAACTCACCCAGCGCGCACCGCGCATGCTGCGCGCCGTCGCCCACGCGAGGACGGCGAGTCCCGCGCACAGCAGTGCAGAGCGTTCGAGCACGAGTTGCGAGAGGACCGAGCCGACGTCGCGGGGCTGCGCGGCGCGCGCAAACTCACCGCCCCGCGCCGCGATCTCCATCAGCTGAGGCACCGCCCCGAGGCAGAGCACGGCCGTGGCGAGCCCGCTCAGGACGATCGTCCTGCTCGGGCGCCTTACGGCAAAGATCGCCTCCGCGATCAGCAGTAACGCCGTGCTGTAGTGGAGGTAGAAGAGCAACGCCGACAACAGCACGGCGACCCCGGCGAGCCGGGCGTCCGAGCGCTGGAGATCCGGCCGCCCGGGGAACACGAGCCGCACGAAGCACGCGACCTGCGCGATCCCCACCAGCTGCAGCGTCGCATAGGCGCGCGCATCCGCGGCGTAGAAGATGAAGTGCCGATCCGCGGCGGCGAGAAAGGCCGCCAGAAGCGCCGCGACCTGCGACCCCGTCCACCGCCACACCAACCCGTACAGGGCCACCAGTACCGCGAGCCCCGCCAGAAAGGAAGGGGCTCGCAGGGTGACCTCGCTGGGGCCGGCGAGCTGCGTCGACCAGCGCGGCAGGACGAACCACGCTGGACTCACATTCGCGATCGCCGCCCGCTCGCGCATCTCCCCGAGCGATCCCGAGATCGTCCAGCTCGTGTGCAGCTCGTCGAGCCACAGCCCCTCGAACAGGCGCTCCCAGCGAAGCCCCGCGGCCACGAGCACGATGGCGATCAGAACCGCTGTCGAAGCCGCCGTCGAGCCGGCGGAGGTATTCGAAGAGCCGGGAGCGCGCACCGGCCGGAGTGTACTCGTTGCCGCGCTCGCTCCACCCCGTAGACTCCCGCGATGGCCGGCGGCTCGCAGCGCACGCGCAACCTCGTCGCAATCGGCCTGAACGGCCTGTTCGTCGTCGCCTCGACGCTCTTCGGCCTCGCTGTCCTCGAAGCGGTCATCCGCGTCTGGCAGGGAACCGGGTCGCGCCTGCCCGCCGTCGCCGAGCAGCTGCGGATGCCCTACCCCGCAGCCCACGACCCGCTCCTCGGCTACATCCCGCAACCCAACTCGCTGAGCCTCGAGAACTACTGGGACAACCGCGTCACCGTCACGGCCGACGGCACGCGCAGCAACGGCAACGACAGCAGACCCCAGGGCCCACCGATTCTCGCCGTCGGCGACTCCTTCACCTTCGGCGACGAAGTCGACGACCACGAGACCTGGCCCGCGCACCTCGAGCGTCTCACCGGTCGCCGCGTCAACAACGCCGGCGTCTTCGGCTACGGCTTCGACCAGATGGTGCTGCGCGCCGAGCAACTCCTCGAGCGCCTCGATCCCGCCCCCGAGCTTCTGATCGTGAGCCTGATCACCGACGACGTGAAGCGCTGCGAGTTCAGCTATCGCTACGCGTGGAAGCCCTACTTCGAGATCGACCACGGCGCGCTCACGCTGCGCAACGTCCCCGTTCCCACCCCCGACGCACAGCTGCCCTTCGAGCCCCCGTGGCAACGCTGGGCTCGCATGAGTTTCCTCGTCGATCTGGTCATGACGCGCCTCCACCCCGACGGCTGGCTGCTCCCGCAATCGGTACGCGTCCACGAACAGGGCATCGAGGTGTCGGAGCTGCTGGTCGACCGGCTGCGCGATCGTTTCCCGGATCTCGCGATGCTGTTCGTCCTCCAGTGGGATCCGAACCGCGCCGACCAGGCGGCCTTGCCCGCCCTCGCGCGCGCGAAACGGCGCGGCATCCCGACGCTTCGCCTGAAGCCGATCCTGCGCAGCGTCATCGGCTTCGACGACGACCGCATTGGCGAGCTCTTCTTCGTGCAGGGTGGACCCGGCGGTGTGAAGACCCGACACATGCACGACGCGGGGAACCTGGTGGTCGCGAAGCTCATCGCGGAGCGATTGCGCGAAATCGGTCGCTAGCGCTGCGCTCTACCCACCAGCCCTCGACCCGCGCCAGCGAGTGAGTTTCATTCAGCGCGCCGGGCGCACGGCCTGGAATCACTCGAATGGATGAATCATCCGAGTCCAAGCTGCGGGAGTTCGCCCTCCGCGATCATCGTGAGGCTCCCCGTCCCCTCCCCGTCGAGACCCCCGCCGCGAATCGAGACGCGGACGGGCTGGATGCGGTGGATCGGCCGGAGCGTCTCCCCGTTCGCCCGAACCACCTCGGCGGGATGGCTCACGTCCCACACGTCGTGCTCGACGTGCGCGTCGCCGCGCCAGATGCCGAGGCCGCGGCCGTCCGCGTAGCCACCGCTGTAGCCGAGGCCCTGCATGTCGATCGCCAGACCGAGGGCCTCGGTCTCGATCGCCACCGCGGTGCCATCGGGGAGCCTGGCGTCGAAGCTGGCGCTGGTGAAGCGGCGGGGGCGAGCGTCGTCGCAGAAGCTGACGCGCAGCGTCGCTTCCGGGAGGTGGACGAAGTCTTCGGCGGGGCGCTCGCGGCTCGTAATTTCGGCGGTGAAGTAGTTGGGTCGGCCCGCAAATTGCGCGAGCTGCACGTGACCGCCGTGGGTCTTGGTCGAGAAGAACAAGAACGCAAAGAGCGTCCCGGCGCTCGGCGCGCGCGCCGGACCCGTCTCGGGCTCGGAAATCCCCATGTTCTCGCGCACGCCCCAGGAGTGGTCGCGGGTCGCCCACCAGTGATCGACGCTCACCCGCTCGCCAGCAAGCTCGAGCCAGCCGTTGCACTCGCCGATCTGATCGAAGCGCCGCGATTCCTCGACCACGCGGCCGCGCACGCGCGTGAAGCGCGGCAGCTCCTCCTGCGGGGGCAGCACGCCCGTCCACTCGAGCTCTCCCGCGACGTCGTGGTCGCCGGGCTCGACGACCAGGCGGAAGCGCTCGAGGGGCTCGACGACCTCGACGCGCAGCGGCCCGCACGCCGTCTCGTAGCGCGGACGCAGCGAGCGCGATGCGCGCACGTTGTGCTGACGCCCGCTGGCCGCGCGGATGGCCACGAAGCCGCCATCCATGACGTTCATGTTCTGGTACGCACCGAGCGTGAGCTGCAGCGTCCCCGAGCCCGCCGGATCGGTGGACGCAAACCAGAAGCGGTCGAAGAAGCGTGGATCGCTCGTGGCCACGTGGTCGAACGTGGTGGGAAGCTGGTGCCAGAGGGTGTCGTCCATCGGTGTCAGCACGGCTCGCGTCTCCTGTTCACTTTTCCACGGCGCCGCCGGGGTGGAGAACTCGAATATACTCGTCCTGTGCCCGTCACCGACGAAGAAGTCGCCCCCGAGATCGACCTCCGCGAACCCCTCGAAGCCTGGCTCGCCGCCCGCATGCCCGACGCGCGCGACGTCCACGTCGAAGGCCTGAGGAAGCCCGGAGCCGGAGAATCGAGCGACACCCAGCTCTTCGAGCTCTCCACGACCGACGCCACGACCGGCGAATCCCGAACGATCGCCGCGGTGCTCCGCTGCGCACCCCGCAAGGCCGGTCCCTTCCCGGACTATGACCTCGGCATGCAGTTCCGGGTCATGCGCGGCCTGGGACGCCACACCGACGTACCGGTGCCGGAGGTGCTGTGGCTCGAGGAAGACCCGTCGCCCCTCGGCGTCCCCTTCCTGGTGATGCGCGCCGTCGACGGCGGCGCGCCGCTCGACTTCCCCTCCTACCAGAACGCCGAGAACGACGACCTCTACGTTCGAGCGACGCCCGAGACCCGCGCCCACATGTGGGAGCGGACCGTCGACGCCATCGCGCGCCTCCACGCCGCCGACTGGACGAAGCTCGGTCTCGGCGCCATCGACGGCGGCCGCCCGGGCGACGATCCCGCCCTCGCCGCGCTGCGCTACTGGCGCCACTACCTCGACCACTTCATCAAGGGTGACCCGAGCGAGCACGTGCCCGTGTTCGACGAAGCCCTCGAATGGCTCGAAGCGAATCGTCCCGAGCCCGAACGCATCGCGCTCTGCTGGGGCGACGCCAAGCTCGGCAACGTCCTCTACGAGCCGACACAGCACGACGTTGCGGCCCTCCTCGACTGGGAGATGGCGAGCATCGGCGACCCGGAGATGGACCTTCCCTCGCTCCACCTCTCGGACCTGCGCGCACAGGAAGGCGCCGGCGGGGTCGCCCTCGAGGGCACGCCGACGGCTGAAGAGCTCGTCGTCATGTACGAAGAGGCGAGCGGTCGGCCGTACCGCAACTTCCACTACCAGCTCGTCTTCGCGACCTGCTGGCGCGGC
>SPKZ01018419.1_pt1 | contig 16706 bp, 16 predicted proteins | sample 2456571 | NCBI WGS metagenome assembly SPKZ01 (sample SAMN11192286, study PRJNA482655) | marine metagenome | biome: ENVO:00000447; feature: ENVO:00000244|ENVO:00000211|ENVO:00000569|ENVO:00002023; material: ENVO:00002151; isolation source: ocean water from marine abyssalpelagic zone ...
AGCTGAATCATATCCTCTGTATTCTAATTCTTTAAGACCATCTAATAAAATCTTTTGAGTATTTTTATTTCCTATATATCCTACAATTCCACACATTATTCATTACCTCTCATATAATCATCATCGAATCTACATATATCATCTTCACCCGTATATTCTCCTACTTGAGCTTCTATTAATACAAGAGGTATTTTACCTTCATTTTCTAACCTATGTACCTCACCAATTTTAATATACGTAGATTCATTGGGTCCAAGTAATCTTCTTTCATTTCCTACTCTTACAGTTGCTGTTCCTGATATAACAATCCAATGTTCATTCCTATGGAAATGTTTTTGTAAAGATAACCTTTCCCCAGGTTTTACTTCTATTTTTTTAATTTTATAACCAGGTGACTCTTCTAAAATAGTATATGTACCCCAAGGTCTATGTACAGTTAAATGAATATTATGAAGTTCAGTTTCTCTACTTTTTAATTCTTTAACAATTTCTTTAATTTTTTGTGAAGAACCTTTTTTTGTGATAAGAAGTGCATCATGAGTATCAACAACTATTAAATCATCTATATCTGCTAAAGTAATCATTCTATCGCTTCTATATATAAAATTATTATTTGAATTAATTGTTATAATATTATCATCAATAGAATTACCATTTTTATCTTTTTCAAATTCTTCAGATAAAGCATCAAAAGACCCTAAATCATTCCAAGAAATATCTGAATATAAAACTTTAACTTTATCACTTTTTTCCATAACAGCATAATCAATACTATCTTCTGGAATTAAAGACATATCTTCATGCGATATTCTTCTTAAATCACAGACTTTTGTATTATAAATTGCATTAAAAGAAGTTTCATAAATAGAAGGTGAATATTTTTTCAATTCATCCAAAAAAACACCAGCTTTAAAACAAAATATTCCTGAATTCCAATAATAGTTTCCTTTTTTCAAATACTCTTTTGCTGTATCTAAATCAGGCTTTTCTTTAAAAGAAAGTACATTTAAACCATCGGCTTCTATATAACCATAACCTATTTCTGGAGATTCAGGTTTAATACCAAAAGTAACAATATTATCTTCTTGGGCTAACTTTTTAGCTTTATTAAGTACGTTTTCATATTCTTCTTCATTTTTTATCAAATGATCAGAGGGAGTAATTAGAACTATTTCATCATAATCTAGGGTAAAACAAGCAAGAGCAATTGCAGGTGCTGTATTTTTTGCAATTGGCTCTAGTAAGTACTTTACATTTGTACAGGCTAATTCTTCTAATTGGTCTAAAGCCAGAAAATATTGCTCAGTATTTGAGATTATATATTGTTCTTTACATAAATTCCTATTTCTACTTACGGTTAATTGAAATAATGATTTATCATCAAAAAATTTTACAAATTGTTTTGGCATTAAAGTTCTACTTATTGGCCAAAGTCTTGTACCATTACCCCCACATAAAATAATATTAATCATTAAGACACCCTATTCTATTATTAATTCTCAATATTTGTATTAAGCTTGTAATTATATATAAAAAATAATTAAATTTAAATAAACATTCAACTAAACATTCAATATTACAGTCAGAATGTAATTAATAAACAAGTTTATTACATATTAATAACAAAATTCATAAGATTATTTTTAGTAATCTTATAAATTCTAGTTTTTATTATGATTAAACTCAGGAACTATATCTTTTAACTTTTTAAGTTTATCTGAGTTCATTAATAAATCATATATATCATTATTTAATTTATTAATATCATATAAGGTGTGACTTGCAACTGTAATAGATTCATAAGCTGTTTTTTTATCAGAATCATTAATTAATAATTCTTCATATAATTTTTCACCAGGTCTTAAACCACAAAATTCTATTTTTATATCTTTTTGACCTGATAGATTTATCATCTTTTGAGCTAAATCTACTATTTTAATAGGATCTCCCATATTTAATATAAATATCTCTTTCCCTTTTCCTATACTTGCAGCTTGAAGTACTAATTCACAAGCTTCTGGTATAAGCATAAAATATCTTGTAATATCAGGATGAGTAACTGTTATATTTTTACCTTCTTGTATTTGAGTTTTAAACTTAGGAATTACACTTCCTGAAGATCCTAATACATTCCCAAATCTAACAGCTACTATCTCTGTACCAAATGATTTAACATTTTGAGCATATAGTTCACATATTCTTTTTGTTGTACCCATTACATTTGTAGGACGTACCGCTTTATCTGTTGAAATCATTACAAACTTAGAAACTTTATATTTAATTGCTAAATCTATTAGGTTTTTTGTACCTATTACATTGTTTATAATTGATTCTTCAATATTAGCCTCAACTAAAGGAACATGTTTATATGCAGCTGCATGTATTATAATATCTGGTTTATATTCTTTAATAGTTTTTTCTAATAAGTCTTTATTTACAATACTAAGCATTACAGGCTTTATAATATTTGAATCAAGTTCTTCTACAATAGAATATAAATTAAACTCAGAATGATCTACAAGAATTAATTGTTTGGCATCAAAATTCTGACATTGTTTTGATATCTCAGAACCAATACTTCCACCTGCTCCTGTTATTAATACTACTTTATCTTTTATAAAAGATTTTATTTGTTTTTTATCTAAGTCCGCTGGATGGCGTGCGAGTAAATCTTCTACTGTTATATCTTTTAATTGTTTTGAGAAATCTTCTTGTTTTAAAATATTTTCTAAAGATGGCAAAATCTTAATTGTTTTAAAATTATCTTTCATATCATCATAGATTCTATTGATTTCTTCATTTGTTGCAGAGGGCATAGCTATAATCATCATGTCATATTCTTTGTTTTTTAATTTTTTTAATAAAGAATATTTTGAAAAGATATGAATAGCATCAATTGATCTTTTTTGAAGTTTAATATCATCATCTACAAAATATTTAATTTTATAGTTGGAATTTTTAAACTCATCAAAAAGTTTTACACCTGCATAACCTGCTCCATAAATAACTAAAGATTTTGTTTTTTTTATTGAACTTTTATTAATATAAAAATAATATGAATACATTAAAAAATTTATAGCAAATAAATATAAAAAGAGTTCAGAAGCTAAAAAATAAATATAAACTTCATCGTAATACAAAGGCATATATATTGCAAAAGCAAATATATATACTAAACTCTTAATTAAAAATGTTTTTTGGCTAACTTTTGACCAAGAAAGAGAATAATCTTTAAATAAAAGAATAGAAGATAAAATTCTAATAAGTATTACAGAAGAAACTAAATATAAATCAAATGTAATATGAAATATTAAATAAGTCCAATAAAATGTAATAAAACTTAAAATAATTATTACTAAAAAATTTAGTATTCTTTTATCTATAATGTTTATCATTTATATAACCTTTAAAGTCTTAAGTATTAACTTAATATCATTAAAAAAAGAAATATTATGAATATAATATTTATAAAGTTTAATTTTCTCTGGTAATACTAAATTTATATATGCTTTTTCTTTATCTTCATATTGCTTCATTATTGTTTCTTCGTCTCTATATTCAATTGCAGCATTATCTGTAATTCCTGGAAGTATTGATAATACTACTTTATAATCTTCTTTTTTTTCATTTACAAATTTTATAACTTCAGGCCTAGGTCCTACTAGAGACATATCACCTTTAATTACATTAATAAGCTGAGGGAGTTCATCTATTTTAGTTCTTCTTATAACTTTACCAACTTTTGTAATTCTCGGATCATCTCCAGAAGTAACAGAAGGTCCTAAGTTTGGAGCATCAATAACCATAGATCTAAATTTATATAAATTAAATTCTTTAAAATTTTTACCTACTCTTTTTTGTACAAAAAACAGAGGTCCTTTTGAAGAAAATTTAATCCAAATTATAATTGGAATAATAATAGGTATTAAAAGAATAATACCTATTAAAGATGTAATAAAATCAAATATTCTTTTAAAATAATTTTTATACAATTTCTTTTACTTTATTTATAACATAAGTAATTTCTTCATCACTCATATCAGGATAAATAGGTAAAGATAAAGATTTATCAAATACTTTATTTGCTATTGGATAATCTTCATTTTTATATCCATATTTATTTTTATAATATGGATGTTTATGCACAGGAATAAAATGTACAGAACAACCTACACCAGAAGCTTTAAGTTTTTCAATTACTTCATCTCTATTTTCAATTTTAATAACATATAAGTGCCAAGAAGTAATTCTATCTTCTTTTATAAATGGAAGAATAATATTAGAATCATTTTTAAATGCTTCATTGTATTTAGTAGCTATATTTTCTCTTTTTTCTCTTAAGTCATTTTGTTTTCTTAATTGTACTAGACCAATAGAAGAGTTAATATCAGTAGTATTATATTTACAACCATTATCAACTATTTCATAATACCATGCACCTTTTGTAGTATACCTATCCCAGGCATCTTTACTAATACCATGTAATCTATTTATTTTCATAGATTTAGCATATGTATCGTTAAATGTTGTTGCCATTCCACCCTCACCTGTTGAAAGCGTTTTTGTTGCATAAAAAGAAAAACAAGTAATATCTGTTTTTTCTAAGGCTCCAATATTTACACCCTTATATGAACTAGGCATAGAATGCGCGGCATCTTCAATAACTTTTAGATTATACTTTTTAGCTATCTCATAAATCTCATCCATATCACAAGGCTGACCAGCAAAATGAACAGGCATAATAGCTTTTGTTTTTGAAGTTATTAAAGCTTCAATTTTTGAAACATCAATATTATGTGTATTTTCTTCAATATCACACAATATTGGTATTGCATCAAAATATGTTACAACTTCAGCAGTAGCTACAAAAGTATTAGTAGGAAGTATTACTTCATCATCTCTTTGTAATCCAATAGCTTTTAAAGATAAATGTAAAGCTGCTGTAGCACTATTCATAGATATAGAATTAGTAGTTTTAACAAAATCTTTAAATTTATTCTCAAAATCTAAAGTTTTAGGACCCATAGTAAGCCAACCTGATTTTATAGCATCTATTGCTGCATTTATTTCTTCATCTGTAGTATGTGTTTTATGAAATGGTATTTGCATTTTAATCTCTTTTATATTTTTTACTTATTTTAATCTAACTTTGTTTATAAATATTTATTAATTCTTTTTTATCTATTTTATGGTTAATACTATACGGGAATTCTTTCATTATTAATCTTCCTATTTTTTTATTATATAATTTTAAGACTGTATTTTTAATTTTAGTGCTTATACCTAAATTATTATCTTGATATATCAAGTTCTTTTATTTTTTTACTTTTATTTTTTTTTAAAAAATAAAAATCTATAATACCTTTTAAATAGCCCATTCCATATGATATATGTATCATAAAAAAAGCTTTTACAAGATAAGGTAGTAAGATTTTAGAATCTAAAATCTTACTCATTTTATAACTTACTAAAGTGTTTATTACAAAATAAAATCCAATTCCTAAAAAAAACATACTTAGGAAAAAAATACTTAAAAAAGAAAGAACACTTCCAACACTTAAAAATAAAACAAATAAAGGTGGAATAAATTGTCTTATCGTTGCTGCCTCACCAAGCTTAATATTTACGAGCGGTTTAAAATAACCATACTGGTAAAACATTTTAAACATATTTGTAAAATTATCTCTTGCATAATATTTAATCTTAATTTCTGGAACTAAATAAATTTTATATCCATTTTGTATTAACCTAGCATTTAACTCATCGTCTTGGTTTCTTGTTAATTCAATATCATATTTACCAATTTTATTAAAAATCTCTTTCCTATAACACCCAAATGGTACAGTATCAACTTCAAATGGTACACCATCTTTTACAATTCTAAATTGTGAATTACCTACTCCAAATGAGTTTGATGTTGCTGCTGCTATTGAAATAGCCTCTAAAGAATCATTATAAGGAATAGTTTCAATTATTCCACCTACATTAGCTGCATTTAATGAGATCAAATTAGATACAAGTAAATTTATATAGTTTTTTGGATAAATAGAATGAGCATCTAATCTAATAATAATATCACCTTTTGCTTTCTCAATACCAATATTCATTGCATAAGGTACTGTTTTAAAGGTATTATCAATTAAATAAATATCAATGCTAGAGTTATTTTTAATAAATTCATTAACTAAAACTCTTGTATTATCATCACTCATTCCATCAATAATTAATAATTCAATATTTTCATCAAAACTATTATTTTTAATTAATGAATTTAAAGTTTCATTAATATATCTTTCTTCATTTCTTATTGGTAATATTATAGTAATAGTTTTTTGCATCTACTTATTCACTCCAAATTTTTAAATATTGTTTCATTGATTTTTCTACAGCAAAATTGTTAATTATATGCTCTCTTGCATTGTTTTTTAAATCTTCTTTTTCTTTTAAAGAAAGAGAAGATATTTTTTTTATAATTTTTGAATAATCATCATCTTTTATAATAAAACCATTTACTCCATCTATTATTAATTCTTCTATTCCTGGAGTGTATGAACTAATACATATACACTTTGAAAGCATTGCTTCTTTAATAACATTAGGAAGCCTTTCTCCTTTTTTAGAAGATAATAATATAAATATCTCAGAGTCTGACATATTTTTGATAACTAGATCTTGACTTAAATGTCCTTTAAGTAATACTTTAGATTCAAGACTTAAATTATTAATCTTAGTATATAATTTATTTTTTATTGGACCAGAACCAATTATATATAATTTTGATAGATTATTCATTTTATGAAAAGATGAAAAAACATCAATTACTTTTTCAAAACCTTTTGATTCGAGTAGTCTTCCTACACTAATCCATTTATTTGGGTCTTTTTTTTGATTATTACTCATTTCTAGAAATGTTTTAATATCTACACCTCTATGTACAATATTAATTTTATTAGTATTAATTTCCATTGTATTTAGTTGTTTAATATTAACAGCAGCATGTGTAAATATAAAATCACTAATTTTTGCTATTTTTTTACTTATACCTAAAGAGTATTCTAAATCATAAGCTCCCAGAAATAAAGATATTTTTACATGTGCTAATGTTTTATGAACTAAAAAAGCAACAATTGAGGGATAATGTCCCCAGAATAAATGTAATACATCAATGTTTTTTTTCTTAATATTTTTTAATATATAAAAAGAAGATGGAAATAACAAAAGAATCTTTATAAGATGTTTAGGTCTTTTTATTTCATTATTTATAACAAAAAGTAATAAAGAAAAAAACAATAAAGGAGCTTTTATCATTTCTACTATACCTAAAAGTATTTCAATATAAGAAATAGAAAATATTGGAATGTTATTTAATTTTCTTAAGTCAATCATAGATTCATGATCTTTGTGTTTTGATTTTAAAGAAAAAACTGAAATATCATTATCTAAATCTTTTAATATTCTAACATCATTACTTGTAAATGTTTCAGACGGTGCAGGAAACTGCATTGTTATATAAGCTATTTTCATATTAAGTTATTCTTTTTTAATAAATCTTCAAAATTTGAACCACTATATTTTGGATTTTTAATATCTTTTCTTTTTATATCTTTTATACACTTTATAATACTCTTTGACATACAATCTTGATCACCAACATTACATAAATATCCATTTACACCATTCTTTATTAGTTTTGATACAATAGGAACACATGTTGTTGCAACAATGGGAGTATTCAAATAATAGTTTTCAAGCATAGCATTAGGAAAACCCTCTCTATGTGAAGATAAAATAAATAAATCACACTTTGAATAAAAAGCATAAGGATTAGATATATAATCATGATAAATTATTTTATCACTTATTTTATATTTATTTGCAAGTTGATTTAAATTATCTTTTTCACCTTCATCATATCCAAGTATATGTAATTCAAAATCAGGGTAAATACTTAAAATATCTTTCATTCCACTAATCACAAGATCGTAAGCTTTAACTTTTTTAATTCTACCTGATAAAACGGCTGTAATTTTACCTTTTTTAAATGGACTTATTGACTCATTTACACTTCTTTTAATATTTTCAATATCAAGAGGATTATTCATTACTTCAATATTTTTATCTTTTAAGTGAAATATTTTTATCGCATCTTCTTTCATTGCCTCAGTTTGAGATATAACTTTATTTGCATTTTTAAAACCAAAAGAATAAAATAATCTTGTAATCAAACCATATTCATTGTACTTCTTCTCTAAAACTGGACTACTTTGCATTCTTGCAATATGATAAAACTTTTTAACAAATATTTTAACAATAAGTAAAAAAGATGCTACTCGTGAATGACTTGTATATACAATATCAGGAGATATTTCTCTTATTACTTTAATTAATTTAAAAACAGATTTTTTTGTACTAATTGTATTTAAATTAATAATCTTAACTTCTTTAGGAATTAATGATAATATTTCTTTTGATTCATCAAAAGTAATTATATATAAATCATATTTTAAAGAATCTAATTGTCTTAAATAATTAATTGAAACTTTCTCTGCACCACCACCATTTAAGCTTGGTAGAATAAAAACTATTTTGATTTTTTTCATAACTAATCTTTATTTTTTTGGATATTTACATTTAAAGAAACAAATAAAAACAAGAACAGAACAAAAGAATTCACAATAGTTTTTAATAAAAAAGGCTCTTTACTTTCTGTTATAAATAAAAGTAAAGCTAATAAAAAAACTAAAACTTTATCTTCTAAATTATCTAAAGATCTAATTGTTTTATAAAATATATATATAAAAAAGCTATAAAACATTAAAAAACCAAGTAATCCAAAAGCATGTAGTATTCGAATATAACCAATATCAGATTTTATTCTCTCCACTCTCCATGTTGAAGGATCACCGATAATCCATGTTTTTAAATCACTTGGTGCAATCCAATGAGAAGAGAGAACATCAAGAGTGTAAATATGAATAGTACCATTTTTAATACTTACTTCATTAACAATCCAATTTATTATTAAACTAACTTTATTATCAATAATATATATTTGATAATAATTTAAAATAAATACTATTAGAATAGAAAATATAAATAAAAGTAAAAAAGAAAAGCAAAAAACAGATATATTCTTTTTATATTCTTTTTTATACCTATATACAATTAATAAATATAAAAATATCACAGGCAACATTAATAAACCTGTTCTTCCTGTTAATAATATAGATATAAATATTAATAAAAAACTAAATAATAAATATATATATATTTTACTTTTCCATTTTGTAATTGAAATACAATAAGCTGTTATAAGTAAACCAAAAGACTGAATTAAGGCTGCTGTAGCACCTGAAGAATGCATTAAACCTCTTGACCTAAAACTATCTAGAGGATGAACATTACCCGCTGCTGGTATATATTCTATTGCCCATTGTTTAAAATCAATATTAAAAAAATATATTAAGATAAAAAAAGACTGAATAGTAATTATTATTTGTAATAAAAAAAGAATATTTTTAAAAGTAAATTTAAATTTTATTAAGATAAATACTAAAAAAGAAATACCTAAGATAGATTTTACAAATAATAATAAAATAGCCTTAAGAACAGTTATATCTGAATAAGCATTTAAGATATAAGAAAGTGCTGTCCAGGATAAGAGAAATAAAAAAAAGACTAACAATATTCTTATATTTTTATAAAACATAAAGTTTATTTTTTCAAATAAAACATAAGAACATAAAAGAACAATAATTATTTTATATGAATGAATAGGAATAAATGTAAAGTTCACACTATAAAAAAAGAAAAACATAATAAAAAGAACTAAACTATATTTCAAAAAAGTATTTTTAATAATAATATTAATCATAAGAAAAATCCTTTAATATTATTTCAATCGATTCTGCTATATTTCCATCAAGTTCTTTATTATTTATATTATTGAAATTTATTATTTTCATTTGTTCTTTTTTTTCCAAATATTGAGCATCTTTATCTGTCCTTTTTTTTCCATTTTTTAGTGATTCTTCATCTAATAAAATCACTTTATTATCTCTTGTTTTTATTCTTTTTATAATTGTTTCAAAATTTGCATCTACAATAATTAGATAATCTGAAACATAAAAATTTTTCATATATATTTTTGATAAAAACAAATCAATAAACTTTGATTTTCTTCTTACTAATCTAAATTTATGTATATATCCTTCATCAATAAGTACAATACCTTTTTCTCTTAATGAATACTTCATCCTAACTTGTAATTTATACCATACAAAAGATACTTTAATAAAATCTAAAAAAGTTTTGACTTAGATTTATATACAAAATAAAAAGACATTAGAAATAAAATAATATTATTAGGATATAAATATTTTACTTTTGAAATATCGCTATCTCTTCTAACTCTAATACCTTTTTTAAATAATCCATCATATATCTTTTTACCTATATAACTTTTTCCACTACCAGCTATTCCTGTGAACTCAATAATCATAAGTTATATTTTCAATAATTTTTTTAGCTCTTATTTTCCAAGTATATTTTAATTTAAAATCTTCATATGCTTGTTTTGATATTTTATTCCTAATATCTTTATCTTTTAATCTATTAATAGCTTCTTTCCATTCTTCTTTATTATCACAAGAAACTAAAATAGAATTATTTTCATTAAGAACTTCTCTTAGTACAGGTAGATCAGATGAAACTATTGCTTTTTTATTAGCCATATATTCAAACATTTTTAAAGGAGAGGTGAAGTCTGATATATTATTATTTAAACTTGTTGAACCATGAGTTAAAACAACTTTTTGATTTGGCAAGATACAAATATCACTAGTATTAATATATTTTTTTACAATATTTTGATTTACAAATCCATAAAAATATACATTGTCATTTTTTATCTTATTTTTCCAGTATTCTATATCTTCTATTGTTCCTCCGACTATATGAAAACCAACATCTTTTAATAAAGGTGCAAGAAATTCAATAACTTCAACTCCCTTACCTTTATATAAATGACCTACATAAGAAACATTTAATTTATTATTACCTCTAAGAGTAATTTTTGAATCAAAATCATTTATTTCATCGGCCCCATCGTGAAAAACATCAATTAAATTTTTATTAATATCTGTATTCTTTAGATATAAATCTTTTAATACTTGAGAAATAACTATTAACTTTTTAAAACTTTGTCTCTTTATCATAGAAAAAAAGAAAAACTTAGATAATTTACTAGCATTATAAATTTTATCATGAGATTCAAATATAGTTTTTATACCTAAAAGGCTTGAAAAATATGAACCAATAACAAATCTACCAAAAGTTAAATCAGTTTTATTAAATAATAAATATTTTAAAACAGCTAATCCATAAATAAATGTTCTTCCTTTTATTTTAGGAGAGAATAATTTACATATTTTAAAATTATTCTTAACATTATAAAAATCATAAATATCTTTAATATTATCTTCATACTTATCTTCAAAATCTGGTGCTAATAAGGTAACCTTATTACCATTATCAGCTAGAGCCTGACACATTTTCATAACATGTATGCTATTAGCTGTTCGTGAAGGTATTATAGATTTTGAGATATATATTATTTCCATTTTATAAATCTTTTATTTTTTTAGCTGGATTACCAGCATAAAAACTATTCTCTTCTACATCATTAATGATCACACTATTAGCACCAATTACAGAATTTTCATTAATAGTTACACCTGCAGATATAATAACTCCACTTGCAATCCAAACATTATCTTTTATAATTATTGCTTCGCTAGTATGAATTCTAGGATCAGTATTTAAATTTAATTTTCCTGTATGTATTTGTGTATTTGTTGATAATCTAACACTTTTACCAATGATAACTTTATTTCTACAATTAATATGAACACCTTCATTTATTGTACAATTATCTCCAATTTCTAAGTTCTCATGTTTTAAAACAGTAAATGAGCCATACGCTTTAACATTCTTACCTATCTTTGAACCTAAAACTTTTAAAAAAACAATTCTGTATTTATTCACACATGAATTTATTATTGAATAAATATATTTAACAAGAAACATAATTATGTCCTTTCTGTAACCAATATAAATATATAAGTACCTGCATCAATAACATACTATATAACATTCCTTCAAAGCCAAAATATTTAGACATTAAAATTGTTATACACAACTGATATAATACTGCAAATAAATTCATATATATTGAATAATTTGGATTTACTGTATTTGAGAATATTCTAACCCACCACATTTGAGATGATATTATTATTATAAAAGCACTTATTATTATATATGTATTATATGTACTAATAAATTCAATATTCATTAAATAAAATATTTTATCAACAAAAACAATACTTAATAAACTATATACAATAGAAATAATTATAATATAAAATGATATTTTTAATATAATATCTCTAAACTTAGTTTTTTGATTATTTTCATAATATTTAATAAGTTTTGTATATACCAATGTTGAAAAAGGTTTAGCTATCATAGCGATAGGGGATAATATTTTTTTAATTATTTGATAAATAGCAACAATCTGTGCATTGAAAAAATAAGCTAATATTAAATTATCTACATTCTTATTACCTGCTTTTAAACTTGAGGAAAAGAATGTTTTAAAATTAAAAGTTAAGTATTTTTTTAACAATTCTTTATTGTATACCAACTTTACACCTTTATATTTTAAGATATAAGATTTAAGAAAAATATAAATAGCATAGAAAAAAGAACTTAATGCTGCTATAAAAAAAATAGATATAGCATCTTTTAATGTTTTCATATCTAATAAAAAAATAAAAATTAATAAAAATGATATTTTAATTAACATCTCAAATATACTAATTTTATTCATTTGAACAAACATTTCTTGTGATTGAAGATAACCATTAATCGTACCACGAATAAATATAATAAATGTAATAAAAGAATAAAGTATTATTTCATCACTAAAGTTACTACTTTTTAAAAAAGTGTTTGAGATAAATTCAGATAAAAAATAAATTCCCAAAAGTAATAAACAACCAGTAATAAAATCAACTACAAAACCAATATACAAAATAAACTTAGCACTTGAAAAATTATCATTTAATTCTTCTCTTCTAAAAAAACGAGTTATTGCTTCACTACTTCTTGCTGTTAACAAAGAAGAAAATATACCTGCACTTGATACAATAATTGCTATTTGACCATAAATATCTACACCAAAATATCTATTTATTAAAAATAACTGAATAAAACCTAAAGCTATTGTTAATAATTGAGTGATGTAAGAAAATGATAAATCTTTTTTAAATCTAGAATTTAATATTTTCTTTATCAAAATATAATTCTTTTAAATTTTAATGTATTATTCAATAAAATGCCTTTTGTATTTAATGTAAGTTTAAATATTAATTAAACCTTTTTTTATTTTAGGTGTTAACATTTTATAAAATAAAATTATCAACATAATTAAAACTAAAATATCCCATCTTACTTTAAATACTAATCCTATATATGTAAATAAAGTATTGTCCAGATTAAATAATAATATTGGGAACATATCCTTAAGTAAAAGGAGTTGTAACTGTAATATGTATTTACCCTCTATTTATTGTACCAACCGAACTTTAAACTACAAAAACATAATAACATCTATTTACTAATAAAGAATCTATTACAAGACCTTTAACACACATCTTTTTATTAATTTTAATAATATTTCTTTTAGTGGTTTCTATACATTTGGATTTAAATGTACAGGATATAGAATATCATGATTGGATGAAAACCTTGTAATTCTGATGATTCACATATATGGACCAGCACTTCTTCTATGACCAGTTACAAAAATTAACTTTTTATAGCATTTATTTTATATTACCTTATACTATAACTATTGATTAAACAGAATTATAATTCTCAAAAGCTTTTACTAATACTGTAATTTAAATAGATTCTTTCTTGTCCCAAATACTAATAATACTTTTTTATTCATCTTATAATCTTCCATCACTTTTATCAAGAATAGATTTAATATCATAAACTATCTGATTTTTATTATCTAATTCTATTTCTTTAAATTTATCATGAGCCACAGCTAAAATAACAGCTTCATAGTCTTCAAAATTAACATCATTTTTTAAATCTAAGTTATATTCTTTTTTTACTTCATCTTTATCTGCCCAATAATCTGAAACTGTAATATTACAACCAAATTCTTTAAGCTCTTCAATTACATCAATAACTCTAGAATTTCTAATATCTGGACAGTTCTCTTTAAATGTTATACCAAGAACTAATACTTTCGAATTTTCAATTTTATGACCTTTTTTAATCATAAGTTTTATTACTTGATTTGCAACATAAATTCCCATATTATCATTAAGTCTTCTACCTGCAAGTATTATTTCTGGATTATAACCTACTTGTTGTGCTTTATGTGTTAAATAATAAGGATCAACTCCAATACAATGTCCACCAACTAAACCTGGTTTAAATTTTAAGAAGTTCCATTTTGTACCTGCAGCTTCTAATACGTCATTAGTATTAATATTTAGTTTATTAAAAATAATTGCTAATTCATTTACAAATGCAATATTTATATCTCTTTGAGAGTTTTCTATTACTTTTGCTGCTTCTGCTACTTTAATTGTTGGAGCTAAGTGAGTACCTGCTGTAATAATTGAAGCATAAAGTACATCTACTTTTTTACCAATTTCGGGAGTAGATCCTGCTGTTACTTTTAGAATTTTTGTAACTGTATGTTCTTTATCTCCTGGATTAATTCTCTCAGGAGAATATCCACAAAAGAAATCCTCATTAAATTTAAGTTTTGAGAATTTTTCTAATACTGGTACACATTCTTCTTCTGTCGCACCTGGATACACTGTAGATTCATAAATTACAATATCATCTTTTTTAAGAACTTTTCCTATTGTTTCACTAGCTTTTATTAAAGGAGTTAGATCTGGTCTTTTATTTTTATCAATTGGAGTTGGAACAGTCACAATAAAGATATTACAATCTTTTATATCATTTACATTGCAAGTAAACTTTATATTATTATCTAAAGCTTCTTTCAATTGAGTCTCATTTAATTCTAATGTTTTATCATATGCAGAATTAAGTTCATCTATTCTTGTTTGATATATATCTAATCCTACTACTTCATATTTAGAAGAAAAAGCATGAGCCAAAGGAAGTCCTACATACCCTAATCCAATTATACATATCTTACTATTTTGCATTCTTATTCTCCATTTCAATATTAAAAAATTCTAAGTACCAGTCAATAAATTTATCTACACCTTCTTGTATTGGTGTTTCTGGTTTATAATCTAAATCATCTATTAAATCTTGAACATCTGCAAATGTTGCTGGAACATCACCTGCTTGAATAGGTAAGAAGTTTTTCTTAATAGTAAGTCCAAGTTTATTTTCAATTGCAGTAATAAAATCCATTAGTTTAACTGGATTATTATTCCCAATATTATAAATTTTATATGGAGCTGATGAAGTAGAAACTTGTCCTGTTTTTCCATTCCAAGATTCATCTTTTTTAGCTGGATTATCTATAACTCTTATAATTCCTTCTACAATATCATCTACATAAGTAAAATCTCTTAACATTTCACCATTATTAAATACATCAATTGAATTTCCTTCAATAGCGGCTTTTGTGAAAAGGTATAAAGCCATATCTGGTCTTCCCCAAGGTCCATAAACTGTAAAGAATCTTAGTCCTGTAGTTGAAATATCAAATAAATGAGAATAAGTATGTGCCATTAATTCATTTGATTTCTTTGAAGCAGCATATAAAGATATAGGATGAGAAACATCATGATTTGTAGAAAATGGTAATTCTTCATTTAATCCATAAACAGATGATGAAGAAGCATAAGATAAGTTCTTTACATTATTATGTCTACAAGATTCTAAAATATTCATAAAACCTATAATATTAGAGTCCATATAAGCAGATGGATTAGTTAAAGAATATCTTACGCCTGCTTGTGCAGCTAAATTACATACAGCGTCAAACTTTTCTTCTTCAAAAAGTTTCATCATATTATCTTTATCTTCAAGGTTTAGTTTTATAAATTTATAATTTTTATTAGTTTTTGAAACTAATAATTTATTATATTCTATATGTTCACCATCTTTAATATTTTCAATAATACCACCACGATGAAGTCTTCCATATTTTACTTTTTGGTCATAATAATCATTTATATTATCTAAACCTACTACTTCATTTCCTCTTTCTAATAATTTTATAGCTAAATGACTACCTATAAAACCTGCTGTTCCTGTTACTAATATTTTCATTTTAATCTCCTATGAATCAGAATTAAAGATATCTCTAGTATAAATTTTATCTTTAACATCCATTATTTCTTCTGCTAATCTATTAGCTACAATTACATCTGATATCTTTTTAAACTCAGATAAGTCTTTTATTACTCTTGAGTTAAAGAATTCATGCTCTTCTAGTACTGGTTCATAGATAACTACTTCAATACCTTTAGCTTTAACTCTTTTCATTATTCCTTGAATAGAAGAAGCTCTAAAGTTATCGCTTCCATTTTTCATAACTAATCTATGAATTCCGACTATCTTAGGGTTTTTAGCAATTATTGAATCTGCTATAAAATCTTTTCTTGTAGAGTTTGAATCTACTATTG
>SPKZ01020398.1_pt1 | contig 16695 bp, 29 predicted proteins | sample 2456571 | NCBI WGS metagenome assembly SPKZ01 (sample SAMN11192286, study PRJNA482655) | marine metagenome | biome: ENVO:00000447; feature: ENVO:00000244|ENVO:00000211|ENVO:00000569|ENVO:00002023; material: ENVO:00002151; isolation source: ocean water from marine abyssalpelagic zone ...
ATTTACAATACGTCAAAACAACCTTTTTCGTAAATTCGTAACGGTAGAAAAAGCAAAAGGTTTTGACTTAAATAAAATGGCGGCTAGTGTAGGTATTGACGCGTCAAAATCAAGAACAAAAAAAGTAGCTGAAGGTTTGGCGGCACAAGAACGCGGCGGAATGGTTAACAGTCGTAAATTACTTCCAATGAATCAAGCGCGTATATCTGGGAGTTATGGCAAAAAATTACGAGCGAAAAACCGATTTAACAGAATAAATATTGCAGAATCGAGACGAAGAAAAGCGGGAGCAAAATATGTATTGATTCGGAAAGGAAGCAAAGGAACTGTTTTTAACGTATCCAAAAAAAATAAAATAACGCCTATTTATCATTATCGACCAACGAACAAAACGAGATTAAACAAACGACCATTTATAAAACCATCTGCAAAATTAGCCGCAAAAGACATGAATAAGTATTATGCATCACAAGCCGAAAGACAATTTAAAAGACTATTAAAATGAGCTGGAAAAATCAAATAGAAAATACTGATTTTACAATTACATGCGGGGACGGTCAATCATACACACCGCTTTGGCGTAATTCTGGGCGTAGTGATGAGTTTAATGCTTCTGTTTATGATTTTATAAATATAGAAGGTTCTTTGGTTGATCGAAAACAAGCAAAAGGGGCAAAACACAGTCTTTTGTTTTATTTTGATGGTGACAATCATATACAAACAACAAATCAATTTCGAGAATCGTCCAAAGATTCGAGAGCTTGGACAATTGTACACCCAATTTACGGACAATTAAACGGACAGCCAATAAGCATTTCATACAATGAAGATAGTTTAGGAATTACAGAAATAACGGTTGATTTTATAGAATCGATTTTGACAGATTTTCCAAGTGAAGAAACATCTATACAAGATAGAACTGTTTTAAAGGTTTCGGACGTTTTAAAAGATTCGTCGATTGTATTCGCTTCTGATGTTCAACCACAAACAGAAGATATTACAAAATTAAAAGATTCAAATGCAGTAACGGCTTCAAAATTTGGTTCTTTACTAAATAATGCAAATGTAACGGAATTTAGTAATGCAGTATCAAAATCACAATCTAATGCGGATAATCTACTAAATGACCCGCTTTCTGCAATACAATCTAGCCAAACTGTTATAATTATACCGTCAAATTTTGAAAGTCCCGTAATTGATAAGATAAACGCATATATAAACGTGTTTAACTCATTAAAAGAAACAATTGAAACAGTTGCGGATAAATTATTTTTTGAGTCACAAGCTGCTGCGTGTGTTTCGGCAATGTGCCAAAGTTCAGTATTGCCACAAGAAAACGACTATATTGTACGTACTGAAATAGATGAAGTAACACAAACAATATTGAATATCTATGCTGAATACTTGCAAATATTAGACGATAACCAAGTGCAAATTTATGATGTAGAAAATACTTTTATTCCCAACGTAAACACCCAGACACAATTGTACGAACTTGTGACATTCACAACGGGAAACCTTTACAATTTAGCATTTGCAGCAAAGCAAGAAAGAATTGTATATACTCAAAAAAACACGAATATCTATTTATTAGCACATAGATATGTTGGGTTAGACATAAACGATGAGAATTTAGAACAATTCCGACAAATTAATGATATAAAATTAAACGAATTGTTTTTAATCAAAAAAGGACGTGAAATAAAATACTATGTGTAAATAATTTAACTTTTTTTAATAAAAAGTTTGTGTAATTAAAATTTATTAATACTTTTGAAAAGTCAAACAGTTTAAAAAACAGAAATTATGAAAAATATTAGTAAAACAGCACAAGCGCAAATTTTAGGAACAAAAGCTTTTTTAAAGGGGAAGAAAAGAATTCCAGCGCACGATAAAAATTTAGATGCTTTATTAGAAGGATTGCAAGTTGGTCAAAGCGGTAAAATAATTAATGGTTGGTTGTTAAGTTGGGATTTAGCTAATTTAAATTATTTAAAAAAAACACACGCTGAAGCCAAAAAGCGTATAGAGTAGGCAATATCAAAAACTTATATAATGAATAAAATTAATTCGTTAAAATTAAACAAAAAAACAGTTGCAAAGTTAAAATTATAAAGTGTAAAAGCAGGAAGCAATAATTTTGTTTGCTCTGGTGTAGGTTGTCAAGGTCAAAACAATGGATCTTATGGGGGTCAAGGTGTTTGCGGCGCGGAAACAGATGTAAATGTGGCGTGTCAACCATTTTCGTGCGATCAAGGAAAAGAAACTTGCGGCTGGTGCGATGCTAGTGACAATGTGAAAAATGGTTGTAACTATGAATTTAATCCGCCGCCGCCAAATTGTTAAATAAATTTTGCACACAAACCTCCACAAATTAAGTGGAGGTTTTTTTTATTATCTTTGTTTCAACACTATACACGATGAGAATAAAGATAGACGGCAATTATTACGATCATTTTTCAAAACTTCAAATTAGTTTGAAATTAGATGCCATTGCGTCTACTTTTTCATTTAATGTGCGTTTTAATCCGCAAAATCCAACTCATAAAAAAATATTCAAGCCATTATCATACAAGCCAATTGAAATATATAATAGTGATAATAAGTTGATTTTAACGGGTGTAATAGTAAATCACGATTTTACGTCAACGGCTCAACCTAATTTATTAGCTATTTCAGGATATTCAAAAGCGGGTATATTAGAGGACTGCACAACGCCCGTTTCAAGTTATCCTTTAGAAAGTATTAACAGATCTCTAAAAGACGTAGCAGAACGCTTAACATCGCTTTTCGGAATCAATTTTATTGTTGATAGTTCAGCACAAACGCAAGCAAATAGTATTTATAAAAAATCAGTAGCAAGTCCAACGGACACAATAAAGTCGTATTTGGCAAAATTAACGTCACAGAAGAACGTTGTGCTGTCTCATAATGAAAAGGGAGACGTTATCGTATTTAAGCCATTAGAAAACACGCCAGTAGCGTTTTTCAATAAAGAAAACATGCTTTCAATGAAATTAACATCGAAAGGGCAAACAATTCATAGTGATATTAGCGTAATTCGTCAACCGTCAGAAGATAATGCTGGAGTATCAACCGCAGATACAATAAAAAACCCACTTATTGATATATTCCGACCAACAACAAAAGTATTAAGTAGTGGTGAAGATACCGAAGTGACAAATGCCGCCGATAACATTTTAGCGGCTGAATTAAAATCAATTTCAATTTCTATTGTGTTAAATAGGGTCGAAAACATATTGCCAGGACAAATAATTGAGATTGAAAACGACGAAATATTTATTTACAATCGTACTAAATTTATGGTTACAGAATCAGTAATAAAAGGCGATGTAAATGCAGAAACTAGCGAATTTAAATTAGTTTTACCCGAAACATTTACGGGCGGAATTCCACAAAAAATATTTAACAAATGATCACATTCAGTAAAGTAAGTTCATCGATAAAAGAAAACGGAAAACGAATTTTAAAGGTTTTGCAGTTTGGAACAAAAACAGCTAAACAAGCATCGTCATTTGGGGATGATTCATCACCATTAAAAGAAATGACTGCTATTTTTGCAGAAACATCAAACAACGCAGAACCTGTTATAATTGGATATATAAACACACAACAATTAGCAAAAAAAGGAGAAAAACGTATTTTTTCAATGCAAGAAAATGGAAGTTTATCCGCAGATATTTGGTTAAAAAACGATAGAACTATTGAAATACACGGAAACGAAAAAAATATGGTTCGTTATCAAGAATTAGAAATAGCATTTAATCAATTGCGAACAGATTTTAATAATCATGTAGCGTTATACAATACTCATGTAGCATTATACAACGCTCATATTCACATAACGCCAGCAGGAATACCATCTGCAATCACGCCACCTTTGCCCCCGTGGTTTCCTTCAATACCTTCTGTAGCAGATATAACACCCGCCAAAATAGACAACATAAAAACGAATTAGTTTTGTTTTCGTTATTCACTATGCGAATACAGATGTTTGCAAAGAGCCGTTTTAATAGCGGCTTTTTGTTTTTGTAGAAAAATAATGTACATTTGTACCACTTCGAAAGGGCGTTCAGCCCATCATAATTTCGATTTAACGTTTGACACCGAAGAAAAGGCTATCTGTTATGGGTAGCTTTTTTTTTATTAAAAAATATTAAATATTATTTGGTGTAATTAAAATTTATTAATACTTTTGAAAAGTCAAACAGTTAAAAAATTAGAAATTATGACTTATCAAGAATTAAGAATTGGAAACTTAGTATATGTTCCAAAGGATAACAAGATACATGAAGTATCAGGAGTATATAAATTTGGTGTTACACTAGACTATATATATCCAGTACATGACAAAAAATTTGAAGGTAAAGGAATATTTTACGGATTTGAAGATATCGAGCCAATTTTTATAACTGAAAGTTTACTGCATAAATTAGGATTTAAAAGAACTGATATAGTGCATTCAGATAAAAGTGTTTCGCCAAATGTTTTTGTTTTAAATTCAATAAGTGCTCAAAGACCTATTGGGTGGACTAAATACAAAGAATTAGAATTTATTATTTGTAAAGTAGATTACCAAAGAAACATTAAATATCTAAAAGGAAAACACTATGTACACCAATTGCAAAACCTATTTTTTGAATTGGAAGAAAAAGAACTAACATTAAAAAAACAATAATTATGAAAAATCGATTTATTTACGTAACTAAACCAGACATACAACTAACTATACGTTCAGTTGAAACTGAAAAAGAAGCGAACGAAATATTAAAAAATCAAGTAATAAACCCAAAAGAATGGAAGCTAAAGAAGTAAAATACGATTTAAAAAAGTTAAATCCTTGTGGTGACGCGTTAGAATACTACGAAAATTACACAACATTTAAGGATGCTTGGGAAAATTGCCTACGTGGTGATTGGATGCTATGGATAGCAAAAAAACTAGACGTTGATATTAAAATATTAACCTTAGCAAAGGTAAAATGCGCACGAACAGTAAAGCATTTAATTAAAGATAAAAGAAGTTTACAAGCATTAGATGTTACAGATAAATTCGTAAAAGGAGAAGTAACAAGAGACGATTTAAATCATGCTGCTGCTGCTGCTTATGCTGCTTATGCTGCTTATGCTGCTTATGCTGCTAGAAAACAAAATGAAAAATTAACATCTGATATATGTAGAGATATCTTAACAGATGTTGTAATGAAAAAAATTAATAATTTAAAAAAGTAAAACAATGAAAAAACACAAAGTAAAAGTAAATTTTGATGCTGCTGGATTGAAGCGTACGGAAACAGCAAAGATGATTGGCACAAACGTAACTACCATATCATTGTATAACACAGGTAAAGTACCAAAAGGTTTAAATTGGATTTTAGATTTTGCTATTGAAACGGAAACTCCGTTAAGTGATATATTATTGATAGAGGACAAAAACGGAAATAAAATTGATTTAAAAGATATCGTGTAATTATGGTAAAGACAAAAGAAAAAACACATTGGTTACAGTCTCCAAATAAAAACTATCTAGGTCATTGGGATTTGCCAGAAAACAAAGATTTGACATTAACTATTGATTCTGCACAATGGGAAAGTGTAAAAAATCCAATTACTAACACAACCGAAGCAAAGCGGGTAATACGATTTAAAGAAAAAGGAGTAAAACCTTTTATATGCAATCAAACAAATGCGCAATCAATTTTGAAATCAACAGGCGTAAAACACATGGAAGATTCAGAGGGTTTTAGAATTCAGTTATATATCGGAAGTGTTCGAGATAATAGAACAAAAGAAGATGTTGATTGTATAAGAATTCGAAGAAGTGAAACAAAAACATTGACTGAGATTTACAACGAAATTAAAACACTCTTTGATTTAGTAAAGTCAAATCTATCAGAAAAAGAAGCTGCACATGTTCAGCGAGTAATTGACAACGAAGAAATCATTTCTTATGAAAAAGCATTAGTTTATTTAAATTGTAAAAAAGATGAGCATAAACAACAGTAAGAAAAGAATAGGACGTTTTACGTCTAGTCAGATTTATAGATTGTGTGCAACAAACAAAAATGATACAATTGCAAAGGCTTTTTACACATACGTAGAGGAGGTATATTTAACTCGTAAAATGGGGCGTTCTGTTAACACCGAAGTAAAAACACAACCTATGAAATGGGGTTCTTTAATGGAAGTCGTTTTGTTCAATAAAATAGGGTTGAATTACAAAATGGCTCACAAATCAACTTTAGAACATCCAGAACATGGCGATTTTTGGAGCGGTACCCCTGACCTAATAGAAAAAGGTGTAAAACATGGCGAAATCAAAGCATTTCAACCGAAACATTTCGCGCAATTATCTTTAGCGTTACTTTCAGAAAATACCGAAGTAATCAAAGAAAAAGAAAAAGAGGTGTATTGGCAAGCTGTATCGAACGCTTTAATACTAGGAGTTGAAAAAGCTGAAATAATCGCTTACATGCCATATAAAAGCGAATTAGAGCAAATTATAGACGATGTAGAAAATTCAAATTTTTTAGAGCGTAACGGATTAGATCCAACTGATTACTATTTTTTGAGCACTGCAAATATAGAATCATTACCATATTTACCCGATGATTCGCCAATGTCAAGTATTAACATGTTCGAATTTGAAGTGCCAAAACATGACGTGGAATTTTTGACCGAACGTGTTTTACTTGCAAATAAAGAATTTCAAAAATTATTAAAATAATGGAGTACATAGAATATTTAGAAAATAAAATAGTAGTAGCAGAAAAATACGGCATTGACATTTCAAAAGATGAAATAAATCCAATAGCAATGCCGCACCAAAAAGATATAATTCAATGGGCTATATCGGGTGGGCGTAGGGCTATTTTTGCATCTTTTGGTTTAGGAAAAACTTTGATGCAATTAGAAATAGCTAGATTAATAATTCAGCATACAAACAAACCTTTTTTAATATGCATGCCTTTGGGTGTCGTTGGTGAATTTAGGGACGATAACGAGCTTTTAAATACTGGTTATGAAATAAGATACATAACTGATAGTAGCAAGGTAGAAACAAGCGATTTGGCTATTTATGTGACCAACTACGAGCGTATAAGAAAAGGAGACGTAAAAGCTGAGTATTTCGGCGGCGTTTCATTTGATGAAGCTTCGATGCTTCGAAATTTGAAAACAGAAACAACAAACTATGTTTTAAATCATTTTAAAGATATCAATTTCAGATTCGTAGCAACTGCAACGCCAACGCCAAACGATTACATTGAAATACTAAACTATGCAGATTATTTAGGCGTAATCGATCGAGGTCACGCGCTTACACGATTTTTTAAACGTGATAGTACAAAAGCTGGAAATCTTACACTTTATGATAATAAAAAAGAAGAATTCTGGAAATGGGTATCAAGTTGGGCGGTATTTATAAATAAACCTAGCGATTTAGGTTATGATGATACTGGATATGACTTACCAAAATTAAATTTTCACGAAATAGAAGTGCAAAACAATCCAAAAGGAGTTGTGACCAATAAAAAAGGGGACATTGTGTTATTCAAAGACAACACAAAAAGCTTAGTAGATACTTCTCGAGAAAAAAGGGAAAGTATTGATATTAGAGTTCAAAAAGCATTTGAAATTGTTGAAGAAAACAAAAATGATAATTGGATATTATGGCACCACCAAGAACTTGAACGTGTTGCCATTCACAAGAAATTTAAATATTATCATTTAAAATCTGTTTACGGTTCTCAAAAAAACACCGAAAAAGAAGATTTATTAATTGGTTTCAAAAATAAAGAATATCAAATTTTAAGCACAAAGCCAGAAATAGCAGGATCTGGATGCAACTTCCAACATGCTTGTAATAACATGGTATTTGTCGGAATTAATTATAAATTCAATGACTTTATTCAAGCAATACATAGATGTTACCGATTTAAACAAGAAAAAGAGGTCAATGTATATGCAATCTTTACAAACAATGAGCGTGAAGTACTAAAAGCATTAAAAACAAAATGGAAAAAACACGTTGAACTACAAACAGAAATGATCAATTTAGTACGAGAATATGGACTTAATACAGATAAAATATCAGCAGATATGAAAAGACAAATTTTTGAAAAAAGAAGAAAAAACACAATTGGAAATGCAATTGTTTACAATGATGACACCGTAACAGTTCATAATGAAATGGAATCAAATTCAACTGATATGATTTTAACGTCAATTCCATTTGGGGATCATTACGAATACAGCGACAATTACAATGATTTTGGACACAATCACGGTAACGAAGAATTTTTTAAACAAATGGACTTTTTAACGCCTAATTTGTTAAGAACATTAAAGCCTGGGAAAATAGCTGCTATTCACGTTAAGGATCGTATAAGATATTCATATCAAAATGGCACATCATTTACAACAATAGACGATTTTAGTGGTAAAACAGTCGCGCATTTTGTGAAGCATGGTTTTTACTTATGTGGTAAAATTACAGTAACAACTGATGTAGTACGAGAAAACAATCAAACATATCGTTTAGGATGGTCCGAACAATGCAAAGATGCCACTAAAATGGGAGTTGGATTGCCAGAATACATTTTACTATTCAGAAAGAAACCAACCGAAAGTAACAACGCTTATGCGGATGAACCTTGCGAAAAAACAAAAGATAAATATACTATTGATCGTTGGCAATTGGACGCACATGCTTATTGGAAATCTTCAGGTGATAGATTTATGAGTAGCAATGAATTAGCAAGTTCAGATATGAAAGCTATATTTAACCGTTGGAGAAAATTTGACAAAGAAAATATTTATAATTTTCAAGAACATTTAAAAGTATGTAAAGACTTAGAAAAGGCAGGTAAATTGAGCCGTTTATTTATGACAATTCCGCCAACTTCCAATAGTGATTTGGTTTGGACTGATGTAAACAGAATGAACACTTTAAATGCAAATCAAGCAAATCGAAAAAAAGAGAAACACATTTGCCCGTTACAGCTGGATATTATTGAACGTTTAATTAACAGATTTACAATGAAAGGCGACGTTATAGATGATCCTTTTGGCGGGTTATTTTCAACCGCTTACAAAGCACTTGAAATGGGGCGTAAATGCGTTAGTACGGAATTAAATCCAAATTATTATGATGATGGTTTATTTTATTTGAAATCAATAGAATACAAAATTAATGTTCCAACCTTATTTGATATGTTTGATGATGAATAAGCAGCAAAAAGAAATGCAAAAAAGACTTGCTAAAATTTTGGTGTTAATGGAATTGTTAACGGGTGAAATTGATACCCCGTTAATGATTCCAACGCGACAAACGAAAGAACTATTTGACGACTTGAAAAAATTGCAAAAAAAAATTGATCCTATGTTAGACAGATTTTACAATAGCAAGGGAGTTAGTAAGTCGACTATATTTAATGAATTGGCGAAAAAGTTTGAGTATAATTTTAACCGAGTTTACAAATAATTATGGCTTTAATAAAGAAAACAAAACGAGGTTTCACAACTATTCCAAATGAGATTATAAACAATCCTTTTTTAAGCCTAAAAGCAAAAGGGTTGTGGGCGTATTTGAACAGCAAGCCAGACAATTGGAATTTTAGTGTTAATGGTGTCAAAAACCAAAATAAAGAGGGTCGAGAAGCAATATCTTCTGGAATGCAAGAATTAGAAAGTGCTAGATTATTGCTTAGAGTTCCAAGTAAAACACAAGGCGGCCAATTTGCTGGATATGATTATCATATTTACGATTATCCATGTGACAGTAAAACCGATAACGTAAAACCCGTAAACGGTAAACCCGTAGAACATAGTAATAAAGATTTAAGTAATACTATACAAAGTAATACTATAGAAGAAAACGACTTATTTGGAAATAAGCCGAACCCCAATAAGAAAACTTTTTTTAAAAATTCTCTTTTTTTTGAAATTGGTATTTTTAAAGAAAAATTAAAAGAAGCGGCGGCGTTGGGTGTTGATGTAGAATATTATCATAGAGCCATTACCAATTGGAATGATATAAAAACAGTGAAACGAACTGCAAACGGATGGATTGCTACGGCACGTACTTGGATGGAGAAAGACAAAGACAAAGGAAAATTAAAAATGATTGATGATTCTCTTGATAGTAACACCGATGAAGAAATGAAAGAATATCTTAGTATGTAATTATGGGCAAAATAAATTCATTTGAAAATTATAAAAAAAGAATTTTAGAAAAAGCAGATGATTCTGATATTCTAAATGAAATTGGTTATGTTTTTAAGAGAGCAATAACAGATGACTTCGATTTTGACAGTTATTGGGTGAAATGTTATTATTTTTTAAAAGGTTTAGCACATTATAGAAATTTAAAACCTTTATGTTAATTATGAAAAATTTACCATCAGTTACAAGGCAAACGGCAATAGCCAAAAGACAAGATGTTTATTTATCAAATAAACAAACAATGTTAATGCTTCCAGAAGTTCAGATGAATGTATCAAGTTCAGATTTGGAAATAGCAAGCGCAAGTGTTGAAAACCCAGTAAGAAAATATCAAGATTCTGAACTTGTGAAAAATACCGTAATCCTTGCGAAGTACATTTGCAAGGATTACGGTATTGTAAATTTTGAGGGAAAAGATGCGACTTATGCAGCGACTAGATTTATGAAAACATTGCAAAAATATTATAGTGATTTTTCATTAAAAGAAGTTAGAATTGCATTTGAACTTGCGGCTGTTGGTGAATTAGATGAGTGGCTTCCAAAGGATAAGCACGGAAAACCAGATGCAAAGCATTATAACTCATTTAATGTTGAATATTACACAAAGATTTTGAATGCGTACCGTTCAAAACGTTCTAAAGTATGGACTAGCGTAAAAAAGGCTTTGCCTAAGCCTGAAACAATCATTACACAAGCCCAACGGGATGAAAACCGAAAAGTGTTCTTAAATGACATTTATACGGCTTTTGAAAATTACCAAGAAGATCACGAGCAAAAACCAAATTTTGTACTTAGTATTTTTATTGAGGAATTTGTGAACGTTGGATTAATCAAAGAAGTTCAAAAACCAACAAAATTAACTATTGAAAAATGCTATAAAAAAATGCTCCATCAAACCAAAGGAAATGATCGTAAAAGTATGATAGATAAATTTTATCGTTCAGAGTATGACGGTGTTTTACTTTCAGAATCGCAATTGATGCAAAACAATATCGACATAAGACGTGCATTTGATATAGTTATTGAGCAAAAGAAACACATTAAAGATTTTATAAACTAAAAAACGTTAGAAATTATGAAAAGAACACCAGAACAATGGTTTAATTTCTGTAGAGAATTAAAAGGATTTATTTTAGAACGAAACGGAAAGGAAATAGAAAAGAGTACTTTATTTTGGAGTCACAGAGAATACAAATCTAAAATGATTTTAGCAGGTAAAACGGATATTACTTTGAAACCTAGAAAGAAATGAAGCAACCAAAAGTAATAATTGGAATAGACCCAGGAAGTAGCAACGGCGGGATTGCAATTTGGAAAAAAGGCGAAAAAGTAAAAACAATACGAATGCCAAAAAATGAAGAAATCGACAAATTAAAAGATTTTTTAGTTCAGAAATTTAACCAAGAAAAAGACACGGTTGTATTCATTGAAAAAGTGCAAATGTTTGGTTCTGATTCATTAGAAGAAAACAAAGGAAAGCATTTCAGAATACAAGTAATGTTACGTAATTACGAGCGTATTATAGGTGTTATTTTGGTTTTAGGTATTCCATACATTGAAGTGTATCCGCAAAGTTGGCAAAGTACGCTAAATTTGCGTAGAAAATGGAAAGACAATCAAGAAAAAAAGAACGCATTTAAAACATTTGCGCAAAATTGTTTTCCAGAAATAAAGGTTACATTGTGGAGTAGTGACGCATTATGTTTGATTCAATTTGCATTTAGAAAGTATTCAGATGCGCCAAATTGGATATCTAAAAATATTAAAAATGTTCAAAACGATTTGTTTAGTTAATATTTTTTAATACATTAGCGAAGTCAAACGTTAAAATTAAAATTATGAAAAAATCACGCATTAAAAAAATAGATGTTAATAGTTCTTATCAAACAATAGAACAATCTGAACAATTAACCCGTGACGATCAAAAAATGATGGAGTCAATGGGATGGAAGCAAATACACTACGATGTTAACAATGGAGTGTATATTTACACTTTTAAAAAGAAATTTGAATACTAAAATCTAAATATTAAAAAATGAGTAAAACAAAACTAATTGATCCGCAGGAATACGGACTTGAAAAAAAAGAAGTGATAAGTATTGAAAAGGCATTTACGCCAAAAATTACAGAACGAAAGGAACTTGAAAAAATCTACAAAAAAGTAATTACAAAAGAGCTTGGACCAGAAGCATACAAAGAAGCTAGAGAATTGCGTTTGAAACTTGTAAAAGTACGTACAGGAATTGCAGGCGTTCACAAATCACAGAAAGCGTATTTTTTAGCCGCTGGAAAATTTGTTGATGCATGGAAAAATAAGGAAACACTTCCAGTTACTCAAATGGAAGAAAAGCTTTCAGAAATTGAAAACCATGAAAAGATAATGGAGCAAAAGCGTTTGGAAGCTTTGCAACTTCATAGAGCTGAAGAACTATCTGAATACGTAGATGATGCGCATGAACGCGATTTATCAAGTATGGACGATGATGTTTGGGCGGCTTATTTAGAAGCTAAGAAACAAGCGCATAAAGAAAGAATTGAAGCCGAAAGAATCGCAGAAGAAAAACGCATTGCATTAGAAAAAGCAAAACAATTGCACGCCGATAGAAAGGAAATTTTATTGCCTTATTGGAATTTCTTAGAAAATGAAGTAAAAGACACTGATTTTTCACAAATAAACGAAATCGATTTTAATGATTTGGTTGAAACTTTAAAATCTGAAAAATTAGAACACGAAAACGAGCAAAAACGCATTCGAGAAGAAAACGAGCGTTTACGATTAGAATCCGAAGAACGTGCCAAAAAAGAAGCCAAAGAACGCAAAGAGCGTGAAGAAAAAGAGAGAAAAGAACGTGAAGCTTACGAAACAAAATTAAAAGCTGAACGCGAAGAAAACGAACGCATTCAACGCGAAGAACGAGAGAAAAGAGAAAAAGCAGAAGCGGAACTAAAAGCCAAAAAAGAAGCCGAACAACGCGCTAAAAAAGAAGCCGAAGAAAAGATACAAGCAGAATTGAATAAAGGCGATTCCGAAAAAGTAAAAGATTTGATTGGTGATTTGGAAAATCTAAAATTAAAATATGAATTCAAATCTATAAAAAACAAAAAAATGTACGCATATATTTCACAACAAATAGAGGTATTAATTACTAACATTAAAGAATATTAAAAACATGTACAAAACATCAAGGAACTAGATTGTTCGATAAAGAAAATGAAGATTAAACCAAAAACATGCGCATGGCACGAATGCAAAAAAGAGTTCGTGCCGCGCTATCGTTCTACAGAAAGGCATTGCAGTATTGAGTGTTTTTACAAACATCAAAACAGCAAACCACAAAAACAACGCTCAAAAAGCAAAATAAAGCCTATTTCAGACAAAAGAGCCGAACAATTGAAAGTGTATAGCGAAAAACGAAAAGAGTTTCTTAAAAAGGTAGAAAATAAGTTTTGCGCAGTATTTCCACATTTATTAGCTACAGAAGTACACCATAAAAAGGGTAAAATTGGCGAATTATTGAATGACACGCGTTACTGGCTTGCAGTTTCTCGAGTTGGTCACATTAAAATAGAGGAACAACCTAAATGGGCGTATGAAAAAGGGTTTTCATTATTAAGAAATTCTAAAGAATGAAAAAAAAAGGATTAATATCATTTAGTGGAGGAGAAACAAAATACTTTAATTCAATTCAAGGCTGGCGTATTACAAGTTTGGAAGCAACGCCAAACAATCCGCACAATATGCCAAATCAACCACAGCCAACGGGAATAAAAGACGATGACGAACCACCATTTTAAATATATAAAACATGAACATACTAAACTTTGAAATTATAGAAAATGAATACTTTTACAAAGAAAAAAAATTAAATCCTACAAAGAACTCACAAGGCTATCTATATGTAACAATAAATGGTAAAAGAAAACGGCTTCATAGATTAATAGCATTACGTTATATTTCAAATCCTAACAACTATAAAATAGTAGGACACAAAGATGACGTAAAGACAAATAACAACCTTTGTAACTTATATTGGACTTCACATAAGCAAAACACTATAAAAGCGTTTAAATCAAATAAGAATATGCAAATAATGCATAAAGGGGAGCGACCTGTTATAGCAATAAAAGGAAATGTTAAAATATGTTTTAAATCAGTAAGGCAAGCGGCTAGAATATTACAAAGAGATGCTGCTGCTGTTGTTCGTTGTTGTCAAGGTGAATGGAAAACATGTAATGGTTATAAGTTAAGTTATAAACAAATTAATAAAAATATCAAACAATGAAAAAAAAGAACTTACGCGAACGCATAAAAGAAACAAAGCATTTTAAGAGCTTATCTAAGATGCTACAGAACTTAACATTAAAAAGCAACAATGTAAACCATATACAGCATGCTTTAGATGTTATAGAGAATACAAGCTTTGATAATTGGATAGCAATTTCAGAATACAGATATAACAACTTTCAAATTATTAAGGAATTGGCAGAAAATTAAAATAAATTAATAGAATTGTTGTGTATTAATATTTTTTAATTATCTTTGAAGTGTCAAACATTAAGAATTAGAAATTATGTATACTAAAAAAACATTCACAAGATTACACACAGTAGAGTCAAGAGTAAACAAGTCAAGAACTTTAAAAGTGACAATTGCTAAGTACCAAAAAGATGGAACTAAAAGACAATAGTATTGAGAAAAACGGAAATTACATTTTTGATGCTGGAAACTTAGAAGTTTGCGCAATGGAATTGAGCGATAAAATCAACAAACCAATAACAGATTGTTCAACAATGTAAAAACAAACCAATGAAAAGAAAGTATTTAATGATTATTTTAATGATTGTAGCGACAATTTTAGCTTCATCTTGTGGAGCTTCTAAGTGTAGAGGAAAAGGAACAAATCAAATCAGTATTAATATTTAAACTATGAAAAACGATATAAATAATTTAGAAGTAACTTACGAGGAAGTTGCAGCAACTGCAAAGGAAATCCAAGAAAACGCAAAAAAACACAATCCAAACGCTTTATATCAAGTAAGACGTTCTATTTTAGAAAATATAGAGGGTTGGCAAGATGCAGGTATTCTACACGTAAAAAAGCCATTAAATTGGTGGATAGATAACGCCTACGCGCACAAAGATCAATTAGAATTAGCAGAAGATAATCGACAAGATATTTTATTAATTTTTAAAAAAATATTCTCTTTTTCATTAAAAATCTTTGCTTTAGCTTTTGTGTTTATATTTTCGATACTTAAAGTGTATGAATTTACGGCAGAAATGCGGTTTTCAGAAAGTTTAATAGTTCATTTGACATATTACACCTCTTTTATTTATATCGCTTGGAAAACGTTTAAAAAGTAGCATTATGACACCAAAAGAAGCTTTAAAATTTACTCTCATACACAGTATTGTGGAGTTATCAAAATTACACCCTAATATGACTAAAAATGATATTGACGAAGTCTTAAAAGAATTGATAACAACCAAAAAAACACAAGTCAAACACTAATAAATCAAAATTATGAAAACACTTTTAATTCCAAAAGGAAAAGGAAAAACAATTAAATTAATAGAAATGGCACATGTTAATACAGGTATGTATATAGTATGTCAAAGCCATAAAGAAGTGCAGAGAATAATGTTACTAGCTCAATCTATGAATATAGATATTAATCAGCCTATAACATATCAAGAGTTTGATACAAGACAATACACCTCACAAAACATTAAAGGTTTTTTATTTGACAATTTAGACAATTACATACAGTCAAAAACAAAGGTAAACATAGCATATTGCACAATAACTCTAGAGTAACTAACTATGCCAAAAATAACAATACACACAAGCCTAAAGGGCAAAGGAATCACAGTAGAGCGTTAATTAATAACTAAATATAAGACTTATGACAAGTAACGAATCAAAACAAATAGCAGACTTAATTTGGAGCAAACTATTCTCTAAACAATTTGCTAATATGACCAAACAAGACGAGTTAAACGCTATTGAAAGTGTAATAATAAAAGTAGCCCAAGAGCAACGTAAAGTAGGTAGAAACCAAATACTAAACCACTTTGAAGAAAAAGTAAAAAGTTTGCGTGAATAACGAGTAGTAATCGATAGATTATGTAAGAAAGGAGCTAAGAAAAATAATAACACAATGAATTGGAAAAATATAAATAAAGAAAGACCTAAAGGATACGGATATGATGTAATTGTATTTTGTAAAGGAGGATCGATAATGATAGAAAGGATTTATAATAACGGTAAAGGCGGCAATTGTTTTAGTAAAGGATGGAACAAAGGAGAATATAATGAAGTAACTCATTGGATGGAATTGCCTAATCGACCAAAGGGCGTGTAAATATTTCTACACGCGGACACTATCACACCACTAAAAAAAAAGGTACTGTAACCTATAACGTGCTGTAATGCAATACGTTGCGCAC
>SPKZ01005041.1_pt1 | contig 16689 bp, 9 predicted proteins | sample 2456571 | NCBI WGS metagenome assembly SPKZ01 (sample SAMN11192286, study PRJNA482655) | marine metagenome | biome: ENVO:00000447; feature: ENVO:00000244|ENVO:00000211|ENVO:00000569|ENVO:00002023; material: ENVO:00002151; isolation source: ocean water from marine abyssalpelagic zone ...
AAAGCTCAGGCTGAATATGACAAAGTACGACAGAAAATGTGAAATGGCTGATAATGTTGTTTTATCTTGGTAAATGTTAAATCACCGAGAATCGCTGTTAAAATGCACAGCCTGTTGTGAAATGGCAATATAGGTTGTAGTAGTAATACCTAAAAGCGTTACTTTACAGTCGGTGTTAATTTCTTCAATTACATTATTTACCACTATAATATTGGCTGTTAAAGGGGAATTCTCTTCTATACTTGATATGGCTAAAAACCCCAAATCAAGAGGCTCAATAACTCCGGTAATTGAAGTGCCATAATTGTCAATATATATACTGGCAAAGGTATGAAGGCCACCAAAGTTTAATGCCAGCTCACCATTTAGATACGTTTCTGTATCATTTGCCTTAACGTCTAATTTAGCCGCTACCCCCAGCATAGTACCCTGCAGATAAAAAACGGTATCAGTTATCACTACATTGGCATTGATAAGTTGTAAGTCAAATACAGATACTTCTACTGCACCTCCCAAATAGAACGGAATATTCATTGCTGAATCAATATCTGCCTGATCAGCGTTTATATATTCATCCAGTGCATTTTCCAAATTTGTACTATTTATAACCTCTTTATTAAGGATCCCCGTTACCTCACCCGTTACCTTCAGTAGAGACGAATTTGGAAAAAGATCTAATTGTCCTGACAAGAGAAAACTATTTTCATTTAGCGCTATAACTCCTTTAAATATTTGTTCATTTAATAAATTAAAATGACAGTATCCATCTATTTGAAAAATACTATCACTGTTGGGGTCGGTTATTTGAATACTACCAGCCATTTCAAAATCAAGTAGCTGAGCGATCATTCCATTGATATTAAAACCCGTTTTAAATCCCCCTGTTTCAGAAACAGCAATAGCAAAGGTCGAACTAAACTCTGCGACTTGATCAATACTTCCTTGACCATTTAAGAAAATAACAAGACCTTCGTCAGGTGATTCGCTGGATTGTTCTGAGTTTATCAAGGCCTGATTTGTTACATTTTCTTGTTCAGAGTCTTGTTCAGATGCGTTTACATATCCCATCAGTTCCAGCAAGAAACTCTCCGAGCCACTATCCCCCAATTGTTGATAAGCACCTTCTCTAAATTCATCGGGATTGGTGATAAGCCATTGTGTCTCTACACTAAAGGGTCCAAAATCTACAGAAGTGTTACCTACCCTGAATTCCAGAGGTACAGCTGTCAATAGCTTATCCAGAGTGACTTGTTTAATGGCATTCATGAAATTTGCTATTATTTCATAAGAGTTAAGACTGATTTCATCCCCTTTATACCCTAATAAACCAGCACCAAGATATTTGGGTAATTGCAGATAATTATTGCCTATACCAAATCTAAATTGGCTTTCCTCACTCATAAGCTCCGGCGTCATCAATGCATCTGAATCAGTTACAAAATCTACAAAGTTCAACAGCACCAGGCCCAACTCAAGAAAATTCACCTTAGGTAAAGGAAATTGTATATGGAGTTGAAAATCCACCCCTTCAACGCCAACGTACTCAATGCCAAGTTCATCATAAAAAATGGGAATGGGGATAGGGACCGGTGCTTGAGGAATCACTACAAATATCGCTGTAAGCTTATCAATAATAAGTGTTTGTTGAAAACATTGTGGACTCGGTAACAAAAAGTTATTTTCATCCGGTAGGATCAAAGAGACACCTAAACTAAGTAAGTTAAATAAATCAATGCGTACATCAATTTCTGCCATAGGCAGGGCACCAAATAAAACCCCAAAAGAAACGCCCCGAAGTTCTATACCAACAAGGTTGACTATATTAACGGCAGGAACTGGAAATAATAGCTTAACGGGTAAACCATCACCCGTATTAATATTAAATTTTACCGAACCCTCAGGTGAAACGGCTATGTCAAAAAAGAATTTATCCGGAATTTTAATGTTAAGATAGTGTCGTAATCTTTCGGGCGTTTTATCGAAATTATCTGCAATCACTTCTGATATTTGTTCTATAGAACTAACAACATCAGCATCTACCCCAATACTCTTGATTAAATCAATAAATACTTCATTATTAAAATTATTTTCATCATCTAATAGACTTAAATCATTCAACGCTACTTCATCCGGGAGCCCATTAATAAACTGTCCCATATTGAGTTGTTCCAATAACCCCTTTAAAAGACCGAGAGGGATCGATAGTTGTCGGGTAACCTCAAATCCGCCACTTGCGGCAAAGGCTCTATTTTCAAAATCGAAACTAAACACAGGCATTTGTAAACGAAAAGCCCCTGCTGTTCCCAGATCAACATTACACCATACTTTGGTACTATCCAGAGGATCATCCTCAAGCGTAACAACTTTGAAGGGAGAACTACTTAATACGCCGGAAATTCCTTCGGTTCCAACGGATACTGTAAATGTTATCAGTGAATCGTCAATATTATTTGGATCATAACATCTAAATATTTCCAGGTTAGCTTCACCTGTTTCTGTCACACCAAATAATTTATTTATGCCTTCTGGTAGCCCTAAGCCAAAGTCAACAGATAACGAAATATTGTCACTAATTGTTATTTCAAAGTTAGCGGCATCTAACACCAAATATCCTATACTGAGGCTATTACCGCCTCCGGTATCAATATCAGGCAGTTTAATTTGTAACGGATTAAATAAACGATCGGCTTTTAAAGTAATCCCTTTGTTAGTAGCCAATAATTCAATATTTATTTCTTTTGGAAAAACGTCTTTTATAATATCAGGTAATACATTATACAACGCAGGATAAGACAAAGTGGTTTCACAACTTATAGAAAAACCTTCATTTTCACTATGAGATATTTGTAACGATTCTAGCCCTATTTCAATTTCTCCTGCCATTGGAATAGGCAGATAAACTTTTGCTTCATCAGGGAAAAACTGTAGCTTTTGCTCTATTGCCGAGAGGCTTGATTTAAGCGTTCCTGAAATCTCAAAAAGATTCTCTAATTTTAAATTACCCGCTGAAGCCAGTTCCCATTCTGCCGTATTATTTGTTGTACTTTGAAAGTTTAATTCCAGCACACTCACTTTTAAGGAGGCAAATCCCGGTATATCTAATAAATATTCATCATCAAAACCTTCAATTTTAATAGAACAAATGATAGAGGTCGGCGTATAAGAATAATTAAACGCTATAGATTTCAATGGAAAAGAAACAGCACCTAATTTTAAAAAGTTTGTTAAACGTCCAAATGAAGCTTTACCAAATAAACTAAAATTGCTGTCACTGGCTATACTAAGCCCTAAAGTGTCTAACATTAATTCAGGTAAACCCGACGGAGGGTTTAGCCCTATATTTTCAAAAAGTTGAGATAATGCAATATTTTCAACAAAGCCCAATAATTTAGTTTCTTGTTTATTTGTGTCTAACACACCATTAAATTCAACGTTTAAAAATTGAAATATGGTCGCTAACTGAACTTGTAGTTTTTTTTGATTATTCATGATTGTATTCTGAGTATTGTACCTGCACCAATAACAACCTGCACCGATAAGTACAGGTACTTAAATTCACAAAACGATAGGCTAATTAGGTAACTACTGGAGTTTCATTACCTGAAATATTTTCAAAGTCATCAAGGTTTACAATGTTCATTTTATCTAATAGCGCTTCCTGCTCGGTATTCCATACATTGATTGAGAGTGCTTTAATTGCTAGCATCTCAAAGAATGGCACTGCTGTTTTAAGCTTATCTAAACCTTCTTCATCAATTACAACATTAATAGATAAAGCGTATTCATATTCAGTGCTTTCACCTGTATTTATCACCTTTAAATAAGCTTGATTAAGATGAGCTGAATATTCATCTGCAATGGATTCTAGTTGGTCAGGTAAGTCTAAAGTACCCTCAATACCTACAGCTTCGGCTATAACGCCACCCAATTCAGAGAATAAAATTCCCTGAGCCTCTACGTCGGTCTCCACTAGTTCCGCTTCGAAGATATTTGTTGTTTCGTCACTGTATATACCTCCCGATAAATCCGTTTTTAAAAATTCAATAGTGGCTGCTATTTGCATATTATGTGTCATGATTGTGTTCCTTTATTTTGATATTAATTAAACTTATATTCAGTAGTAAATGATAAAAATCATCACTGCTCGTGTATTACATGTATTAGTTGTATTAGTTGAGATAAGTATTTTTTAATTAGCTAAAACCTCCAACATAGTTAAAATTAATGAATGATCGGGTATGAACTACAAGCTATCCTTTAGAATTGACACAGAAAATTAACGATTCAGCCCATTAAACCTGGTAATTTTGGATGTCGTGTTCACACCAGACAATCGTCAATGACACTGGCATCCACGGATAACACAAACTGGAATATGACTGAATATGATCACTGAATAAAATGTCGCGCCCCTCAGGTTCAATACGCAATAACCAGGCAGTATCCTGCACACTGATAAGTCCCCGACGTTGTAAATAACTCAGACGAAACTCATTCACATCAGTATCGGCGAGAGATTCAACGTGAGTTTCAACGTGAGTTTCAACGTGAGTTTCAACGTGAGTTTCATCGAGCGTATCACCAGGCTTGGCAAACCCTTTAATCACTTGTTCAAGTAACTGCTCTGCACTGTCTTTTTCATGGAGTGTCAGATAACAATCACCCCATACCGGATCAGAAGGTTGCAGGCCACAGAGCAATTTATTCAAGCTTAATTGAGCTTCACCATAAGGTTGGCGGTTTTCAACTTCATCTTTACCTTCATCTTTACCTTCAACTTCGCCTTCATCCTTGCCTTCCCCTTGAACCATATATTCAAGCAGATGAATAGCTTTTTGCTGCACAGTCTGATTTTTAAATTGTTCTTTTTCGATATAACCTAACTGTTCAAACAACTTTGGCAAATGTTCGAAAAGCAAAAACAACCCGGCGTTGTCAATTTTCAAAGAATCGCTGCGAGTTTCAGGACATTCAGCTACCTCAACCATAACAGCCGAATCATTCACTATGCCCCCATTATCTTGTTGCTGTGGTGAATGCAATACATGCTTGTTCCCAGCGCTTAGCGAAACCTGACGCAACTGTTCGATAAATGACGAAAACTCAGCACTGTTCAACAGCGATTTATTTTCTTCACAGGCGGTCAGACACCAACGTTGCCAAACGGCAAATTCAGGTAATTGCTCCCAGCGCTCAAGCAAAGCCGTGAAACTTACTTCACTAGCGGGTGCATATTTAAGCAGCTCAATAAAATTTTGCCAGGCCACCTGAATAAACGGCGAAACTGAGGTTAATATTACAGCACCCGTTTCATCTGGTTGCTTCTGGCTGCCTAAAACAAGATGACAGGCATTGGCAAACCGTAATACGCTCAGTTCATAACCCAAAGGAGCCAATAGTTCAATTAACCGGGTCTGCTCACCAGCATCGGCCTGAAAACTTAACCGTGCAAGTACTGTCGGGTTGTCTTGCATCAACCTTAATAAATCCGCACCATCATCTTTTGTCAGTAACTGGAATAAACGTTTAATTTCATTCGCCGAAAAATCGTCACTCCACCAGGGCAAATGGCCTGTTTGTAAAAAAAACAGAAAACTTTGGGTATCACTGTGGCTTTGATCAAATTCATTTGATTGCAACGATTGTTCATTCTTCTGTTCAGTATTTTCACCAGAGTGCTGATCAAAAAAAGAGTCAAATTCATCACGCTCATAAAACTCGTCATAACCTTCAAATTCATCAAAGCCTTCAAATTCATCAAAGCCCTCAAATTCATCTTCAACTGACTCTCTTGCACGTTGTATAATTTCAGATCGGCTTAGACTATCTTCCCTGGCTTCTGTTTTAAGCTGGTAAACCCTGCCAGTGCCATTTCGTCTGCTCTTAGTGACGGCTTTGTCCAATAACTCAGGCAGGTCACGCAATAATCTGTCTTCATCCATATAACGTTTAAAGCTCCCCAAATCTATCTCTAGCTTGTCAATCCGTAGCACCTCGTTATCTGACGACAATTGGGTTAGTTGCTTATCCAGCAGGGTTTTAATTTTACCACGACAAAGTTGACTAAACTGATCCTGCAATTGCAGCGCCAGACTTTTATCATCGGTATCAATAACAACTTTTAAGCGTTGAATTTTATGTGATCTTTTTCCTGCTTTTTTCGCTGCATTACCAACTGATTTAGTAATAGACATATTGCACCTGCTTTTAGCTACTTCACTTATTTAAGTTATTTAAGTTATTTAAGCTATTTTCAGTTATTTAAGTTATCTGTTTAAAAACAGCACCTACAACAAATACGCCAATAACTGATTAGCCGCAATATCCAGTTCTGTGGCTTTGGCCAGTTGTTCAGCCGCTACCGCTTCATCATCTTCACTCAAAAACGCCAAAAGCAGATTAGCCGTATTATCCATTTGTGTATCACCATCCAATTGTCCATCCTCTGAGTCATTATCCTCGTCACTCAAAAACGCCATATACAGGGTTTGCCACTGACTGTGTAAAACATCAAATTCGGCCACTTGACTCTCATCAAGCCAACGAATATTAAGGGCAATATGAGCGGGCGTTTCAGCACGAGCCATCACTTCAACAATATTTTTAAATTCGTCCTGCTGATACCGCCCCATTTCGCTTTTAAAAATAAGTGAAATCTGCATAGCATAAGGATTTTCTATTCCTGTACCTCGTATCCAGCGCAGGCTGAATTCAGTTTGAATTTGTTCAGAATCAGGATCCAGGTCTAAATTTAGGTTAAGGTTGAGGTCCAATTCAACTGAATCTTTATCAATAATCTTAACCTCGTAAACCCCACTATATTCTCCACTATATTCCCTACTATATTGGGCATCCTTATCGTCAGACACAGCAAACAAGCTAATCACCTCTCCCTCTCTCAGGCCATGATCAGGGGCTTGTAAAACCGGATAAAACTTGCCGTCGGTGCTCAATTGCGCTACCAGTGAGCCATTATGATAAGGGACTGGCAACACAGTGGCTGCTTGCGGATAAAGTAAAGCATGTTCAACCAGCACGGGTGCATCTTCGGGTGTCTCAAGTGGATGATCCTGACTGTTAAAAAGCCCAAGTTTGGCCACCAGTCGACTCACCAGACCCGACTCAGTGCCAGTAAGATAATCTTTGGCCAAAAACCGACCATGAGCTAATTGTGCTATTTTCGACAAACACTGCTGTTTACCCGACAGGTATTGTTTGAAACTGTCAGTAGCAAAACTAAAACCGAGCAAACTGTGATCGATAAAAACCTCTCCTAATCGGGCAAACAGATGGCTTAACAGCCGATTCTCCCGATCATTATGTTGTTCATGTGAAGTTTGGGTTAATTCCGATTGCACCAACTGCTTAATTTGCTCCCAATAGTCTTCGGTTGTCAGCAGCTCAAAATCCTCAGCACTGAATTCACCAACACTATAACTGGTTTCCGGTCGTTGTTTGCTGTCAAGCAATTGCCCCATATCAGCCAGTTGCTGATGGTAATTAGCCATGACTTGATCAAACATCAGCAAATACCCTTGCAACTGTTTAACCTTAGCCAAACGGCTTAAGCCGACAGAATCAGGTAAAGCATTGTCACCCAGACCATAAACCACAGGAAACTGCTGTTGCACTGATGAATAGCTTAAATCCTGAACGTAGCCTTGCGGCATTGGAATATCCCGCCATTGAATTTGTTCTGTTTCAACCAAGGTTAAGGCTTGACGGTCAGCCAGACGTTGGGCAATTAAATCGGCATCTATTGCACACAGGGTATTGTTTTTATAACAATCAATAAAACCGTTTACCACTAGTTCGGCGTTAAGTACGGCATTAGGATCGGCATTAAGTACGGCATCGAGATCTGTCTCATCAATAATCGGTTCAAGCCTGGCCACCCGCCCACTGGATATTGGTAATACCCAATCACACCAGTCGTCATCACCTGGGCTGGCACTATTAGACAATTGCAACCTATGCACATGAGACACCTGGGTAAAATCCATCACCAAACGGATAATATCCGACACCCGCACATTTTTCCGCACCTGAACATCAGCCAAATCAGCTTCATCAAAATAACCGTTTTCAAGCATAGGTCCCTGATAAATATCGCCACTGTCGCGCCCTCTGGCTTGCATCTGACTTTTGCTCAGTGCAGTTAACGGCGGGTTGATATATTCAGTAATAGCCTGATGGATATCTATTAAAGTCTGCTCTACATCAGCGCCTGTTTTTAAACTGATACTGCCTTTTAACTTGATCCATTCAGGCTCAAGCATGATCACTTCCTGCCATTGCTCACAAATGTTGCGCTGTTGTTGTAATGTCTGTAGCAATTCATCAGACAAGCTTTGCCTTTCATCATTGTCAAGCCCATGATCCCGCACCAGTTCAACCAAAGCACGATAACGTCCGGGCAATGCCACCGGATGATCACTGGTTAATTCATCAAAACTTAACTGCTGCTCAACGGCATCCCAATATAAAGGTTGTTCCAGCAATTTAATGGGTTCAATCAACACATTGGCGACAAGCGGATGATCCAGCAACAGCCGTCGCCTGTCATTCAAACTGACAGGTGCCGTAGTCAATACCTGATCGGCAGTAAAAAACTGATCGTTGAGATCAATCGGTTTGGCATAAGCCAGTGGCGACGAGTCGTCGGATTGTTGAATATCACCGTTACTGGCCAATAAATCGGCCAGCGGTAATTGGAGTTTTTCGCCCAAACGTGTGAACTGAACGATAATTTGTTCCAGTATGGTAATACCCGGATCTGACGTTGTGTGATCCGTCCAGCTGGTTGGTGCGTACTGCTCGATATCTTTAATTGATTTATCACGCAGTGAATCAAAAGCTACATCAGTAGCACGATAATGATCATTCATAATAATAGCCTAACAGTTCAAAAGAGGGTGAGTGCCCTTAAAGTTTAAGAGATAATTAAGCGGTAGCTTAAATTCAGAGAGTATTAGCTTTAATCAAAAGAATTGAAGTTCCTCCCGTTATTGACACCATTAACCAGTCGTTTTCATAATATAATACAGTGCATAAAATGGCGGAATAATAGAAAATGGTGAATTGCTACCCGTATTTCCAATGGTAATATCGGCATTTGAATTATTAATTGAAATGTCGGTCATCTGATCATTAATGGAAATACCTGTTGTTCCATCATCAATTGAAATACCAGTTTTATCATAGGTAGTATGCTCTTTACCACCATCACTAACTAGAGGTCTATCATCAGCGTTATCCCCCATACTATCTTCATGTTTTTGATATGTATGCCTATGTCCTGGGTCTGTAACATCATGGTCATGGCCAGGATCTGTAATGTTGTGATTATGGCCAGGGTCTGTAATGTCATGGGTATGACCACTATCAGTCGCTGTGTGATCATGGCTCGGTAAATTTGATACTTCTAACGTGGAACTTTCAGAACCTCCATTTTCATTAACTGTCCTGCCTGTTAAACCGTTACCTGGTCCAGCCCCAATGATAAACCTTCCTCGCAAATCTGGTGTACCATTTTGGCCATCACATAAAGCCCAGCCGCTTGGCACTGTAGTGCCTGACCACATAATAATACTGCCCATGGGTAGTATTTGGTGAATTGCGTTTTCGGTTAATAAACTGCTACTGCTACTGCTGTTTCCATCAACCAATGTATTTGAAATACTGGTAACTGTCTGGCTGCTGCCAAGCTGCAACGAATCACTGATATCAAGATCACCATTAATAGTGACCGCACCACTTTCATTAACATGAAACAGGCTTTTTGCGTCTGGGCTTTCATCAACCACATGAAAAGAACCATTAACATAAAGCGAAGCATCTTCAAGTGATATGCTATCAGCCCCATCTTTAAGCGTGTTGATATACACATGCCCGGCATTACTCACGCGAGTTGGGCTCTGGTCATTGGCAACATCCTGAATATACAATGCATCACCTACTGATCCGCTTTGATTAATGTGTAATTTGGCTTTAGGTTGAGTGACACCCAAACCGATATCACCTGTGCCATCTTCCAGAAAAAAGTGACTGCTACCGGATGGATCAGCAATGTTATAACCTGAATCGGTATCAGACATCAGGCTGATACGCCAGTTATGGGTATCATCATCATATAAATCCAGTATCGGCAAACCGGAGCTAATGCCTTTTATTCTGATAGGCAAATGCGGCTCAATCGGTTTAGAGATCCCGTCATCAAGGGTGTTTAAGCCTGAGTCTAATACATCTGAATAATCCTGTGCTGTAGGCTGAGCACCGGTTCGAAAGAGTTGTTTAAGTTCACGACGCGATTTAGCTGTCATTGGATTACCTTTAAAAATATGAATTAAGAATTAACAATAAGAAATGTTTAGATTTTGCTTTTGATTTTGCTTTTGATTCAACAAAGCGAAGCTTTAATTTATAAAAATGCGCAGCAGATTTATTATTGAACAACCTTTTATTGAACAACATTGTCCAGTTCAACCACCATATAGCCAATTCCCATATAGTTTTCGAGTGAAAAATGCCCGCCGGTGATCACATCGACCCTGTGTTGTTTGTCAGACACTAATAATGAATCCGGGCGATCTACCTGAAATGAACTGTCTTCTATTTCCTGCCATTGTTCAGTTTCTTCTTCACTACCTTTATCTTCACTACCTTGATAAAGAGTGACAAGTTTAAATCCCTTTAACACCGCAATGTAATCAACATAAGGCAAACGTTCCAAATGATTGATCAGTTCTGAAAAATACAAACGGTTACCCAACTGCAACGGCTCCGCTTGTGACTCTGCCCAGGGTGTTAATAGCTTTTTGATTTCTGTTACCACTTTCGGGCTATAAATACCCGGCCCGAATCCTTCATTAAAGCGCACGCCTACTCTGAACCTGAGTGCCTGATAATAAGGATTTTTAACCTGCAATTGACAATCCGGCGGGACAATATCAACCAAGCTTAACCGCACCTGCTCTAATAAATCAGGTGAGGCTGCGGGGGTTAATACCTCATCCAAAGGTTGACTGCTCAGCTCAGGGATCACCATAAGTGAAACCTCGCCAGGCGCTGATTCAGCAAGCTCTGCGTTATTTAAACATTTAACCTGACGCAATTGCGGAAAACGGCTTAATGCCAAACGTTCATAGTCCCACTGGTTTATTGCCCTGTTTCTATGCCTGAGCCTTTCACTAACATCACGGTAAAACTCGCGGGTATCAGCCATAGCCTGACCATTAAACGAATCAAAGGGCTGACTGACTTTTTCTAACCCCGCCTTTTTATTGACCAGCCCCTTCACTGAACCTGCAACCAATATCGGATTTTCTCCAACACCAATACTACTTGTGCGAGTGGCGCTGACCGCTTGTGCGGTTAAAGCAACAAGTTTTGCTGCCGCATCGGCATTATTCACTACCTGAACAGCCAGCCAGTGATAACCTGCGGGTAACAATGGCCCGTTAAGCGTTGCATCAGTAGGTAAACGTAAACGTATCAAACCGGAAAAACTCATTGATGTGGTGGTGTCATGCAATAAATTTTCACTCGGCAATGGAGTGATCCCTGCTTCGCTGCGGTAATACCAATGCAGGCGTGGCGTGTCTAAGTTAGCTTTGCCTGAGCCTGTTAATACTTGTACCAACAATGAAATTTCATCCTCTGGCTGTGCATTACTCAACCCCAGATATAAATAACCCTCATCGTCAAATTTTGGCAATAAGCGAACACCTGTTGTCGGCTTATCAGGATCAAGCATTAAATTAACATTGATACCACCAAATGGATGTAAGTGCGCCAAAAATGAATGCTGATCATCATTATAGTAGTCGGGTGTAATTAATTCTTCTGCCTGATAATCAACGGTGAACATTTTAACTTTTGGCGTATAAGGATCATTAATCAGTTCCAGCTCCTCCCCTTCGTTTTGCGCTGCTGCCAAACTGAGCTTCCGCATTACATGGGGGTAAATCTTGTGCTGAAAATCAGGCGCTTGCAAAGCAACTTTGAAATACCTTTCACTCTTCAATGGTGAAGCTGGTGCTGCACTGTTATAGTCTGGCAAAAAATCATAAGCCGAATGGGTTAATCCCTGATCTATAGTGATATGACTGTTATTATCAGCATCGATATTGAACAATAACTCACCCTGGTTTTGATCTATCCAGCTACGCTGATTGAACATAGACATGCCAACCTGAAAAGACGAATTGGTTAAAGCTGGCACCTGATCAGGATAGGCATTTATATAAGCCTTGTAATGATCATCCAAACGTTCGGGTAATTCTACCCACTGCATATTAAGGCTAATATTGCTAAGTTTTTTACGGGACAATTCATAATGGCTGAAATAAAACGCCGAGCCGACATAAGGAACACGACCAAAAGGCTCGAAAGGTTGACCCGGTGCCAGGGTATTGTCGTCGTTAGCCAATTGTAAATTGCTCAGGCCTTTAACACTTACCGACAGCTTTACATTATGCAACTGAATATCTTTCAAATATTGATAAGCCATATCTATGCTGCCGTCCTCACTGTTGGTATCGACGATACTTGCCAGTTGCAGTTTTAATACCGGCTCAATCGGTGTAAAACCGGGCACAGCTTCGCTGGCTGAAGACGGTGTAACCGCAGGACTGGTCGCATCAAGCTTTATATCAAATACAAAGCCAGGGTAAGATGAATACTTTTTGATCCTGAGGTCAGTATAAGAAACAGACTGTACAGGTTGCATTTCTACCAGAGCCTGGGTGTAAGTTTGATCGGGGTCGTCTTCGCTAATTGATTCGCCCCCCGCATTTTCATCAGTGATTGGATCAAGCAATTGGCGTATTTGTAAGTTAAAACCATTGGGGTAACGCATCAAACGTCCGAGGTCGGCCTGAGTAAAGACAATTGATGAGCTATTGTCCGAAATATTATCCGAGCTGGAATAAGAACTGTTAGCCGAGCTATCAGCCAAATGCTGCACCTCAATATCCCCCAGCAGATCAGCTTCCTTAAGAGCTAGTGAAGTAAATAGATAATGCGTGTCTTCAGTGCCATTTTCGCCATCCGGGTCATTAAAACTGGTCATCATCACATCGGGTAAATAACCCAACGCTTCAACTTTGGCTTTTTGGCCGTCTTCAATCAATTGAGTGATAAGTAATACCTGACCAGAACTCAGCACTATAAAGTCACCTTGTGCAATGACCTCAGACACACTGTCAGCGTTATCATCGTTTGCTTCAAGCGTAACTTCAAGCTTGTTGGGGGCATAACTCAAACGGGTTAATACCCTTGCTTCCTGAACAAAATCGAGCTGGGACACACGCAGGTTTTGATTATTTGACAAACCATTAACCTGATTTAAATAGCGCAACTGCACCTGTTGTGTGCTGTTATCAACACCACTAACCTGCCAGATAGAGCCGTCATCTAAAATCAAATAATCATCGGTTTGGATCCCTTCGCTCAACTGATCACTGCTCTGCTCACGGCTCTGAACACTCACGACCAGATCAAGCTGCTCAGGGGAATAAGTTTCAATGAGTTCATCACCAATATTGGTCACATTAAACTCAACCACGTCACCATTCGTTTGGGTGTACAATGTTTGCCAGCCACTTTCACCGCTAAAATCCAGCTGAAAATGCAATTTTCCTTTTGCTTTGGCCAATAACAAATCATCCATCGGAAAATTTTGTTGCTCGCATGCCACCTCAAGATGAATATTACGTTCGCCCTCCTCCAAATGAAGTAGCGGAGAAACCACTGCCAAACCGGGGCCATAATAGCTGTCTGTGGTTTTATAATCATCAACCTCACCAAAAGCAGGAGTACCTGCACCCAGGCTTACGTTGTTGTTTGGCAACATGTTACGCACATCCCAGCGACCCGCGTCCGGCATTTTTTTATCTCTTAACTTAGCTTCCATGCGTTGAAGTTTATAAAAAAATCGATACCATGAGGTTTCTGCCGGTTGATTAGGATCAAGCACCTCACGCAACGGCATTTGATAAAGATCTGCCGAGGTTAAATGCATCGCATAAATAAACAGATAATCTTTAACATTCAAGCCTAAGCCGGCAATGTAACGAGCAGCCAGTTTATAATCATCGGTTGATTTTTTATTGGCATCATTCAACAATAAATACAAAGACTCCAGCGTATCATCGGTGGTAGGCATAGCAGGCAGCGGATCGCCGGACTCAGGATCACCAAAAATAGTCTCAAACAGGCTTTGCAACCGGCCTGGTTCTTCAGAGGCAGCAGGCCGGTAGTTATCAAACAATTGCTGCATTTGCCGCTGTTGCCAACGAACAGTAGCGGCGAGTTCTATATTCTGCGTGGCCAAAATCCACTGTGAATCATCCGGGTAAGGCTGTGCAGCATCTATAGATTGAGCATACACCGCCATACTGCTATTAAAATCGCTCAGTGAGGCAAAACCCAACACCACTTCAATATAGTTTTCGTACCCGGTAAAAGCATCCAGTTGCTCCTGACTAACATCATCAGGCAGATTGCTGCCATCATAAGCTTTATAAATATTATAGCTTTCCAGCAAAAAGGCGACATCACCCTTGCGGTCGTAATAACGCCCCAGCGGATAAGGCGGCAGTAAATCTCCCTGGAAATATTGCCCCAGTGCCCAACGCAAAACCACTTCAAAACCGTTTTCATAATTTTGCCGCATTTTATTCAGGCTAATATATTGCCGGCTGACTCTAAGGCTTTTTACTTGGGCAATTTGCGCCTGATTAATTTGATAGTTATCATCCAGCACGTATTGAATAGCCTGCCCCTGTGAGTCTGTACCCGCGTCAATCAAAGTACCTTGTGCCAATACGGTGCCTTGAGCACTTTCGGACAACTCACATGTGAGATGAAGCTGATCAGCCCTGCCTTTAGCAGGCTGCATTTGCAATACTTCACGGTAGTAAAAGTCCAGATGCTTTTGGGTTAATTGATTAAACTGACTACGAATAGCCTGGCTCATACGCACAAAAATATACACCATTACCAACTGCGGCTGGCTTAGCTGACTCACCCTGTCAAGCTGATAACGCTGCTCGGCAACTGGCGATTCAGGATCAGGATTAAATGACGCCGGATCGTCCATATAAGCCAGCATATCTGCCGGATCAATTTCAAACAACCCGAGCCAGTCGCCATCAACCTCATTTTCAAGATTAAAAAAACGGATATGCTCAGCCAGTTTACTCATAAAAACCAGCTGCTGCTCTACAGATCGCTCTTCAATTGAGGCAAAATCGACACTTAGCTCGTCGGCTAGTCTTTCATACTGTTGGGTGCCATTGCGGGCAATGGCTTGGGATGTGTTCATAAGGGTTTTATCCAGATTGGGAACTAAAAAATGGGCAAAGTTTGTATTTCAGTGATTTAAGAAAGCTGGACGAAAAAGGGATCTTCGGCAAGTTCAAAATAGCCTTCTCCTACATATTTAGGTGTTAAATCTTGCATAGCATCCTTAACAACGTTAAAAGCTTTAACAGAACCAGGAGTAAATATGGCCTGAAATTTCCCACCTTTTAAAATAAACGGTTTACCATCAGGCCCGGTGGCAACAGTTGACTGTTGAGCAGTATCCAGCTTTAAAACAGTTAACGTACCCATGCCTGGCATTTCAAATAAATTCGACTGGTACTGACAAGTAACAGAAATATTAGCCTCATCACCGAGCAGACAATATGCTTTTTGGGTGGTTTTAATCAAACTGTCACTGCTCATGGTAAATTTGGCCGGACTAATTAAGGTAATACCTGCTTTGGTAAAACTGGCGGCATCAAACACCGCAAAATCACCAGCTTTAATCACTGAATCTGGCATGACTTTCTCGCTATTGACTTTTTTTTGGCTTTACGCCACAAAGTGGCTTATATCGAAATGCGCAGCAGATCGATTCGATTAGAAGTTTATCAACTGGCTGGTATTTAAGTTAAGAGGAATTTGGCTCAACGCAATTTCACCGGTCTCTGTACTGTATTGCACCTGTACAATCAATGTGCCATCACTATTTTGATCCGGCGCAACCTGAATATCCTGAATACCTATTCTGGGTTCATGATTCGTTATTGAATTATCAACAATTTCCTCAACTTCTTCCAATAGCTCATAGGATAAACTTTGAAAAGCATAACCGGATAAATCACAACCATAATCACTGTGTTGATTGCGCTCGCCGGGTTGTGTGGCTAGCATGATTTTCATGCATTTGGCCAGGTTTTCCAGGCCTGTTTGTGTTTGGCTTCGGCGGCTATAGCGTTCAAAAACTGGGGGGAACGCCCAGCCGATTTGTTGAATTGCAGATACTTCTGGCATCTGATTCTCCTTCTGTTTGGCTTAGAATAAGTTTAAGGTTTATCGACAGTAAAATTGTCGGTTTTAAAAACTATATTTTTAGCGTTGATGGTGAGGGTATCGGTTTCACCGTCGTAGCTTAGGTAAACATTAGGCTCTTCGTCATTTTCGGGATAATACAGATAATCTATTTGTTTGCCGTCTAACGAACGCTGACTAAAATTCAGCATTCCCGGCGGTTTAGGCTTTTCACTCATGATATACCTCTTGGTTACTGACCATGTAACTGTCGATCAATTTTTTAGTTAGATGCTCCATATCTTAGTCACATTAGTTTTATTATCTATTTATCACATACCTATATCTATATCATCTACTGCTGCTGCT
>SPKZ01001239.1_pt1 | contig 16676 bp, 31 predicted proteins | sample 2456571 | NCBI WGS metagenome assembly SPKZ01 (sample SAMN11192286, study PRJNA482655) | marine metagenome | biome: ENVO:00000447; feature: ENVO:00000244|ENVO:00000211|ENVO:00000569|ENVO:00002023; material: ENVO:00002151; isolation source: ocean water from marine abyssalpelagic zone ...
ATCACGCCGATCGCGATGGACGGCGGTCTGCGGTTCGCGATTCGCGAAGGCGGACGCACCGTAGGTGCCGGCGTCGTTGCATCGGTCGTAGAGTAGCGCGAAGACGGAAGGCGGAAAGTGGCGGATCTTTCGACGCAGAAAATACGCATTCGACTGAAGGCGTACGACGCCAAGCTTCTCGATCAGAGTGCGTCGGAGATTCTCGACACGGCGTCAAGAAGCGGGGCCCGTACTGCGGGCCCAATCCCGCTTCCGACCTCGATTCAGAAGTACACGGTGTTGCGAGGTCCCCATGTGGACAAGAAGTCGCGGGAACAGTTCGAAATCCGGACGCACCGCCGTCTGATCGACATTCTCGACCCCACAGCCCAGACGGTAGACGCCCTGATGAAACTCGAACTCGCAGCCGGCGTCGACGTCGAGATCAAGCTCTAGAGCCATGGCAGTTGAACTCGATCGACAGATTTTCGAAGCGCCGGTAAAGGTCGACCTGATGCACGCGGTCGTGGTTGCGCAGGCAGCGAAGCGCCGTTCGGGCACTGCGGCAACCAGGAATCGTGCGCTGACATCGGGCGGCGGGCGAAAGCCCTTCCGGCAGAAGGGCACCGGCCGTGCGCGCCAGGGAACGATCCGGGCTCCGCAACACGCGGGGGGCGGGGTCGTCTTCGGGCCCCAGCCGCGCGGCTACGCTCAGGGGATCCCCAAGAAGGTGCGTAAGGCCGCGCTTTGCTCGGCACTGTCTCTTCGGGCGAGAGAGGAGAAGGTGCATTTGGTCGCCGGCTTCGAGTTGCCCGAGATCAAGACGCGGTGGGTCGCGAAATGGCTCGAGGAACTCGGAGCGCGCGATGCCCTGATCGTAACCGCCGTGCGGGACAGGCGTCTCGAACGGGCGGCCCGGAACCTCACCCGCGTTCGGGTCCTCGCGGTCGCAGGCCTGAACGTGCGCGACATACTGGCCCGGGAGTACCTCGTGCTCGTGAACGACGCGCACGCGGCGGTCGTGGAGAGGTTGCAGTGAGGGACCCGCGGAAGATCATCCAGCAGCCGCTGATCACGGAGAAGACGACGATTGAGCGCGAGATAGGGAACATCGTGACCTTTCGAGTTGCTCTCGCCGCCAACAAGATCGAGATCAAGCGCGCGGTGGAAGAACTTTTCGAGGGCACGGTTCTCGACGTTCGGACTTCCCGTGTGCACGGAAAGAAGCGCCGAGTCGGAAAGCACGAAGGACAGCGCTCTTCGTGGAAGAAGGCACGGGTCCGACTCGGCGAGGGCGATACCATTGAGTTCTTCGAGGGGGTCTAGGTTGCCGATTCGAAAGTACAAGCCGACTTCTCCGGGACGGCGCGGCATGACCGTTTCCGACTTCTCCGAGCTTTCGAAGAAGAAGCCGGAGAAGAGATTGGTTGCGCCCCTCAACAAGTCCGGGGGTCGCAACAATCTCGGACGTACGACCTCGTACCATCGGGGCGGGGGCCACAAGCGCCGCTACCGCGTGATCGACTTCCGGCGCAAGAAGTGGGATGTCCCGGCCCGGGTTGCCGCGATCGAGTACGACCCGAACCGGAGCGCGCACATTGCACTTCTGCACGATGCCGATGGCGAGAAGCGCTACATCCTGGCGCCGAACGGTCTGCGCGTCGGCGATCGGGTGGAGACGGGGTTGCGTGTCGAGATCGCGCCTGGAAACGCGATGCCACTCAGGGCGATGCCCCTCGGGACGATCGTCCACAACGTGGAACTCAAACCCGGCGGGGGTGCACAGTTGGTTCGTGCGGCCGGAGGGGCCGCTCGACTGATGGCGCGTGAGGGCAAGTACGTCACGCTCAAACTCCCCTCAGGCGAGATGCGCTTCGTGCTCGCAGAGTGTCTGGCGACGATCGGTCAGGTAGGCAACATCGACCAGGAAAAGGTTTCGGTCGGCAAGGCCGGGCGCTCTCGCTGGTTGGGAAAGCGCCCGAACGTAAGAGGCGTCGCGATGAATCCGGTCGACCACCCTCACGGCGGGGGCGAAGGCAAGAGTTCCGGAGGCCGGCATCCCGTAACCCCGTGGGGCGTTCCGACCAAGGGACATCGGACTCGACGGGGCGGGCGGAGTGACAAGTTCATTATCCGAAGGCGAAAGAAGAAGTAGTCGATGGCACGTTCGCTCAAGAAGGGCCCCTACGTCGAAGCTTCCCTGATGAGGCAGGTCAACCAGACCGACGGTAAAGGGATCGTTCGCACATGGTCGCGGCGTTCCATGATCATCCCGGGATTTGTCGGGCGAACTTTCCACGTTCACAATGGGAAGCTCTTTATGCCCGTGTTCGTGACAGAGAACATGGTCGGCCACCGACTGGGAGAGTTCGCACCGACGCGGAAGCAGACATCCCACGCGGGTGATCGACGGTTGAAGCAGCGGTAACGGAGTACGAGACGTTGGAAGTTCGGGCGAAGCTCAGGAATCAGAGGATGTCCGCCACCAAGGGTCGGCTGGTCGCGGACCTGGTGCGACGGAAGCCCTGCGATTGGGCACTTACGATTCTGGCGGCTTCCCCGAAGCGTGCTTCTCGGCCGATCGAAAAGCTGATTCGCTCAGCGATCTCGAACGCGCAGGAAAAAAACGAACGCCACAAGGCAGGGATCGACCTGGACAACCTGTATATCAAGGCGATCACCGTCGATGAGGGAACCCGGATGTGGCGGATTCGGCCGCGTGCACAGGGGCGGGCGAATTGGATCAGAAAGCCGCTGAGCCACGTGACTGTCGTACTGGACGAGCGGTAGGAGCAAAGATGGGGCAGAAGACACACCCGTACGGCTTCCGGATCGGAATTATCAACGGCTGGAAGTCGAACTGGTTCGGCGGCCGGGATTTCGGCGAGGTGCTCCACGAGGATCTCCGGATCCGCGAACACATCAAGAAGCGCGCCTACCACGCGGGCGTCAGCCGGGTGGTGATCGAACGCCGTGCCGACAAGGTGGCGGTGAACATCTATGCCGCCCGTCCCGGGATCCTGATCGGGAAGCGAGGTGCCGAGGTCGAGGCGCTGCGGAAGGACGTTTCAAAGCTCTCTTCGAACGAGTTGTTCATCAATATTCGCGAGATTCGGAAGGCCGAACTCGATGGCCAGTTAGTTGCAGAGAACATTTCTTTACAGCTCGAACGGCGCGTTGCCTTCCGGCGCGCGATGCGCCGCGTGGTGACCTCGGCGATGAAGTTCGGAGCGCAGGGAATCAAGGTGATGGTCTCCGGCCGTCTCGGCGGTTCGGAAATGTCACGCCGGGCTCAGTACCGGGAGGGGCGGGTGCCCCTGCATACGCTCAAAGCGCGGATCGATTTCGGACACGCCATCGCGCGGACGAAGAGCGGCGTAATCGGCTGCAAGGCGTGGGTATTCACCGGATACGTGCCGGATGCCCAGCTCCGCCAGCTGCAGCCTCGCTCGGGAGATCAGGGCACCGCCTAGGGGCCCGAATGCCAGCATGCTACAGCCGAAGCGCATGAAATACCGCAAGGTCCAGAAGGGCCGGAACCGGGGTAAGGCCAAGGGCGGCGATCAGCTCAACTTCGGCGACTTCGGGCTCCAGGCGATCGAGCGCGGTCGCATCACTGCCCGGCAGATCGAGGCAGCCCGGATCGCGATGACCCGGCACGCGAAGCGCGGCGGGAAGGTGTGGATCCGGATCTTTCCGGACAAGCCCGTGACGAAGCGTTCACCCGAGACCCGGATGGGAAAGGGGAAGGGAAACCCCGAGTACTGGGTTGCCGTGATCAAGCCGGGGCGGGTCCTCTACGAGATGGAAGGGGTGACGCGCGAGGTGGCGCACGAAGCGCTGCGCCTGGCTTCGAGCAAGCTCTCGGTTGCCACTCGGATCCTTGCGAGGGAACACAGATGAAGGCCGGGGATCTTCGTCAGTTGAAGCCCGATGAACTCGATGCACGGGTCTCGGAGTTGCGAAGTCAACTCTTCAATCTGCGGATCAAGGATGCGACTCAGCAACTCGACGACCGCATGAGTCGTCGCACAACTCGGCGTGACCTGGCCAGGGCGCTCACCGTCATTTCGGAGCAAGCTCGGGCCGCCAAAGAAGAAGTGGGGACATGAAGGAGCGCGGTCTGCGGAAGGCTCGTGTGGGGGTGGTGGTCAAGGATCGGATGCAGAAGTCCGTTCTGGTCGAAGTCACGCGTATGGTCAAGCACCCGCTCTACGGAAAGTACATCCGAAAGCGATCCCGTCTGATGGCGCATGACGAGGCCGATGGATGCCGCGTGGGTGACAAGGTCCGGATCGTCGAATCGCGTCCGCTTTCGAAGCGTAAGCGCTGGCGGGTACGGGAGAAGCTCTCGTGATTCAGGCCGAGTCGAAGCTTCAGGTGGCAGACAACTCCGGGGCCCGAAAGGTCTCCGTGGTGAAGGTGCTGGGAGGCAGCAATCGTCGCTACGCGTCCGTCGGAGACATCATCATGGTGTCGATTAAGGAGGCGCTTCCGAACAGCCGGGTGAAGAAGAAGCAGCTTCATCGCGCGGTGATCGTTCGGACTCGCAAGGAGATCGGACGAGCTGATGGCTCCTACATCCGATTCGATGACAACTCCGTTGTGCTGGTCGATCAGAACCGCGAACCCATCGGGACCCGCATCTTCGGCCCTGTCGCGCGCGAACTGCGAGCGAAGCGCTTCATGCGAATCGTATCGCTCGCTCCGGAGGTTCTGTGATGGCAGACAGAATCCGAACCGGGGATACGGTCGAAGTGCTGACCGGCGCAGGCCGTGGGTCGCAGGGGAGGGTTCTTAGAATCGACCGTGCGGCCCAGCGGGTTGTGGTCGAGCGCGTGAATCTCGTCAAGCGGCACCAGAAGCCTACGGCGACGCAGCGACAGGGTGGGATCATCGAAAAGGAAGCGTCCATCAACCTTTCCAACGTGTCGCTGGTCCACCACGGGGACCGGACCCGGGTCGTCTTCAGGGTCGTAGACGGGAAGAAGGTCCGCTGGAGCCGGAAGCACGACGAGGCGATCGATGTCTGATAACGGGAGCGCGCTTCCGCGTTTGATGGAGCGATACCGGAGTGAGATCAAGTCCCGACTCTACGAGAAGTTCAACTATCAGAATCTCGCACAGGTTCCCCGTCTTTTCAGCGTAACCTTGAACGTGGGCCTCGGCGAGGCGCTGCAGAACGCCCGACTGCTGGAGGCCGCGAGTGAGGAGTTGAAGATCATTTCGGGTCAGAAGCCCGTAATCACGAAAGCCAGAAAGTCCGTCGCAAATTTTCGGCTGAGAGAAGGACAGTCGATCGGCTGCATGGTTACTCTCCGGTCGCGACGCATGTACGAATTCATGGACCGTCTGATCAATGTCGCGCTGCCCCGGGTGCGGGATTTTCGGGGCATTTCTCCTCGCTCCTTCGATGGACGGGGTAACTACACGCTGGGCATCCGCGAGCAGATCATCTTCCCGGAAATCGATTACGACAAGGTCGAGCGGGTTCGCGGCTTGAACATAAGCATCGTAACTACGGCCCGAACTGACGAGGAGGGCCGTGCCCTGCTCGCTGAGTGCGGAATGCCGTTTCGAACTTGAAGAGCGAGAACACCTGTGGCCAAGACCAGTAACCTCGTGCAGCAACGCCGGCTTCGGAAGCTCCGGAGCCAGGGCAAGCTTCGCTTTCGGACCCGCTATTACAACCGCTGCGGGAGGTGCGGGCGGGCCCGGAGCTACTACCGCAAGTTCGACCTGTGTCGCATCTGCCTCCGGCAACTCGCGCTCGAGGGTGAGATTCCGGGTATGACGAAGTCGAGTTGGTAAGGGGAGTCTCGTGCAGACAGATCCAATCGCCGACATGCTGACCCGGATTCGGAATGCAGGCTCTGCCCAGATTGCGCGGGTTTCGATGCCTGAATCCCGGCTCAAGCGGGAGATCGCACGTGTTCTGCACGAGCGGGGGTTCATCCAGGGCTTTTCGAGCGACCACGGGGAGACCAAACCGAAGCTTACGGTCGAGCTTCGCTACGATCGTCTGGCCAACAACATGATCCAGCGCATCGAGCGCGTCTCGCGTCCGGGACGGCGCGTTTACGTTCGGGCGGCTGAGGTCCCGACGGTTCGGAACGGGCTTGGAGTGGCGATCCTCTCAACCCCGCGAGGGGTTCTCACCGACGAGCAGGCGCGCGAGGCGAACGTGGGTGGTGAGATCCTGGCGCGGGTCTGGTGAATTTGAATGTCCCGTATCGGCAAGCTTCCGATCAGTTTCTCGAGCGAAGTCGCCATCGAGGTCAACGGCGATCGGGTACGTGTGAATGGCCCCAAGGGAAGCCTGGAGGAGTCGCTCGTTCACTTTACTCGCATCGAGGTCCAGGACGGCGAGGCCTGCGTGCTTCGTGAAGGAGACGAAAAAGCGATGCGGGCGGCGCACGGTCTGATGCGCAGCCTGCTGCAGAACATGGTGACGGGTGTGACCGAGGGCTTCAAGAAGGACCTCGAGATCTTGGGCGTCGGCTATCGGGCCGAGCTCAAGGGCGGGGATCTGGTTCTCTCGGTCGGCTACTCGCATCCGGTGAAGATGAAGATCGAGGACGGATTGGAAGTGGTACTGAGAAGCCCGACGCAACTCGAAGTGAGAGGCATCGATAAGCAGCGCGTGGGGCAGTTCGCGGCCGAGATCCGGAAGGTGCGGCCCCCGGAGCCGTACAAGGGCAAGGGGATTCGTTACCTAGGTGAGTACGTGAGGCGCAAGGTCGGGAAGTCGGGCGCGACCGCCGGCGTCGGCCGAGCCTAAGGGGAACGGAGTGCCTGTCGATCGGAGACGCGAGCTCTGGCAGAGGCGGCGCAAGGGAACGCGCAAGCGCCTGAGCAAAGAGACGCGGGCTCTCCTGACGGTCTTTCGGAGCAGCAAGCACATGTACGCGCAGCTCAGCGACCCGCTTTCTGGACGAACGCTGACCGGGGTCTCGACACGCTCACCGGGGATCCGGGAGGGGCTGAGATCAACCGGAGGCATCGAGGGAGCAAAGCGGGTCGGTATCGCGATCGCGAAACTCGCGAGAGAGCGGGAGATTGCGCAAGTCGCCTTCAACCGAAACGGCTTCGTATACACCGGGCGAATCAAGGCACTGGCGGATGCCGCGCGCGAGGCCGGACTGGATTTCTAGGGGCAGCTAAGGATGAACATCAAGGCACCAGCTGGGCGCGAGAAGCTCAATCCCAACGACTACGACCTTCAGGAACGTGTGGTGGACATCAACCGCGTGGCCAAGGTCGTGAAGGGCGGACGCCGGTTTGGATTCTCGGCCCTCGTAGTGGTCGGGAACGGGGGTGGGGTGATCGGACCCGGACTCGGGAAGGCGAACGAAGTGCCCGAGGCGATTCGCAAGGCGATCGAGCATGCCCGGCGTAACCTGATCGAGGTGCCGCTTACCGACGGGACGATTCCGTACATGGTGACGGGGAGGTTCGGGGCTGGATGCGTGCTGCTGAAGCCGGCCTCTCCGGGGACGGGTGTGATCGCAGGAGGGGCCGTCCGGGCGATCTGCGAGGCTGTCGGGGTTTCCAACATTCTGACCAAGTGCATCGGCACAAACCAGGCGCAGACCGTCGTGCGCGCGACGATGGATGGTCTGTTCCAGTTGCGTTCCCCCGAGGAGCGACTCGCGGAGCTTGCGCGGTGAGCGAGAAGAGCACCCGGTTGCTGCGCCTGAAGCAGGTGAGGAGTACGGTCGGCCGCGTCAAGCAGCAGCATGCGACCTTGCGTGGTCTCGGGCTGCGGCGAATAGGTCAGAGTTCGGAACTCGTAGATACCCCCGAGGTGCGCGGGATGATCGAGAAGGTCCGCCACCTGGTCTCGGTGGAGGAGGTCTCGTAGTGCTCGATCGGCTGAGCCCGAATCCCGGCTCGCGGCGGGCGCGGATTCGCGTAGGTCGCGGGATCGGCAGCGGGCGCGGGAAGACCTGCGGCCGCGGACAGAAGGGGGCGGGTGCGCGCTCGGGTTTCAAGAGGCGGACTTGGTTCGAGGGTGGACAAATGCCGCTGGCCCGGCGGGTGCCCAAGGGAGGCTTCAAGAATCCCTTCCGGCGCGAATTTCAGGTCGTGAACATCCAGTCGCTGACGCGCTTCGCGGAGGGGGCGACGGTCGATCCGAAGGCCCTTCACGAAGCCGGGCTGATTGCCCGGCCGGATCGCCCGATCAAGATTCTGGCCGAGGGCGTGTTGCAGGCGAAGCTTGTCGTGCGGGCGGACGCAGTGAGCGCGGCTGCCCGCGCGAAGATCGAGGCGGCCGGCGGCTCGTTCGAGCCCGTCTCGCGCTCCGAGAAGGGCAAGGCAGAGGCAGCGAGGCCCTCGTGAATCCCGGTACGTCGGTGGCGAACATTGCCCGGATTCCGGAACTCAACCGGCGCATTCTCTTTACGCTGGGGATGCTGATTGTCTACCGGATCGGGTGCGCCATTCCGACGCCCGGGGTCGACCCCGCTCAGATCAAACAGTTCTTCTCGGAACAGGGCGGTGGCATCCTCAACATCTTCAATCTCTTTTCCGGCGGCGCGCTGGAGCGGCTCTCGATCTTTGCTCTCGGGATCATGCCCTACATTTCGGCCTCGATCATTATTCAGTTGCTGACGGCGGTCGTGCCGCAACTGGAGGAACTCAAGAAGGAGGGCGAGCAGGGCCGCCGCACGATCACCCGCTACACGCGTTACGGCACGGTGATGCTTGCGCTGATCCAGGGCTTCCTGCTGAGCGTCGCGCTCGAGGGCGGCGCCTTCGGTGCGCGATCGGTCATCGAGCCGGGCTGGGAATTCCGCTTCCTGGCCGTGACGACGCTGGTGACCGGGACCGCGTTCATCATGTGGCTCGGAGAGCAGATCACCGAACGCGGAATCGGAAACGGGATCTCGCTCGTGATTTTCTCCGGGATCGTGGTCGGGATTCCGAGTGCTCTCTCGAACGTGGCCGATCTGCTGCGAACCGATCAGCTACCTCCGATTGGTCTCCTGCTTCTGGTCGCCTTCATGCTCGCGATTACTGCCACCATCGTTTTCTTTGAGCGAGCACAGAGAAGGATCCCGATCCAGTATGCCCGGAGGGTCGTCGGCCGGCGCGTCTACGGCGGTGGTACGACGTATTTTCCGCTCCGACTCAACAGCGCGACGGTCATCCCGGCCATCTTCGCGTCGTCGCTCCTGATCTTCCCGCTCTCGATCGCGCAGTGGAGCAACTCCGAGATGGTCTCGGACTTCGTGGGCGACTACCTCGGTTTCGGAACCTGGACCTACAACGCGGCGTTCGCGGGGCTCATCATTTTCTTTACCTATTTCTACACGGGCATCGTCATCAACCCCGACGACGTCGCGGAGAACATCAAGAAGAACGGAGGCTATATCCCCGGCATCCGGCCCGGGAAGCGAACGGCCGAGTACATCCATCGGGTCCTCAACCGGATTACGCTGATCGGTGCGCTCTATCTGGCGACTGTCTGCCTCCTGCCCCTGGTCCTGTCGGCGCGCCTCGGGATTCCGTTTGCCTTCGGCGGGACCGCGCTCTTGATCGTGGTCGGAGTCGGGATGGACACCGTGGGTCAGATTGAGGCCCACCTGCTCTCCCGGAACTACGAGACGTTGATGCAGGGGACCCAGGTGCGCGGGAGGCGCGGATGAGCGAGCGCAATCTGCTCATCATGGGCGCCGCGGGTGCTGGGAAGGGGACCCAGGTCGAGTTCCTGGTCGAGAAGTACGGGATTCCCCAGATCTCGACCGGAGACATGCTTCGTGAGGCCGTGGCCTCCGGGTCGGAGTTGGGTCAGCGCGTGCAGGGGATCATGCAGCGGGGTGAACTGGTTTCCGACGAGGTCGTGATTCAGTTGGTGGAGGCGCGCCTCGGTCGACCCGACTGTCTGCCGGGCTTCATTCTGGATGGGTTCCCTCGGACTGCCGGCCAGGCGCGTGCGCTCGACGCCCTGCTGGATCGGCTCGGGCGTGAGCCGCTGCGGGCGATTTGGCTCCACGTCCCGGATTCAGAACTCCTGCGTCGGATCCTGTCCCGCGGACAGGGCCGCTCCGACGACACCGAGGAGGGGGTCGCACGACGGCTCGAGGTATACCGGAAGGAGACCGCGCCCCTGCTCGACTACTACGCCGGGGTGCTCGCGGAAGTCGACGGAATCGGATCGATCGACGAGATCCGCGGCCGGATCGAGCAGGCGCTCGCGCAGCCATGATCCAACTCAAGTCGGACAAGGATCTCGACAGAATGCGGTGGGCGGGCCGTCACGTGGCCGAGATTCTGCTATCGGTCCGGAAGCTCGTAGAGCCCGGCCAGACCACGGCCGACTTCGATCGTGCCGCGCACGAGGAGATTCGCCGACGTGGGCTGGAGTCTTCGTTTCTGGGCTATGGCCCCGGCGGCGCGCGCCCGTTCCCGGCCGTCATCTGCACCTCGCTCAACGACGAGGTGGTGCACGGGATCCCGAGTTCCCGACGTCTCCGGGAGGGCGATCTCCTGAAGCTCGACTTTGGAGTGATCTTCGAAGGCTTCCATGGCGATTCTGCCGTGACCGTTCCGGTCGGCAGGGTTTCGGAGGAGGCTCAGAATCTGCTGGATGCGACCCGCGAAAGCCTGTACGAGGGCATCGGACAGATGCAGGCCGGAAACCGGGTCGGGGATGTTTCCCATGCCGTCCAGAATAGCGCCGAGCGGGCCGGCTTCTCAGTCGTGCGACAATTCGTGGGACACGGGATCGGCCGCGAACTCCACGAGCCTCCCCAGGTCCCGAATTTCGGGCCGAGCGGGAGAGGCCCGCGCCTCCGTCCCGGGATGGTGCTGGCGATCGAACCCATGGTGAACGAGGGGACGGCTGAGGTCGAGATACTCGAGGACCAGTGGACCGCCGTCACGCGCGACCGCCGACTCTCGGGCCACTTCGAGCACACCGTCGCCGTCACCGAGGACGGCCCGGAGATCTTGACTCAGGTTCCGGGGAGCCACTGAGGAAATTCGATGAAGGTACGAGCGAGCGTCAAGAAGATGTGTAGCCGGTGCAAGATCGTCCGTAGAAAAGGTGTCGTCCGCGTGATCTGCACGAACCCCAAGCACAAGCAGAGGCAAGGCTGATCATGGCTCGCATTTCAGGCGTCGACCTGCCACGCGAAAAGGCGATCGAGATTTCGCTGACCTACATCTACGGGATCGGGCGTTCCGCGGCGCGCAGGGTTTGCGATCTGGCAGAGGTTCCGCGTGCGATGAAAACCCACCAGCTCGACGAGACCGAGGTGGTCCGGCTCCGCGACGCCATCGAGAGCCACTACAAGGTCGAGGGAGATCTGCGCCGCGAGTTCCAGCAGAACATCAAGCTGTTGATGGACGTGGGCTGCTACCGCGGTCTTCGGCACCGCCGAGGACTGCCGGTTAGGGGGCAGCGAACACACACGAACGCCAGGACCCGAAAGGGTCCACGCAAGGCAATCGCGGGCAAGAAAAAGGCACCTACCAAGAAGTAGGCGAGCGACACGATCGAGAGGCGGGACAATGGCGGCGAAGACCAAGAAGGTTCGAAAACGTGTCAAGAAGAACATCCAGACGGGTGTGGCGCACATCCAGGCGAGCTTCAACAACACGATCATTACGATTACCGACGTCTCCGGAAATACGGTGGCGGCTTCTTCGGCGGGTGCCGTGGGGTTCAAGGGATCCCGGAAGTCGACGCCCTTTGCCGCCCAGATGGGGGCGCAGGACGCAGCCAAGAAGGCGATGGAACACGGTATGAGCCAGCTCGGGGTACTCGTGAAGGGGCCGGGTGCGGGCCGCGAGTCGGCGCTGCGGGCGCTGCAGGCCTCGGGTTTCAAGATCACTTACATCCGGGACGTGACCCCGATCCCGCACAATGGCTGCCGCCCGCCCAAGCGGCGCAGGGCCTGAGGAGAAGGACTTGGCACGCTATCTAGGTGCAGCTTGCCGGCTTTGCAGAAGGGAAGGGGCCAAGCTCTTCTTGAAGGGCGACCGTTGCTTCACCGACAAGTGTGGCATCGAGCGGCGCAACTATCCGCCCGGCCAGCACGGCCAGGGGCGCCCCAAGTTCTCGGACTACAGTGTCCAGTTGCGCGAGAAGCAGAAGGTCCGCCGCATCTACTGCGTGCTGGAGCGGCAATTCCGAAAGACCGTGCGTGAGGCCGAGAGGATGAGTGGCGTGGCGGGCGAGAACCTGCTGGCGTTGCTCGAGAGGAGGCTCGACAATGTTGTCCTCCGCCTCGGCTTCGTAACCTCGCGATCTGAGGGCCGGCAATTGGTTCGCCACGGACACTTCAGCGTGAACGGGCGGCGGCTCGACATCCCCTCGGCCCGGGTCGGGAAGGGCGACGTGGTCGGGCTCACCGCCCGCGGAGCGAAGGCCGCCCGAATTCAGGGGTCGCTCGAGTCGATCGAGACGAGGTCGATCCCGTCGTGGCTCGAGTTGGATCCGGCAGGCCCGACCGGGACCGTGACGGGAGATCCGGTCCGAGAGGAACTCACCCTACCCATTCAGGAGCAGTTGATCGTCGAGTTCTACTCATAGAGAGAGCTCTAGTGGAACTCTCGTCCCTTCAAAGATTCGAACGATTCGGAGGATTCCGGTGAATGTCGAGCTGATGATAAAGAACTGGAGAGACCTGATCCGCCCGAGCCAGATCGAGGTGGAGCAAGATCTTTCCGACCAGTACGGAAAATTTGAATGCGCGCCGCTCGAGAGGGGCTTCGGGCTGACTCTCGGAAACGCCCTCCGCAGGATTCTGCTCTCGTCGCTGCAGGGAGCCGCGATCACATCGGTCCGGCTCGAGAACGTGCTTCACGAGTTCACCTCGATTCCGGGCGTACTCGAGGACGTGACCGACATCATCCTGAACCTGAAGGAGGTGCGTCTGAAAATGCACTCGGCGGGCCCGAAGGTGATCTCGATCCAGAAAGCGGGCCCCGGAGTGGTCTGTGCTGCGGATTTCGTCTCTTCCGACCAGACCGTCGAGGTGCTCAACGGGAAGCACCACATCGCGACCCTGTCTGAGGATGGCGAGTTCAATGTGACCGCAGAGGTTTCTCTGGGCCGCGGCTTCGTACTCGCAGAGAAGAACAAGCACGAAGATCAGCCTGTCGGAACCCTTCCGGTGGACTCTATTTTCTCTCCCGTTCGCAGGGTCAACTACACCGTGACGAATGCGCGGGTCGGCCGCGAGACCGATTACGACAAGCTGGTCATGGAAATCTGGACCGACCAGTCGATCGCGCCCCCCGATGCGCTGGCGTTTGCGGCCAAGATCCTCAAGGAGCAGCTCTCGGTCTTCATCAACTTTGAAGATGACTCGGAGATGGCCCCCGGGGACCGGATCCGTGCCGCGGAACTCAACGAGGTGCTGTTTCGCCCGGTGGAAGAACTCGAGGTTTCAGTCCGGTCGGCAAACTGTCTTCAGAATGCCGACATCAAGTACATCGGTGAACTGGTTCAGCGCAGTGACATCGAGATGCTCCGAACCAAGAATTTCGGGCGCAAGTCGCTGAACGAAATTCAAAAGATCCTTTCGGGCCTGGGCCTCGAACTGGGGATGCGGCTCGAGAAGTTCCCGCCGCGTCAGGAATTGGACCGGGCTCGCGGACTCGAGCCCTAAGGCAGGGATCCCGGATGCGCCACCGCAAGGACCATCGCAAACTCGGACGTTCGGCCCCTCACCGTCGGGCGATGCTGCGAAATCTCGTGACGTCGCTGCTCGAGCACGAGCAGGTTCGCACCACCGACGCCAAGGCCAAGGAGGTGCGGCGGCTGGCGGAGCGCATGATCACCCTCGGGAAGCGGGGAGGTCTGCATGCGCGCCGCCGCGCGCTCCGGGTCATCCGCAGCAAGGAAACGGCCGGAAAGCTCTTCGGTCCACTGGCCGAGCGATACCGGGAGCGTCAGGGCGGCTACACGAGGATTACCAAACTCGGGCACCGAACGGGCGATCAGGCGCCGCTCTCGATCATCGAGTTGATGCCTGAACCAGGCGCGCCAGCGGCAGAGGAATCGGCCGCTTTGGAGGCCGAGACGGCACCTTGAGCAAGCCCGGGACCGGGGCGCCGTCCTTTCTCGTGGGCCTGGGTGGGCTGGTCCTGGTCGCTGCCTTGCTGGTCTGGGCCAAGCCGTTTTCTGCTCCGCCGTTGAGGAGTGGTGCGGGGGCGCCCGACCTGACGCTCGAACGGTTGGCGGGGGGCGCATTTTCTCTCTCCGAGACCCGCGGACAGGTGGTCTTCCTGAACTTCTGGGCGACCTGGTGTGCGCCCTGTATCGAGGAGGCCCCGTCTCTTGATCGGCTCTACCGGAGCCTGCGCGACGAGGGGTTCCTGGTGGCGGCGGTCAGTATTGACGGTCCCGGCCAGCGGGCAGCCGTGGACGCCTTTCGCAGTCGGCTCGATCTCAGCTTTCCAATCTTGCTCGACCCGGCAAAGCGCAGCTACGAAGCGTACCAGGCGACCGGGGTCCCCGAGACCTTCCTGATCGATCCGGAGGGGCGGTTGGTGGAACGCTTCGTCGGTCCCCGTGACTGGAGCCGCCCCCGCTATGCGGACGCGGTCCGGCGCCTGCTCGCGCGGCGAGCGGGAGCGGGAACCGGATGAAGCTGCCTCGCCCGCGCTCGCGCCCGATCTTGCTGGCGCCGCTCGCGGTCCTGCTCGCGACCGTGCTGTGGCTCGGCGCCGACCGGGAGACCGGCCTGGGAGCGATGCTGGACTTGCGGGGCGAGGTCCGGCAGGCGCAGGCTCGGGTCGGCGACCTGGTCCGGGAGCGGACCGCGCTCCTGCAGCGTGTGCGGGCGCTCCGCTCCGATCCGCTCACGCTCGAGCGGGAGGCGAGGGTAAAACTCGGGATGGCGCGTCCGGGCGAGGTCATCGTGCGCTGGATCGAGCCGGAGCAGGCTCCGGTAAATTGACGCAACCCCCGGTGGGGGCTATCGAATCAGGGCCGTGCGCGAGCAGATTCAGAAGCTGCTGGGTCAGGCGGTGGAACGCGCCGTTTGCGAGATCGACCCCGACTGGGGGAAGGCTATGCCCGCAGTCCAGGTCACACGCAGTCGGTCGCCCGAGCACGGCGACTTCGTCTCGAGCGTGGCTCTCGCGCTCGCGAAGCAACTGGGGACGCCGGCCCGAGACCTGGCGGGACGGATTGCGGGCGCGATTCTGGACTCGGAGGGTCTGATCGAGCGCACCGAGATCGGGGGCCCGGGTTTCATCAACCTGTTCCTGTCTAAGCTCCGTTGGCACGACACGCTCAAGGCCATTCTGGAGGCCGGCGAGGGTTGGGGTCTCTCGACAACAGATCGCCCCGAGCGGACGCAGGTGGAGTTTGTTTCCGCGAATCCCACCGGGCCCCTCACGGTAGCCCATGCCCGCAACGCCGTACTCGGAGACGTGCTGTCACGCCTGCTCGAGGCCGTCGGCCATCCGGTTACGCGCGAATACTATTTCAACAACGCCGGTCGGCAGATGCGAACTCTCGGCGAGTCGCTGCGGGTTCGTTGTGAGCAGGAACTCGGCCGTGAGGCGGAACTTCCGGAGGACGCCTACACCGGAGCGTACCTGGAGGAAATCGCGAGAGGCCTGGTCGCCGAACACAAGCAGGAACTCCTCGATGCCGAGCCGGCGTTCTTTCGCGACGCGGCCGAGAAGGCGATTTCCGCCCTGATCGAGACTTCGCTGGAGCGTCTGGGAATTCGTTTCGACGTTCGCTACAACGAACGAAGTCTCTACGATGAGGGGCTGGTCGAGGAGACTCTGGAAACACTGCGCGCCCGTGATCTGGTCTTCGAGGCCGACGGGGCCCAGTGGTTCCGGGCAACCGCGCTCGGCCTCGAGCGGGACCGCGTCCTCGTCAGGGGCTCGGGCGAGGCCACCTATCTGCTCGCCGACATCGCCTACCACCGGGAGAAGTTTCGGCGTGGGTTCGAGCGAATCATTGACGTTGTCGGTGCCGATCATTTCGACCAGATGCCCTACGTGCAGGCGGGAACCGCGGCGCTCGGCCACCAGGCGGAGCGGATCGAGGCCGTGATCTATCAGTTCGTCAACCTCCGCCAGGGCGGTGAGGTCGTAAAGATGTCCACGCGGGCCGCCTCGTTCGTGACACTCGACGAATTGCTCGACAGGGTCGGGCCGGACGTCCTGCGCTACTTCATGATCGAGCGGCGTGCCGATACGCACTTCGATTTCGATCTCGATCTGGCCTCCGAACGCTCGGAGCGGAATCCGGTCTACAAGATTCAGTACGCGCACGCGCGGATGTGCAGCATCGAACGGTTGGCGCTGGAACGCGGGCTGGCGCTGCTGCCCCCGGAGCGGGTCCCCGCGAGCCGCCTCGAACTTCCGGAGGAGATCGAACTCGTGAAAAAGATCGGCCGCTATCCCGAGGTCGTCCGGCGGGCTGCCGAGAGGCGCGAACCACAGGAGGTCGCCCGCTATCTGCTCACGGTTGCGACGGCCTTTCACACATACGTGACGGACGGGACGCGGCATCGCGTGCTGAGCGACGATCCCGACCTGACGCAGGCACGCCTCGGCCTGGTCCGGGCGATTCGTGCGACGCTCGGCAACGGTCTCAGGCTGCTCGGGATGCAGGCGCCGGAGCGGATGTAGATGAGCGGCCCAAAGGCGCGGCTTCGGAAGGCGTTGCGCGGTCGGCTGCGGACCTTCTGTCGCAGGGCGCCGGCCGCGAG
>SPKZ01013419.1_pt1 | contig 16658 bp, 13 predicted proteins | sample 2456571 | NCBI WGS metagenome assembly SPKZ01 (sample SAMN11192286, study PRJNA482655) | marine metagenome | biome: ENVO:00000447; feature: ENVO:00000244|ENVO:00000211|ENVO:00000569|ENVO:00002023; material: ENVO:00002151; isolation source: ocean water from marine abyssalpelagic zone ...
ACTCTGAGATGCAGAATTCTCAACATGACTCTGAGATGCAGAATTCTCAACATGACTCTGAGATGCAGAATTCTCAACATGACTCTGAAATGCAGAATTCTCAGTTTATTGAACTTAATACACAAAATATTATAAAAGATTGTGTAGAAAGACTTGGGTGTAAGAATACTGTTATTGTAATTCATAATCATTACTATAATAAGGAGAAAACTGAGGATGTTGTTGAAGAAAAAAATGAGAATGCTGCTGAAGAAAAAATTAAACAACAGCATACAGGAAGAAGTAGAGTTTACATCACAAAATATAGTAAGAGAGATAATATCAAAAATAAATGTAGGGATGATATAAATAAATCCAGAAAGGATGATCGAGATCTAAAAAGAAATGAATTCAGAAAATAAGACCTAATAATGTAAAGGTTAAATGGCTGGTTGTTTGAGGTAATTATGTGTGTTATTTTTATTTGTTTAATATATTTAAATATTATTAGTAGTGTATTTATAGTATGAACAGTTTCATAAGCTTATTTAGGTACTTTTTTAATAACAAACCACCTATTCATGTTCCAGAAGTGGTTGAAAGTTCCAACATGGAGGACAACATCCCTCCCCATTCCTATCCTGTTGAATTGAACTACATGGATGCTGGTGTGTCAAGACTTGAAGGATATAATACACATCGCACGGATTTTGAAGACCCTATTGATTTGAACATGGAAGATGTTCCCAGCACTTCTAATGATGTATCCAATATCATTAGAAGTCTTGAAATGGTGAATGACAAACATAATTATAACAAAGAAATCTCAAATACACGAGATTTCAATGAAGTAAGTACCAAGAATCCTAGTAAGAAACGTAAAAAGAGTACAGTTAAAGTCAACCATAAAAGTATGAATTCTATCATACAAGAAATGATTGATGCAAAGAATGTCATTGAAAAAGGACTTAATGATATAAATGATTGCTGCACATCTTATAAAGGTTCGATAATCAACCAAACTAAACAGATTCAAGATTTGCAGGTTGAACGTCTAAGATCTTTGGCAACAATAAATGCATTAAAAAGAAATGTCATGAATTATCATAGTGATGGCAGCCATATAAATAATCGAAATAAATTGTCTGAATGGATATTTGATACTAATCTACAAAGCATCTTGACTATGGATAAAGATCACTTGTCTGATATGCTACAGATAATGTACTATCTTATGGATAACCAAGAAATTGATAGATATATTATGGTTCTAAAAATAAAAGTTAAAAAACAGATGGATGAGATGGCTAATGCAAAAAAGAAGCTTAATGATATAATCAGGTTTGTGGTTAGATCATTAGTAAAACCCACCATAGTTTCAGATGATCTCTGGAATGAAGTGGTAGATGAATTAAAGTGCTGCATTTGTCATGATAATATTACAGATCCTGTAGTATTAACATGCAGTCATATATTATGTCGTGCTTGTTATAATACAGACAAAAATACTCAGAAAGAGAAACAAGATTATTTTGCATATAGATGTGCAATGTGTAGATGTTATTGCTATAATGATGATATAAAAACACCCAAGTCTATTATAACAATGATTAATATGTATAATAACCTTTTTGCTGTTGATATAGATCAAGATATTGAAACTTTGTTGAATGGTGGAAACATTGAACATGAGATATTTACTCCACAAGCTGATGCGGGGCCATACACCCCATTGATACCAAATGTTAATGATGAAATCCTTATAAATAAAGGAAGGGAGATATTTGATGGGAAAATACCTGGTCTTGAATTTGATGAGGAACTTAAATCAAGATTTATCAACAGGTTGTCTAGCATATCATATATGATAACTCCAGAAACCTTGAAATGGAGTGGTGTTGGTGAAAATATAAATTCTCGCAAAAGAAAATTATATGATATTAGAGAGAATGAAAAATATTATGAAAAAACACCATTTTTAGAAAGATTGAACATATCTGCAAAATCTAGATTTGCCTCTCATATAGTTGAGAAATCAGTCAGACGCTCAACAAGAACAGTTAAGAAGACAAATAGACTTATTGAGGAAGATAATGACGGTCACCCAAGGTGTTCAAATTCTGACATACTTCACCCCATACAAGCAGCTGGAATTTTTCATTGTTACACTACTCGTTGTAATAATGGTTTTTTTAATGGTTGGAGGCCTAGATCTTATGAATTTTATCTTAGAGAATGTATAAGATTAAAGAAAAGATCTATGGATAGAGAAGCCTTTTGTCTAGCTATAAACGAAGATCCTGCTAATGTGGCGGTTTTGATGAGAGAGCGAATGAGAGAGCAGCAACAGCTTGATTCCTCTTCTGATGTTTTCCCAGTAATACAAACTGCACCAACAGAAACTAATTTTTCAAACAATGAAACAGATAATATAATACCACCAGATGCTTATACAGATAATGCTACAGTGAATTTTACACAAGAAGTTTTTCCATTTCAAACATCAGAGGTTGCTCCAGATCAAGAACCAGATGTTGCTCTAGCTCAAGAACTAGATGTTACTCCATTTCAAGAACTAGATGTTGCTCTAGCTCAAGAACTAGATGTTACTCCAGCTCAGGAACCAGATGTTTTTGTTCAAGAACTTTTTGATACACTAAATATGGAGGTTGATATTACAACTGCTGTTCAAAATTCAAATGATATACCATCAACATCTAACCCTGTTGAATCTGTTATTAATGATAGATTAAGTGAATATGAATCAAATCTTTATGATATATATGTTGACACATTAGTCGAAAAAAATTACATACCTGGTATATTTTCTATAACTATGCTGAAAAACTATGCTGAAAGATTCAGGATTTCATTTGTTGAACTTATTGAACGGATTCTAAACTATGTTAATAATGAGTATGAATTCTAAGCTATGTTGATAATGATTATGAATTCTAAGCTATGTTGATAATGATTATGAATTCTAAGCTATGTTGATAATGATTATGAAGTTTAATTGTAAATGAATTGAAGATAAATAATTGATGTATTTAGTTGTAAATGAGTATGTATGATATTGTTTAATGTGGTATGTTTGTCAAAAATTAATTTTTAAAATATTTACAATTTAATTGCTAAGCATATTAGTATTATAAATACTATGACTATTAATACTAGGATACCTAAGTTTAGACCCAGAGTCTTGTCTTGTACAGTTCTATCAGGAAGATTTAACATGGCTATATTAATAAAAGATATAAATTGAATATTAGTTTATATATCCTTTTCTAATATTATCAGATTATACACACAAATTGTTTATTTATGCAAAGTTATATATTTACACAAGGATTTAATCCCATTTAGCTTGATATTGATTTAAGTTTGCATCAAAATAATATTCATTACCATCTACGATGATTGTATCTTGCATTATTTCTTCTTCTCCTGGAGTATATGAGAAACGTTCCCAATCACCAATAACAGTCCTCTTTTGAATTATAAATGCTGATGTTTTATCATCATTGGGAACTGCTCTGTATTTATTGTTTGTAAACTCCTCTAATCTGGGCATATACCAGCCTGAGTGAGATGTCTCATTTGGCCCTAAAGAAACTATACGTTCTCCTGTTTGTAGATCTGTTTTCATTACTATATATCCATCGACTGCATCAACGTCGTTGCCAGTCTCCCTAGTATATTCTTTATCTAGATAAATACTTGTATCTGGCTCAATCCTATAATGAGATTCTATTCTCTTTTCTTTCAAGTATATACAGAAAACTTCTGTAAATTCAACTGGAAGAAGTGGTGGTAGTTTCATTTTATATTGGAATAGGACTCCATATTCTTCACCATCTGTCCATACATATGATTTTGATTCAGGTCCTAACTCACAAAAGAATGGTTCAGTAGTTGTTGTAGTAGACGGTGTTTGAATTAACTCTGTCGTACCCTTTGGATAAATGAAACCAACATCTGGAAATTTTGGCTTGGGGTCATCACCTTCTCTAAAAATTCTTCTACACAAAGCTGAGTACAATCCCATATTATCTACATCATGATCTGCTTCATAATAAGCTACCGTAGTTTGCATAGTTCTTGCAGAAAAGTGAATGTTATCATCAAAATATCTAATATATCTCATAGATGGAATTATAGAACAGTTATTAGTCTTTGTTTTTCCAGTATAATATCCAGAACCATTTAATCTAAATTGTCTATGCCACAATGCACAACCGGCTGTGTCTATTTTTGGATGTCTTAGTTTTGAATATATCATATCTATATGTCTATCTAAATCAAATTTCTTTACCTCGTCCAAGATTTGTTTGGTATCTGGATATATATTATAAATTGACCAAAGATAACCATATGCATACACACCACTATGAGTTAGGTATGAATAATCTAGATGTACACCATCATCATTAGCTTTAATGTTTTGATTTGGTGCTAAGTTATATTGCTCAACGGCGTATATAAAACCTTCATTTGTTTTATCTAATGTACCAGTAATCATATGTGATAACGTCCAAGGGAATAACATCATGGCAGAATTTGCTTTATCTCTTACATAACCTAGTGACAGTTGTGGGTTTCTGATTAGATATTGGATAGCCTTAGCAGCACATTTAGCAATGGCATTACTACTAGCCTTGTTTACAATGTAATACGCCAACATTGTTGGTGCTGAAATTGAAAATTCATACCAATTTGTACCCCATAACAAACCCTGATAATCTGGATTTACAACATCAGTTTCTTCTAGTTGTGACAAAAAGGCTACAATCCAATCCTCTACGACTTTGATACCAGCTTTTGCTTTAGGACTTCTATGATTATTATTAAAATACCCCATAGAACTATTAAATAAATCACATACTTTTTTAATTCCATGTTGATCCGTATCCCAATTACTCCACACCCTACCCTGAGTTTTTACATCATAATCTGATGGAAGTTCAAATTCTTTGTAAAGATTAGATTTATAAATGTAATTTATAATTTTAACATATGGTTGTTGTGTATTCAATAACATCATACATATTATGATAAATATAAATATTAAAACAAACAGAACTACATATTTGCTTATACTAGCTAGCTCTCCAGTTTGGGGTTCTTGTGCTGGTATAAACATTTAAAGACCGTCTTCTAATATAACTTGTTCTTATTATATTTATATTAATTATTATTTTTTTGTAGAATCCAATTATTATTATTTTAGGTTAAATAAGATTATTTATATGCCATATTTGTTAGTTTTAAAAATTTGAACTTTTTTACTTATTATTGTTATAATATAAATAGCCTTATTAGATAACAGTAATATAAATAGTCTTATTAGATGTTAACATCACAATGCATCAATGTAGTATATGCTTTGAATATTACGACCCAAATACCCGGATAATAAGAATCCTTAGATGTGGTCATGATTACTGCGAAGAGTGTTTGATAAAAGTCCTTGAACATGGAAACCTTAAATGTATCAAAAATTGTGGTTTTGTATTACCATGAATACTTTTTTTATATTGTGATAATTTGAAATAAATATTATTATAATATAAATATTATTTTTTTACTAAGACATGGATTTCTTAAACGTTTTAACATTTATAATCTCTCTGATATTCTTTATAATGTGGCTGTATGTCACTTATAAAGAATATCAAATGATTAAGGCCATATCAGACAAAATACATGGCGGTGGCAGATTTGATAATATCTTTGGCTAATTGTAAGAGTTTTAGTACCATACTGTTGTTATTCTGCATTTAGCCATATAGTTACAACAAACGACTAATAACAAGCATTAACACAGACAAAATGAGCTTCACAGAAATTCAAATGAGCTTCACAGAAATTCTTCATTCTGCCATCAAAACAATTAATGGTGTTAATAATGAAAATTGTCATGAAAAACTTGATGATATTGAACAATACTTAATAAATGCCCTTAACGCGGTACATCCTCATACAGACTATGCTGTCGGTTATGGTGTTTATAAATACATAGAAATGCAGCTGATCAAACTAAAGAAAAACCAAACAACCACAACAATAGAAGAACTTCCTTGCCTATATGGTAATACTCTTTCTTTGTGCGCAAACCCCGATCATTTGGATGATGTAATCTTGTATGATTATGGTCATGAAGAAAAAGAAATTGAACATAAGATAGCTTATATTTATCCATGCAGCACGATAAACAACTTCCCAGAGGAGTATATGGAATTTGAAGTTACCATAGGATTCGATCCATACGTAATTTTAGAAAAAAACAAATCCAATAAATATGCTGCTCATAAAAGATACAATTATATGAAAACAGAATTTATGTTTAAAAATATAGAAAAGATGAAGACTGTTAAACGGTGTGATAAAAAGGTTCGTGTTGATGAATGTTATACCGAAGTGTACAACCTTCTCAAAAATAAGTTTGCTACAGTCTTCCCATTTGACAAGGTTTTCGCCCCAATGAAAAATGCTAAGTTGCGGTGTAATCTTGAATTCCACGATTTTGAAATAAAATTCAAAATCTCTAAAAATGACTTAGAAAATGAAATGGGAAATGTAAAAATTGCAGTTGAAGTTCCAATTCCATCAAGTATTGGTAGACATCATCCAATGAACTGCAATGATAACATTGAAAAGTTTTGTATATATGACAATGGTGCAAGAATTTGTCTTAATAGAAATACTGGACACTTTGAAGTTGAACATGAAGGAGTTCTACAACATAGTGTACAGTGTATGATGAATATCCTAAAGGGTGCTGCTGTTAAATATATTCCAAAGATTCCATCAGATGAAGATATGCAAGAAACGATGTAACATATTTTAAAAAAAATTAATTAATTTTTAATTTATCATTTCATCATACATATCACCATCAATGTTATTTGTTTGATTCATTAGTCTGACAAATGACATCATTCTATCAATATTTGATTCATCTTGACTTATCACCACACCATTATTATATGTAATCGTATTTGATAACATATTAAGTTTTAGAGCTATTGCTAGATTTATCAGTTTTGCTTTATTTTCAATAGAAAGATTTATTCCAAATTCACTATTATCCATTTTAAATGAACTATACAAATTAAAAAACTTATATACTTAATAGTGTAAGCAATGGATGACATATTCGATAATTATATTAAACATCCAAAAATAACTGATTATGTTAATTATAATTTTATAGCACAACCATCTTTTGAACAAACAATTGAACAAAGGAGACGTTATGGTGAAACATATTGGAGTTTGGATGTATCTGAAATTCTTCCAACCGTTAAGTCATACTTTGATGAATTCTATAAAAGACTTGTATATGAATGTGATATTAATAATTTGGCTGTTGATGGGCCTAGTTGTTGTGGAAAAAGTAGTATGTTGGAGAATTTCAAACCATTGAAAGTAAATCAGTTTTTTAATATACAACATTGCAATGCATACAACATATATCCAACTGCTACAATTTCATACTATCACATAAATAAAATATTTGCAAGAACATACAATACCATTTGTGATCGCAGTCTGATCTCAAACTTGGCATATCTGATAACATATCAGATTATGAATTTTATTTCAAACCAAACTTTGACACACTTTAGTTTGTTTGGATTATGTGAACATATAATTGATATGCATAACCTCAAGAGTTTTTTGAGTTATATCAAAGGACAAAAATACAACATTCTTATTATTTTAGATTCTGATTTTGAAGCTAGTGCTAAGAGGATGAACATTAGAGGTCGTTTGAGATCATCAAATGGTGATATTGCAAAATCTTTATGTTATCAATATCATACAGCACAAACTGCAGCATTCTCATATCTTGCAAATATATTGGGTTTGGCTTGTATTGATTTGAATTATGTAAGAAAAAAATATAATGTAGAAAATGACCAAGAAATATTTACTTCAAACAAAAACATGTTTGAGAAACACAATACAATTACAAATAATAATTATACCATTGATATTGAAAAAGAGTTTACTGTATGTGGTTCTAGTTTTTATAAAACATTACAACAAGTTGCTATTAACATATCTAATAGATAAATTAATAATATTTTGATTAATTTTTATATATATATAGTTAGAACTATGTCAAAAGAATTAATAGCATTCATAGTTTTGGCTGTTATCTTTTTGATAATTACTTTATTTTTAAAAACAACATTAAATAAATTCAATAAAACATTCAATGCAAGATTAACCGAAAATGAAGAAAATGTTACAAAATTACGCGAATTCTCATATGATCTTTATTTTAAAAATCCACCAAATGAAATTGTTGTTGAAAATCCAGATGATTGTACACCTAGCGAATTAAAAGAGTGTATATTAGATAATCCATATTCATGTGCTGGATGTAAGTCCCTGATATCAACATGTGTAAATTTCCCCAAAGATACAAAATATATTGATTACAATGGTAAAGAAATTATTATACCAAAAAATAAGACTGCGAATGATGGTTATTGTTTAACACAGAAGAATCCAGAACAAGCATGTAATCCATATCATGGAGATTTAGTGCTCATACAAACAGACCCTAATAGTTTAGAGAGTATGTTATATTGTGAATGTAAAAATCCTGGATATATTGGAAATGCAGAAGTTAATGGTGCTTGTAATGAAGTTTTCATATGTGATGGTAAAATTGACAACATAAACAAACCTCTTGAAGATATCAATTGTATATGTAATGACGATGAAAGTCCAACAACTATAAGTAATACTCCAGTATGCACTAAAGCCATTGTTAAAACATATGATAAATATGACGATGGGGTGTTTTACAATAACATAGAAACTATAAGTATTGACAGATTTACTGGTGATATAATAAAGGGTTTTCCAGGAAAAGAACTTAGAAATCCATGCAAATATTGCCTTATAACTGGAGAGTATATAGAAAATGGTACTATGGTTGTAAGTGATGATGGTTGGCAGTGTGCACTAATTAATGCAAAAACTGGTATAGGTCTTCCAATTCGTAGAAATCCAAACTATAGAATTTTAAAAGGTACTGCAGGACCAGACGGTATAATTAATATAAAATTAGAATCTGTAATTATGCAAGGATTTTTATTCAGTACCGATTTTGAACAAATGACGGCAAAAATAAAAGTTTCCGATGCTAATAATAAAAAAATATTGCAAAGAATGGGAATGGAAATAGTAAATCCATACGTATATATCAATTTAAAAGGTCATGAATTGGTATTCCCAGGATCTTTTGGCGAATTAATTATGATGAATACACCAGCAGTTGTTTGTGATGGGCATATCTTTCCTGGATGGGCTGATGATTTATTTTATACATGTTATTTTGATAATTTTGTACCTACTGATAGAGTACCAAAACATTACGAGCTAACTAATGTAACTTGGAATGTTGAAAATCAACCGCTTCTCATTACACAAAGTGCACCAAAATGTCCAAAACCAAGTCATAATATATTTACCGGTGCTGTATTTAAAGATTGGAAACGCTTAGAAAACTTAAACCCCTCTTATTATATCAAGACACACAACCAATTAAATAGATATCATGTGTGGGAATCTTTTAAACAAAATAGTGAAATTAGATATATTATGTTTCTTCATAATTTTAACTTTCAATATTCAACATTTTTTGGTACTATGAATATGGATGCCTTCAATACATGGAAAAGAAATTTAATACCAATAGAAGATGAGGATATAAAAATTAAAAATTAGAAATATATAAAATTTATTAAAACTTTTTGTTATGTGGTACATGTAAAAATACAGTTGTTACATGTTTATAATCAATTGGTACTGGATGTGCTTGTTTAACTTGTTGTAAATTTTCACTATGATCATTTTCTGACTCAACAATAACTTCATCAGACATATCTTTTATAATACGAGCTTCTTTTGGAGATGGGTTTATTACCTTCATTAAATTTAAATTTATTATCGACTCGATAGGTATCAAGGTAATAGGACGTATTGTTTTGTAAGCTTTATAATTTTTAACATCATTTTCTTCATCAGAACCTTCCACAATTGCCTTGCTTTTCTTTTTTATTGAATCATCTTGCTCTTTCTTTCTCTTGGGCATTTTCAAAACATAACATTTTCTTCAAAGTCTTTGTTAAATTGTAGAGTGTTGTTAGTCTCTAAAAGTGCTCCAAGGTAGTCTTGTCCGTAATTTTCTGCTGGTGGGGATGGTATTGGAGATGCGTATGGGTCTGAGGTGCTCGACACACTGATACCGATATCTCTTGGTGGTGAGCTTATAAAGCCAGTACTATTATTTTTCATACTATTGAGGATATTAGATAAGAACCCATGTATACTATTTGCTATCATTTGTGTTGTCTGTTGTTGTTGTGATGACGTCATGAAAGATATATCATTTTGTGGTGGTTCCATCATTTCAACCTCTTCTTTTTTAGGAATATCACATTTTTCAGCATTTGCATCATTATGTACAGAATTTAAAATTAGATCTCTTGGTGTTACTTTTCTAAATCTCTTATTTTGTATAATACCATTACTATTTCTAATTTTCTTATTTTTAGTAAAATGAAATAATGTTCCAAATCCAAGACCTTTAGTTCTTATATAAAAACAATTATTTTCACCACTACCAGGAAAAACTTGAAATTGAATATGACGTAATGGAAGTTGATTTAGTTGTACAACTTGAGATATGGTATATAATTGTTGTTTATCTTGATAAAGCAAATTTTTCAATAAATCAATTCTCTGTTTCCATGAGTAGTTTGTTAAATCCATTCTATGGTGTGATCCTAAATGGATTACATCCAACAAATCAAATATATATTTTCTATACGTTTCAGTAGTATACTCTACAAATTTAATGATACATCTTGCAGTTTGTAGAGTGTCTTCTTTCATAGTCAATGCCACAGGAGTTGGTGCCATATGGAAATAAATATCTTGCTTATTTCTAGCAAGATCTTTAAATGTTTTCAGATCGTGAGATTTTATATCACTAGTAAAATCTTGATATGGTACATCATATATACAATACTTGTATCTCTTCACCCATAATTTCAATTGGTTGAGCACTTGTTTATATTGATTTTGCTGTAAAAGCATAATCAAGTTCTTATGTTGTCCATGTCTTTCATGTTGTATACATACCATTTTAATTATATTCCACATAAGAAAACTCAATATTTGTTTCATTGTTGCATAATAAAATTTTCCAAGTATTTTTAATTCAAGAAACTCGAGCAGTAATTCTTGATCACATTCAAATAACCATGCTTGATAAAACTTTAGTAATACACCAGGTTCTTTGAGTTTCTTTTTTAGTTGAGAAATAGTATACTTGCAATATTGTCCAAGAATTGGATGGTGTTCATCAATTGGATGCTCATCTTTTAAATCATTGTACATTTGTTCAGTTACTACTGGTAGTTCTGTTAGCGATTCTTCAAAATTTTGTTCAGTATTATTATTATTATTATTATAACTGTCAAATGTAATTGGTTTTCTCTTCTTTTTCTTTTCTTTTTCAAAATTTATCTTTTGTTTATGTTTTATCACTAATTGTATACCAATAAATTGAATGCAATAAATGTTAAACATGTTATAAATATACTCTATAAAGTTTGGCATACACTTATCCACCAACTCTACCATTTCACGAGTATAAGTATATTGCTGTTTGAATGTATCATAATGCTGAATTGGTAAATATTGTCTACCCACCTTCATTTTGTTAATTTTTTTCAATTTGGTATAAGTTTTACATCGAACTTCTTCATTTTTTTTATATAAAAGTGCTTTGAGTTTTGGATTTGCATCCAAATATTCATTTGCCGTTTCATTTTGTATGACGTACTGATATCCAACATGCTTGGGTGGATATCCATAATATGCATAATATATTATATAATACTGTATCACCAATACTGTAGATTTGTAGTGGGCATTTCTTCTTGTATTTTTGGATTCTTTGTGTATAGAATTTTCTGCTTTCTCAAAATCTTCAATTTCAACACCAACATCGTCATCTTCTTCATCGTCATCTTCTTCATCGTCCATAGTTTTTCTCTTGACACCTCGCCGTTTTTTCTTACCACCCTTTTTGTTATTTTTGTGTAATACCGTTGTAATAACTTCAGCTGTAGTTAGTAGATGTATCGTCATTAGATTCCATAATCTAAACAAGTTTCTAGCCATCTTGGGATCAACTTCTTCCACTGTATTGTAGTTTTCATCATATACACTAAGTAGTAGCTTGCATATAGAGACCGGATCGTGCTGTAAAGAAGTAAAAAAATGTCTGCAATTAATCAGTTATTAAATTCAACATCAACATCATTTTCAAATACAAATCTTAACAAAAATCCTACAGATGGTCAAAAAGCAATAGAATGTCTAGATAAATATATGAGAAAAAAAATGAATGAAGGTTCAAGAATAAACTATAATAATTTAACCCAAAATAAACAAGATTTACGGTTATTATTATACCCTAACGAATTTATGGAAAAATTTAATTCATTAAATACTACAATTGAATGCTATGGTAATGCTAAATCTATAGGTTCTGAGATTTTACAGTTGAATGCTAAGGTTTTAGATACATATGCAGAATGTGGTAGATATGTAAATTTAAGATTTTCACTATTAGATTTTGGATTTCCATTTTCTAATAAAAAACCAATTAAAAGAATAAAAACATTACTAACAGAAAATACATATCCAACAATTCTGATAAATGCATATAAATATTACATGATGTTTGAATTTTACCAAAATATACAACAACTACATACTCCATATGATATTATAAACAAGATATTCGTACTTACATTGTTCATAGTGACGGGGAGTGCAGATTTTTGCAAGGCACCATTATCTTCATCTGACATCGACAGGGTTGTTAGTTCTTTGAGAGATCCTCCATCCTTTGAATTCTGTAAAAATTGGATGGATGCACATGAGAATTGTTATATAGTACATAATATAAATGATAATTCATGCCTTATTTATAATCAAGAACATTATAGTGCAAAAATATATATTCAGTTTGAATTTTATAATAAACAATTTACAATATTGAAACACACAAACTTACAGCAATAATGAATGATTAATAGTATACTATTAATACAACAATTATTACAATTCAAATACAGTAATGGATGTTTCAAAAATAAATGATATAAATACATTTATCGAAAGTCTTGAACCCATAAACAATATTAATGATAGACGAGCTATTATTATACTATATTTAACAAATTCACCAAATTCACCATTTTATATAAATATACGTACAGGAAGGAATAAATTGGATGAAATTATACCATATTCTGAAAACCCAAAATTTGAAAAATACAAATACCAAATACTTACTGTATTATTAGACGAGATAAAAAGAGCTAAAGGTGTTATTGGTGAGAAGGTTGTGCTGCAATTAGCGAGTGATTTTACATCCAGGGATATTCATACCATCACGAATTATCTATACAAGCCAATCTTAACTAGTGATAAGATAACAAAATTGTTATTGCTATATAAAGAAGTATTCGATGATGACTATTTTGATAATAGCCTTGGTCATACGCGACTTATATATACAAACAAGATTGTAAATATTATAGCTACAGACAAAAATTTTAATGAATATTATTATTTAGATGAAAATTCCACCCTTAAAAGTGTAAAACTTAATCTTAAAAATAATGTATTGAAAAAACAATTAAAATACCTAATTTTAAATAATTTTGTTGTTGCTACAAAACAAAATAAAAATAATATTTTTAAAAAAATCAAAGTGCCAAATGTTATAAGATTTATAAATAAAGATCTTAAAACATCTAATGTTGTTGTAGAGGTTGTTGATAATTGTATAATAGAGTTAAAATAGTATGGATTGTACTACATTTGATACGTTTGAAACCAGACTTCTAACACATATTAACCAAAGTTTGAGTAGTAAGGAATTTGAAGAGTTAAATAATAATAAAGAATGGAATGAACAACTGTATTTAAAACTATTTCTATCCATTTATGTTCAATGTTGTGAGTTACCTGGACTTACATACGTATCTGTGGATACATTATTATTTGAACCAGTATTGCTACATACAGACCAAACAATGACCAAAAAAAATGAACCATATATTTTACATTCTGTATCAATTCCATATTTAAAAAGCATATTTAATATGCGCAACCGATTTGAAATTTCCGGATCCAATGTAAAAAGACAGTTAAAATTACCATCAATATTTCCAATTATTGGAAATATTGGAATGAAAAGTAGTGATACAAAATACTTATCTCCATTATTATCTGAAAGAATTCTCAATTTTTATGTACATGCAGACCATTCTGCGTATCATTATAAAAAATTCAAACAGAGTGGAGATGCTGACTATGAACATAATGATATTAAAAATAGAAGTATGAAAACAAGATCACGAGACATACAATTTTGTCATGATATCATTAGCACCGTACCAAATAAACATCTTACGAGTTATCTACAATCACATGATATCTTAAGTGTTGAAGATACAGAAGTTGATGATAGTTACTCACGTAATGGATTCAGTAATATGTTTGAACACGGATCTAGTGAATCCGATTGAATATTCTATATAAAATAATAAACAATGACATAATTAGGTATTATGGATACTCAACGCATTTATACTGAATATGACCATAAACATTTTAATCCACTTTATATCAATTGTGTTAATGATAAAGGATTAAATAAAGACTTTTCCACATATTGGAAAGCATTTGGATTTACAACATTACAAACTTTGAAAACTCCAAAACATAAATATAAGGATATTTCAGAAATAACAAATGACATTTTAACAACAAACAGTGGCTTTTTCAATAATGATACAATTTTAACATATCCCATAGTATCTATAGATGGTACTTGTTGTACTGGAAAAACAACACTGTGTTCAAAATTTAAATGTATCAAGACAAACAAACACTTCAATTCAATTGGTATGAATACAAACCCAATGTCGGCATTAGGTTATTATTTCACAAGTTTAGAATATTTGGATGATTTTGTAAAACAAAATGATGATGATGATATTTTATTATCAGACCGCACACCATACAACAACTACCAATGGGCTCAAATGTGGAATATGATTGCTTTAAATAAACATAATGACACTTTGGATGTTGAAAATAAAGTTAGTTCTAATGCATACACTATAATCAACAGCATAAAACCACCGGAAGAAGGAGTTTATTCAGACACTCTTTTAACATTGTGGCATACTATTTTAAAACATACAATATATAGTGATGTTATTAAATCTATGCTTAATAATACCAAGATATTTTATATTGTAGATAGCGATGAAGATTCAGTCAAAGAACGAATGCGTCAAAGACAAACTGGATCAGACATTGAAAGATCAAACTGGGATACGTACATCTCAATACAAAACTATACTTATGCATATTATGCTGAAAACTATCCAGACCAAATTTGTTTCATTGATATAAATAAATATAGGGATGATTTCACCATGGAAGAAATTAGTAATTCTATAGCAGCTATTATAAGGACAAAATGTGTTGATCTGAAATCCATTGGTATGAATTTTGATGTGGATCTAAAACCCACTGTCAATTGTAATAAATTTACAAGAACATATAAAGAGTTTGAAAGGCGACGTCCACTATCTATGGATCAATTTTATACTAATTACAAAGAAGCGTATAAGAACCTTGACCATAATGAAGAACCACCCACAAAAATAGTAAAAACAAATTAATATTATGTGGTTTACAAAAAATCATAATTGTATAAAGTAATGATAAATATCAATAAGCATATTATAAGTTAAGTCATAATATGACTTCATACCATTTTTTTAACACTAAACATAACATGGATACTGTAACTGGAGACTTAATATCTTCAGAATTCCAGGACCCTCATACATGCATTGTACAAATATTAAATTGTGTAGCTGTTAGACCTCATGGACTATCAGAAACATTGGCAAAGAAATATCCATATAGTGATTTATATAGCAAACGGAGGTCGATAAATAAATTAAATCGAGCCATATTAGAAGATCGACCAACACCAGGTACAATGGATATATGTCGTTCCACATCACATACAGATCCTCTTGTTGCAAATCTATATGCTCAATTCTATATGGGGAAGGATAACAATAGGAATTTTATGACTCAGAAATTAATAAAGACTTTGAAAGAACACCCTGACAGAGACCCACAACTCCTGAATGGATTACTTGAAGACACTACAGAAAATAGAGTGTCCTGGTTCTATTCTGCACTAATACAACTATTAAGTAGAGTTAAAGAAGAAAATATAAAAAAGATTGTATTTCCATTTCGTATTGGTTGTGGATTAGCTGGTGGGAATTGGAGACGGGACTATTTACCTCACTTAAAAGCATTCCACGCTGTTGCATTGAAAAAGGGTGTGGTAACAGTCATTGTGCAGAAAAAATAGTTACATTTGTTTACGTTAATTATAATATTAAATAATCATATTATTAAGACCTTGTATATAATTAAATGGTTGTTCAATATTTGGAATGTAATAGAAGTATGGATTTTTATCCTAGGATTTAGTGGTGTCTCTGGCATCCTTATCCAAAAAACTATTACAT
>SPKZ01011038.1_pt1 | contig 16651 bp, 18 predicted proteins | sample 2456571 | NCBI WGS metagenome assembly SPKZ01 (sample SAMN11192286, study PRJNA482655) | marine metagenome | biome: ENVO:00000447; feature: ENVO:00000244|ENVO:00000211|ENVO:00000569|ENVO:00002023; material: ENVO:00002151; isolation source: ocean water from marine abyssalpelagic zone ...
TCGAAGTCACCCAGCAGCACCTGGCCGGGTTTCGCCGCATCCACCATGCGGGCAAGCTCGATGGTCACATCACCCACTATATAGCTGAACACCGTAGGGTTTACGCCCTCTGCCTGATAAAGCTCGTAGTGACTGCCAATGTGGAATGCCGAGCGAATCAACGGGACGGTATTACCTTTGGACGCTGCCCGCGCGGCGGCATTGTCGGCCAGCACCAGGAGCAGGAAGTTGAATAGGTCCTGGCTGGCGAAAGGGGCCAGGTCACGATTCCAGACGTAGTAACCATCTCCAGTAGTGGTGCGCGCAAAGTTCACCTCTATACCCTTACTCAACAGCTTGTTATAGGCCGAGTTGAGTGAGTAAGAGAGGCTATTGAGCTGGCTGGCCTGCTCAAACGGGGTGTACAGAGAAAACTCGGCGATATCAAACAACAATACGGCGCGGCTGTTCACAAAACTCAGCCCGTAGCGCTTGATCAGCTCTTCAACGGCGTGCTGCACGTTGTCGTCGTTCGCCAAGGGGCTCGCAAGTTTGATGAAGGTAGGGGGAACCCCCAATCGCTTGGCTACATCAAACAGTTCTTCGCGTGACTTCCTACGCTTACCGGAAATCAGGTCACGGACAAACAGTTCATTCTCGGAAGCTTCTCCCTCGGCACAGTAGTTGCCGAGAAAATAGTGCGGCACCAGGATAACCAGCATGCCTTTGTCGTCGGGGCTCCAACACAGCACAATGTTTTGCCCAAGCCGCCACTGCTTGCGCAAGGTCGTCTCCAGTGCCTTGAGGTTACCGCGCTGCACAATACTGATCGCATCGTCAGGCTTTGCGCCACTTCCCCCGCCAGCTACGGTATTTTCAGCCATGAAAACTCTCGTCATCGCCCGTTGATCTCGCTAGCATTGTCGCTAACCCGAGCAAGCAGTCTAAGCCATGGCTGTCGGAACCCCAAATACACCTGCGCCGGAGAGCTGATTTGCTGGTCCGCAGTTCAAGAATCGAAAAACACGGGAAATCGCATGACACCACAACCGATTAAAACCGCACTGGTCGCGTTAATGACGATGCTCGTGCTAGGCTGCAGCAACTATGATGTCAGCGTCAACGAGCGCACCGTCTACACAACAGAGCCACTTTTTGCCGACTTTGACATCGCCGATCCCGCACTCAACCAATGCGTTAGTGAAGCTGTAGAACGCAAAAAAGTCACCAGTGCATCCCGACTGGTCGAATTGAACTGCAATGCCAGGGGCATCGAGAATCTGGCAGGGATTGGCGTATTCACGGGATTGGAGCAGTTGCAGTTGGCAGACAATGCCATCAGTGACATCAGCCCTCTGGTTCCGCTGTCCTCACTGGCCTGGCTGGTGCTGGACAATAACAACATCGCAGACCCGACACCGCTGTACGAGTTACTGTCGTTGCGCAAGCTATCACTGCGTAACAATCCGGGTCTGAACTGCCCCAACCTCAGCGCGCTGTTGCGTGTTGATAGCGCCGTTCTGCCAACACACTGCCCACAGTAGTATCACGGTGCAACGCATTCTTCTCAGGGCAGTTGGGTGGTTGCCCTTCCCACTGTTGTACGGGGTGGCATGGCTTGCCTACCTGTTGCTCTACTACGTCGCCCGCTACCGCCGCGACGTGGTGCGCAGCAATCTCGAACGGGTCTTCCCCGAGAAAACATCAGCCGAAATCACAGCTCTGGGTAAGAACTTCTACCGCCACCTTAGTCGCAGTGCACTCGAGATTCTCAAAGCGAGATGTATGTCACCGGCGGAGTTTTCCGAGCGCATGCAACTGCTTAACCCCGAGGTCATCCGGGAATACACCGAAGACTTCACCCGTTCAGTGATCGTACTCACCATCCACCAGGGAAACTGGGAATGGATGCTGCACGGCGCCATTGCCGAGTTGGGCATCCCCATAGATCCAGTGTACAAGCCGCTCCACAACAAGGCGGTTGATGACATTGTGTTCGATATTCGCGCCCAATTTGGTTCACGGCCACTGTCGGTGGACGAGTCCACCAAGGACATCGTCAAGCGGCGTAAGGAGTTTCGATTGTTCGTCATGGTCGCGGACCAGTCTCCCACCCGACACGATCGTAGCTATTGGACCGAGTTTCTGGGACAGGAATCTGCATTCTTTCTGGGGGCTGAGGTTATCGCGAAGATGACCCGTTTCCCCGTGGTGTTCGTCCAGTGCCGACGTCAGAAGCCGGGTTACTACACGCTGGAGTTCTTGCCAGTGGCAACCCCCCCCTACGAAAAAGAGGGGCACGCCATCACTGAGCAATACATTGAGTACGCTGAGGCGGCGATCCGCGAGCAGCCCGAGACGTGGCTATGGAGTAATCGTCGTTGGAAGCGGGATCGCGCCGTCGAAGAGGCCAGGGAAAAAGCGGAACATAGCCCAGCCAGTTAGGCGAGGCTAAGCCACTCCAAACCATCGCCTTGATCGGCAAAAATCACACGTTCATCAGTAGGGTCAATGACCGCAGACAGGGCCGAGCGCGCCCGGTCGAGGCAGTTATTGTTTTCTGACACATGTGCCACCACCAAGTGGCGCAGGCCCTCAGTACCGACTGCGCTGAGAAACTGCACTGCCTGGTGATTGTTCAGGTGACCCCAGTCGCCGCCTACCCTGCGCTTCAGCGCCGGCGGATACTCACCGGCCTGCAACATGTCCACATCATGATTGAACTCCAGCATCAGACCCTGGCACTGGCTATAACTTTGTATGACATGGGGAGTGATGCTGCCCAGATCAGTCAGCACGCCCCAACACAGGTCGCCATAACTAACCCGATACTGGCAGGGTTCACGGGCATCATGCGGCACCGCAATGGCCTGAATGGAAAGGTCGCCGATAATGAAGGTATCACCGGCATTGAAACGAACGGTCTCGTGACAGCTCTGGATACGTCCCGTGCTTGCCGTACCGTGGGTGAGGTACACAGGAACTGAGGCATTTCGCGACAGCACCGCAACGCCCGCGCTGTGGTCGCTGTGCTCATGGGTGACCAGGATCGCGTCCAACTGCTCGGGAGCTACCCCCAGTCGCTGCATGCGCCTGCGGGTTTCCTTCAGCGAAAACCCGCAGTCGATCATAACTAGCGTGCTGCCCGCGGCTATGAGTGTGGCGTTGCCTTTACTACCACTACCCAGCGACGCCAGCCGCACTAACTGATATTGCCTTTAATTAGGGCCAGCAGGGCCTGCTCTTCGCGCTTTTCCAGCGGCTGATCTGCATCCTCTGGAATCAGGCGGATATGCACGGAATCAGCGCCCTGCTCGGTCACTGTGGCGCGGAAGGTGCGACCTGCCAGGGGGTGGTCTTCGTCATCACCCCAAAGCCAGTCGAACCAGCCGTCCTCTTCCTGTCCCTGCGGGCCCAGAAAGCGCACGTAGTAGGCGCCGGCACTGCGGTCGCGATCCGTGATCTCAAAGGCTGACGATTCCAGCGCTCTTGGCATAGCCGCCCAGGCGCGATTGAACGGCAGACCCAGATCGATGTAAGTGTAGCCCTCATCAGACTCGGCCATGGCAATTCGACCAGAAGCGCTGATTGCCTGGTCGGCAATCATGGAGACGGGCGCATCGCCGGCACTGTTGGCGATGTACTGCGCCACAGAGCGCAACATCTCACCCTCCAGTTCCAGATTATCGGAGGCAGGTGGCCAGCTATTCACATCTCCGGCCTGATTCATTTGCAGCACGTGTAATTCACTGGTGCCGCGCTGCACACCGCGCTCGATACGGTAGCGAAAACGTGAAGCCATGGGTTGCGTCTCAAACTCGACCCAGCCGGTTTCCATAACGCCCGCGCCCGCATCCACACGCGCTACCTGTATGTTGGCAGCGGCCAGGAAGCTCCGTACCTGTGGCCACAACTGCCCGGGAGCGACCGCAACCAGCGCCCAGCTCTCGTTACCCAGACGCTGGATTCGAACAACATCATCGGCATTGCCCGCCACCAGTGGCGTTGGCCGGGGTACTTCAAAGTCGCCTTCCAATACGAAGTCGTCCTGTACCGAAGGGATGGCATAGATTTCCTGCAATTGTCGCGGCTCTGTGCCATTCGGCATGTCCATTGGCGCGGTCTCGGGAGCACGTTTGTAGTCTTGTGTGCGGTCGGGGAACATACCCTCATCGCCCAGCAGCCAACCACAGCCTGTCAACAGCCCGAGAGGGAGCAGCAGCGCACTGCGGGAAAGTAAACGGATCATGTTAGCTCGATTCCTGCCTTGCCAAGAGCGGCTTCTACGGCCGCGTGATGAGTTGTATCCAGTGTGGTCAATGGAAGACGCAGACCTTCGCCTATCCTGCCCATGCGGTACAGTGCCCACTTCACGGGAATGGGGTTGGACTCCAGGAACAAAGCGCTGTTCAAAGCGCTCAGCTTGGCGTCTATCTCCCCCGCTTTGTCCGAGTCACCGGCTAGCGCCAGGGCGCAAAGCTCTGCCATTGCTGCCGGCGCAACATTTGCTGTGACAGAGACATTGCCCTTGCCGCCGGCAAGCATCAGCGCCAGCGCGGTTGGGTCATCCCCGGAGTAAACGGCGAAGTCCGCCGGACTGCTCTCGATCAAAGCACGCCCCCGCGCAATATCGCCTGTGGCATCTTTAATACCGGCTACGTTGTCCAGTTCCGCCAGCGCCATCGCGGTGTCGTTGCTCATATCGACACCGGTACGGCCGGGCACGTTGTAGAGAATCTGTGGCACGTCAACGGCCTCTGCGAGGGCGCGAAAGTGCTCGTACAAACCACGCTGAGTGGGCTTGTTGTAGTAGGGCGTCACCAGCAGGCACGCATCCGCACCCGCCTCTGCCGCTGCCTGGGTCAGCTCTATGGCCTCCTGAGTTGAGTTTGAGCCGGTGCCCGCCATAATCGGGATGCGGCCTGCCGCGTACTGGACGCAGAAGCGAATCACTTCGCAGTGTTCAGGCGTGGGCAGTGTTGCACTCTCGCCGGTAGTACCCACGGCACCTATCGCCCCCGTTCCAGCATCGACGTGCCAGTCAATCAGGCGCTCAAGCGCAGACCAATCTACGCCTCCATCGGTCTGCATGGGGGTCACAAGGGCAACAATACTGCCGGTAATCATGTAAAGAACTACTCCGGATACACCGCGCTGCGCGAACTGCTGCGCGAAGTCAGCAATTATCCATGCTCGGGATAGGAACACAACCGGATTGCGCTAGACTGGCCATGTGAAACACACCCGGCTATGAGAGCACCATGCAACGATCAATCCGCCTTGTTCCCTTATTCTGCCTGCTGACGGCGTCCCTGCTGTGGCCCCTGCGTTCAGCCCATGCCCAGTTTGAAGTCACCTATAGCCAGCCTACGTATCTGGACAGGCAGTACATGTCCCAGCAGCGCACCGGCATCAATGAACTGGCCGCCAATAACACCGGGCAACGTTTTAGCGGTATGGCGAGCCGGGACATTGCACTCATGCAGCGCTTACTCGATCAGGGCATTGTTACACCCACGATGACACGTGAACTGCAGGCCCTGGGCATTGTTTTGGGCGACCTGCTGGCAAAGGAACTGCAAATGGACTGGATCATCTTTGAGGATGAGGTCGGTCGCAGCCGCGCATTGCGCTTTGGCGACAGCGAGTCACTGCTGTTTCCGGTGACCATGCTGGCAAGACGCAAAGAAGGCGGCGGGCGCACTGACGTTCAGGAAATTTATGACAGCGCCGTTGCAATGGCCTTGGCCGAACGCGAGCCGCTGCCGTTTCAATAGGGCGGTCGCTGGTGTTGATTACGGGTGACGTTTAGACTCAAGGACTGCTGACCGCACAAGCAAGGGCGCATGAGTTCCAGCACGGCACAGATTCAGCTCGACCTCGATAACGATCACGGCGCAACGCTGCACTTTGCGGGCGACTGGGTGGAAGGCAGCGCCACGCCCGAGTATCTAGACTTTAGACCCCAGTTGCTGGCCAGCGCCCCCAACACGCTTGTGCTATCTGGTGAAGGACTCGGTGAGTGGGACTCCATTTTCATGGCCTTCCTGCTACAGCTGTGTAACGACTGTCGCGAGCGGGATATCAGTATCGATAGCGCGGCACTGCCGGCCAGCGCCCATCGCCTCCTGCAGGTTGCGACCGCCGTTAAACCTCACAAACCGCCCGAGGAAGACAGCCCCCCGCTGTTAGCCACTCTGAACCCGGTTGCAATGCTTAAGGGAGTCGCCGAGGGAACACGAGACTCCCTCGCTTTCATGGGCGAAGTCACCGTTGCTCTGGGGCGGCTGGCGGTGGGCAAGGCCAATACCCGATTTAGCGACTTCCTGACCTTCTGCTACCAGGCAGGGCCTAACGCCTTTGCCATCATTAGTCTTACCAGCGTGCTGGTTGGCATGATCCTCGCGTACCTGGGAGCAGTTCAGCTGCAGCAGTTTGGTGCCGAGATCTATGTCGCTGACCTGGTAGTGATTGGCATGCTGCGTGAGATGGGCGCCTTGATGACGGCTATCGTGATGGCGGGACGCACGGGGGCCGCCTATGCGGCACAACTGGGCACCATGCAGACCAATGAAGAGGTCGACGCCATTTCTACCATGGGCATATCGCCGGTGGAGTTTTTGGTGGTTCCTAGGATGCTGGCCCTGGTGGCCATGATGCCGCTGCTTACCATCTACGCCAATATACTGGGCATCGTTGGAGGCGGCATTGTTGCCGGTGGAATGGGAATCACACCGCTGCAATACATTAATGCTGGCGAGGCCGCCATCGATAGCGCACACATACTTGTCGGCCTGCTAAAGAGCTTTGTCTTTGCCGTACTCATAGCAGTCGCGGGCTGCCGCTCAGGCATCAACTCTGGCCGCAGCTCCGCTGCGGTCGGCCAGGCCGCGACCGAAGCGGTGGTTACTGCGGTGGTTTACCTGATCATTGCAGACGCCGCGATCAATATTCTGTTTCAACAGTTGGGTATTTGACGCATGTCAGAATCCCGGGCGCATATCCATATCGACAAGCTCACCATGGCCTATGGCGACTTCGTCATTCAACGGGACCTGTCTTTCGACATTAACCGGGGCGACATCTTTGTCATTATGGGCGGCTCTGGCTGCGGCAAGAGCACGCTGCTCAAACACATGCTTGGGCTGATCACACCGGCCAAGGGCGACATTGCCTTTAATGGCCAGAGCTTTTTCTCAGCACCGCCGGCCCGGCAGGACGAAATGCGTCGAGGCTGGGGCATTACCTATCAGACCGGGGGTATGTTCAGCGCCATGACCCTGGCAGAGAACGTCACACTGCCCCTGCAACTGTACACAGACTTCAATCGCGACCAGATCGCCGAAGTGGTGGCCTACAAACTGGCACTGGTGGGGCTGGACGGCTATCAGGACTACTACCCCTCGGAAGTCAGCGGCGGTATGCGCAAACGGGCAGCACTGGCGCGAGCCATCGCGCTGGACCCGGAGATCCTGTTTTTCGACGAGCCGTCTGCGGGCCTTGACCCCATCAGCTCGCGCTTGCTGGACGAGCTGATACAACAGCTACAGGAGTCGACGGGCGCGACGGTTGTTATGGTCACTCACGAGCTGCCCAGCATTTATGGCATCGCCACAAACTCGGTCTACCTGGACGCCCATACCCGGACCATGATTGGCTATGGCGACCCCAAACATCTGCGCGACCACAGCAATGAGCCGGTTGTGCGACAATTCCTGACCCGCGGCCTTGGGGCTGCTGAGGACAGCACGGCATGAATGAAAAGTCACATAACGTACTGATAGGCGCCTTCATTGTGGGCGCGCTAATCATCGCGCTATCGGGCATTATTTTTCTCAGCAGCACCGGGTTCGGTACCGATAGACAGAAGGTCGTGATGGTCTTTGATGGCTCAGTGAAAGGCCTGACACTGGGCGCACCCATCGCGCTGCGCGGTGTGCAGATCGGTCAGGTCACAGACATCCGACTCATTCTGGATACCGATACGATAGACGTCATCATGCTGGTTGAGTCCGAGATCAACAGCGCCAACATCCAGCGCCGCGGATCCATTGGCGGCAGTCTTATGGATGAGCTGATTGCCCGCGGGATGCGGGCACAGCTGAACACCCAAAGTTTCCTCACCGGCCTGCTCTATGTGCAATTGGACTTCTTCCCGGACAGCGATGTGAATCTGGCTGCCATCGAGTCTGAGTACCCGCAGATACCCACCATCCCCACGGAGCTACAGCGCTTGCAGCGGCAAATTGAGTCCATCGATATCGCCCGTATCGCAGAGGACATTGGTGCGATTGCCGATGGTGTGAATCAGTTCGTTAATAACCCGCAGTTCCAGCAGTTGCCCGAGGACGTGCAGGCGGGGATTGCCAGCTTCCAGGGCTTGAGCAGCGATCTGCGCGGCCTGTTGGCCAGCACCGGCCCACGGGTTGATACCCTGTTGGATAACGCCACCGAAACATTCGAGAGCGTGAATAACGAGCTGCCGGAACTGTCGCGTTTGGCCAAGACCAATCTGGCGGTACTCGATGAGGCCATTATCGCCTTCGAATCCGCTATGCAAGAAATTGATGGGCTGGTGTCGGAGGACTCCAACACCACTTATGAGCTGAACCGTGCTCTGCGCGAACTGGCGGAAGCCGGGCGAGCCTTACAACTACTGGCCAAGACGCTAGAGCAGCAGCCTGAGGCCCTGATCAGAGGCAAACGTGAGGAAGATCAGTAAATGACACCTATTCGACTGATTGCAGCACTGGCGCTGCTGTTACTGGCCGGCTGCGGCACCACACCGCCCAGCACGTATCACTTGCTGGACGCACGCGGCACCACCCTACCCAGCGGTGACAGCCCGTCACTGGGTGTGGGGCCTATTATGATTCCCGAGTACCTGAACCGTAACGGTCTGGTCTACAGAAAAGACAGCAATACTCTGGAAATTGCCTCTTACGAGCGCTGGGCTGAGCCACTGGCCGACGGTATCGAGCGTGTGCTCTCGCTGAATCTCGCGAGCCTGCTGGATACCCAGAACGTGCGGACTTTCCCCTGGAACCGCTCTCGCGCACCTCAGTTCAGTGTACGGGTTCGCATTGTCGCGCTGGACGCAAAGCTCGGGAAAGCCGAGTTAGTGGCGGAATGGCTGCTACTGCAACCGGGAGACCCGGATACCGAGCTGACGCGCCAGCTAACAACGCTGTCGGCGCCCCTCGGTGGTGATACGGCTGGCGGGGCTGCAGTCGCCTCCGCCTACAGTGATTTGTTAATGCAACTGAGTGAGCGAATCAGCGCGGAGATCCGCGAGGCTGCAAATCAGGCGGCGCTGCAGAACGACGATTAAAGCGTCGATGGCACCCGTGAATTGCGCACTTCTAGAAGTCGTCGTTGCGCATCATGGCGTCTGAACCGCCATCCACAAAGAATACTGACCCACAGACAAAATCCGCTGCCTCGCTTAACATAAATGCCATGACACTGGCTATTTGATCGGGCTGTGCCGTGCCTCCCCAGGGCACGCTGTCAGCAAAGTCGCGCATCAATTGCCCCAGCGTCGGGTCAGACATCACCTTCTCCGACAGAGGCGTGCGGGTAATACCGGGCGCAACTGCGTTGATACGTACGCCCATCTCAGCGTAGGCAACCACCTGGCGTCGCATCCACATGGTCAGCGCGCGTTTTGATCCGGCGTAAGCTGTGTGGCCGTCCCGAGCATCGATGTCGGCACAGGCCTTATCCTCATCGCCCTCAAGGCAGGCTTGCACGTAGCTGTCATCACCCGTCACCATCGGCGCTGAGTTAGAACCCACCAGCAAGACGGTGCCACGGCGTTTGGCAACCAAGTCTTTCAGGCCCTCCACCACGGCAACCACGCCAAAGTAATTCACGCGAGCGATCAGGGATAGCGGCTGTGTGACGGGTGGCACTCCGGCACAGGGAATCAGGCCGTCAAGTCCATCAGCGGCTCTTGCGCGCACCTCAGCGACCGCATGCTCACGACCCTCTGCGGTAGAAAGGTCTGCAACAATATCCGCATCCCGGATGTCCACACAGATCACATCGTGTCCGCTGGATTGCAGGCGCGCTTTCAGCGCAGCGCCGATTCCGGTGGCGCCACCGGTCATTGCGTAAACACCCATCGTCTTCTCCTTCAGGTTGTCAGAGAGTATCGGTGAGAATCTGGCTTAGCCACAGTTCCAAATCGGTCAGCGTGACCGTCCAAAAGTGTCGATCAGCCCGGCGCCAGCACCGTGCTGTCACCGACACCACCAAGCAGACTGGGCGATTTGTTGGTCGAGCGAGAGATCGCCCGATCCAGCGGCTGAACATGCAATGGCTGTTTCAGAATCGGGGCGAAAACCGGATCCCCATCGACGATAACAGCGCTATTGTCCAACCATCGGGGTATCTCTTCGCGCTGCAGCATCACTGGCATGCGCGAGTGCCAGGGCTCCAGGGCAGTGGCTGCCTGCGTCGTAACCAGAGTGCAACTGAGCAGGGACTGACCGCCTTTTTCCCAAATATCCCACAAGGCGGCAACAGCTAAAGCGCCGGAATCAGGCGTGAACTGGTAGGGCTGCCTGCCTTCACCCTCTTTGCGCCACTCGATAAAACTACTCATAGGCACCAGGCCACGCTGGCGTTTGAAGGGCGTTGAAAACGCGCGGCTGCGTGACAGGGTTTCGCTGCGGGCGTTAAACATGGCGTATTTCTGATCGACCGCCGGCGCCCAGGACGGTGTCAGCCACCATCGCGCGCTGTCTAGCGCGCCTTTGCCCGTTACGTTGCGCACCAGTGGCACAGACTCGGTGGGTGCGACGTTAATAGCCGGCGGTAAATTGAGATCAATTCCCAGGTCTTTCAGCAATTGCTGCAGGCCGGGGTTGTCGATGACATTGAAACGTCCACACATGGCACTACTGTGCCAACTGGCGGCCAGCGCTGCAAACAAGGTTTGCCAAAGTGAACCCCGGTGCAGCTCGGCCTGCGATTCTGTGCTTCAGGTGCTGCGTGGCCTTGCCTGTCTCAAAATGCGGGTAGTACTCTGAGCGCCGGATCTGGAGGATACACCATGAGTAATAAACCCAGTGCACCGGCTGTCGAAGGCTGGTTCACCCTGGACGAGCAGCCGCACCTCATAGGCACCCGCTGCAACGCCTGCGGCACTTACTATTTCCCCAAGCAGGACCAATTTTGCCGCAACCCCGGCTGCGACAGCACCGAGTTCAGCGAGGTGAAATTGAGCCGCACCGGCACCCTCTGGAGTTACACCAACGCCTGCTACAAGCCGCCGGCGCCCTTTGTCGCGGCAGAGCCTTTTGAGCCCTACGCCATTGCCGCCGTGCAACTCGAGGCAGAACAAATGGTTGTGCTGGGTCAGGTCGTGGAAGGCACTGGCGTGGAAGCGCTGAAAGTAGGCATGCCTATGGAACTGGTGCTGGAACCACTGCACGAAACTGACGACGACGTAAAGATCACCTGGAAGTGGCAGCCCATGTCCGCGACCGCAAGCGAGGAAGGCTGATTCCATGAGTAATGAGATTGCAATTCTTGGGGCGGGAATGCACCCGTGGGGCAAATGGGGTCACAACTTCGTACAGTATGGCGTGGCCGCAGCTCGCGAGGCGCTGGATGACGCCGGCGTACCTTGGAAAGACGTCAGCTTTGTCTCTGGTGGCGCTACTGTCCGCTGTGGTTACCCTGGTTATGTGGCCGGAGCAACCTTTGCACAGGCATTGGGCTGGCAGGGGGCCGAGGTCAATACGTCCTATGCGGCCTGCGCCTCCGGGTCGCAGGCACTGGCCGCTGCGCGCAACAAAATTCTGGCGGGAGGCTGTGACGTTGCACTGGTGGTGGGTGCCGACACTACACCCAAGGGCTTCCTTGCACCGGCCGGCGGCTACCGCCCGGAAGATCCGGACTGGGTGCGTTTCTATCTAGGCATCACCAATCCAACCTACTTTGCCCTATACGCCAGGCGCAGAATGGACCTGTACGGTGACACACTGGAAGACTTCGCAGCCGTTAAGGTGAAGAACGCACTGGTGGGCAGCAAGAATCCCAGAGCGCGTTACAAGAAGTGTTTCACGGCTGAAGATGTCGCTGCCTCTGCCATCGTAGCGGACCCTCTGCGCCTGATGGATATCTGTGCCACGAGTGACGGCGGTGCGGCTCTCATTGTTTCGAGCGTGGAATACGCAGAACGCATTGGCAAAGGGGATGCGCCCCGCGTAGCGGCAATCTCCACCGTTACACCCACTTTCGCAAGCGGCGTGGTAGAGATGCCCGATATCGCCACAGACTCGGCTGCAGCGGCAGGCATCGATGCCATCAGTTATCGCTCGCAACTGCCTCTCAAGGCGTATGAAGAAGCCGGAATTGGCCCCGAGGATGTCGACTTGGCAGAAGTCTACGACTTGTCGACAGCGCTGGAACTGGACTGGATAGAAGATCTGCAACTGGCACCGCGCGGCGAAGCCGCGGCGATGCTGCGAGCCGGTGACACCACTGTCGGTGGGCGCACGCCCGTTAACGCCTCAGGTGGTCTGGCCTGCTTTGGTGAGGCCGTGCCCGCGCAGGCATTGGCGCAGGTCTGTGAGCTGACCTGGCAGTTACGCGGCCAGTGTGGCGAACGTCAGGTTGAGGGTGCGCGGGTTGGCATTACGGCTAATCAGGGCCTGTTCGGCCACGGGAGCTCGGTCATCGTGAAACGCTGATCAGGGCTCTCGCACCGAGGCTTTCATAAGGTAGGCAATGAGGTCGGCCCGGTCCTTTGGATCGGGCACCCCCAGACTCATCATCGTCGTATCAGGAAACATCGCCATGGGATTGGCCAGCCAGAGGTTTAATAGCTCCGGTGTCCATACGAAGTCTGCCTGCTTGAACGTATCCGAGTAGTGCTCGAAACCGGCTTGCTTGCCGGCAATCCGACCAAAAATGCGATGCAGGTTGGGCCCATTGTTATGGCCCATGATTTTTTCGGGATAATGACAGGTCCGGCATTGGCCAAACACCAGACGCCCGCGCTGGGCGTCCCCCGCCTCCAGAGTCAATGCCGGCTGGGTCCCTCCTGGTTCATTGGGGTCTGTCTGACCGACCGCAACCACCGAGTACGTCAGTCCCGCAATCGCCAACACTGCGGCCAGGTATTTGTGGAGGCTCATCACCCACATCATGCCAAGTCTCCTGCTGCGGCCAGACCCGCCTGTCGACCGAAGTAGGTGCAGTCACCCAGCGACAGTCCGCTGGCAATGTAAGGCGCAAGGGGCAACCCCGCTGTAGTGCGGCCAGCCGCAAACAAGCCCGGCACCGGTTCGCCGTAGGGCGTGAGCACGCGGCCGTTGATATCGGTGTGCAGACCGCCAAAGGTATGCGCGGGAAAGAAAGCTTCGTCCACCGATAAGGCCCAGGCCTTGTAGGGTGGCCCCTGCAGCGGGCGCAGGTAAACCGGCGATTTCTGAAACTGGGGGTCACGCCCTCTGGCGGCGAAGCGGTTGTAGTAGGCCAGCGTGTGCTGCAACGCCCCAGCAGGAAAACCCACCGCGGTCGCCAGTGCCCCAATGCTGTTGGCGCTGGCAACTTCAGGAAAGTTGTCCTGGGCCAACGCATAACTGCTGTCAGCATCTGTGATCAGCCAGGCCTTTCCCTGCTGTTGATAGGCGATGTGATGCCCCAGTACACCATGGTAAGAATCTTCTGCGACAAATCGCTGCGCCTGATGATTGACGACAATGCCCGACAACACATTCTCGGGTGGGTAAATCGGGGCAATGGCAAAGCCATGGTCCATTCTCAATACATCGCCGCCGGCAGCCAGGCCCAGAAGAATGCCCGCGCCCAAATCGCCAGCATTACCCCAAGGCACCGAGCACTGAGCTAACTCTGGCGCGTAACGGGCCAACATATCGCGATTGTGAATAAAGCCACCGGCGGCCAGAACGACACCTCGCTTCGCACGAATATGTTTTGTCTCGCCGGCCATATCCGCCCGCACGCCAATTACCCGGCCATCGCTGGCGGTAACCAGCTCTGTCACCGCAGAGCGAGACTGCATCTCAATGCTGGCCGCCCCCGCCCGCCCCAATAAGGCGGCCATCAGGGTACGGCCACCCGTCATGCCTGCAACGCCCGGCACATGGCCACGCGCGGCAGGTGTCGCCTGCTCCCTCGCGGGCCAGGCCAGCTCATTGCCAGAAACATAAAGAGACTCATCGCCCATGGGTAAGCCCTTGGCGGCGGTGAAGCCCTCGCTATAGGGCACGCCCTGATCGACCAGCCAATCAAAGTGTGCCACCGACTCTTCGCAATAGCGCTGAACCTTGTCCCGTTGAGGATTCAGCGCGCCCGTATTGGCGATAAAATCGTACATCGCCTCGACGGTATCGCTGACGCCCAGAGCGCGCTGCAGTACCGTGCCACCACCGGCATAGACCACGCCGCCGGACATCGCCGACGAGCCACCGAAGCGCGGCAGTGATTCAAGAACAAGTACGCTCGCACCCTGCCCGGTAGCTTCCAGCGCGGCGCACATGCCGGCAGCACCTGACCCCATCACCACAACATCGGTGGTCAAATCCCAATGAGTGACCGCGGTACCGTCGATTGCGGCCCGTGCGCCAACCCCGGCCACCGCCGCGCCAGCCACCGCGCCGCCAAGAAATCCGCGCCGGCTGAGGCCTCCGGCAGCGGTCGCACGTCTTTCGCGGTCGCTAGTCATGCGTCAGGCATACCTCTGGTAGTCCAGTTTTTTATTCACCATGTAGGTGCGGTGTCGAGCGCCGGCCCGATCAAGATCACCACTGCCATAGGCGACGTCACCGTGGTAAAGGAAGCAGTATCCGCCATCCACTATCACGACCTCGGGTTCGAAAACATCGGGCTCGGCATTGGCCAAATGAGAACGCGCAGCGCTGCAATCAGCGAACTCACTGACTTGCACTATGCTGACGTAGGTCGGTGGTGCAAGAAAGAAGGGATGCTCGTCGTCTTCAATATCGGCAAATGCCTGGGCCGGGCTGCACCAGCGATGGCGCGCAATTTCACCGCCATCCACTTCCACTTCCTGGCCGTCATCCAATACACACAGGAAAAACCAGGTGGCGTAACGGCGCTTGGCCCCTTGCGGCGTAGTCCAGTGCGACAGGTACAGCAGTTGTTCGTCGCTGACTTCCAGACCAACTTCTTCGCGCGTCTCTCGAATGGCCGCAGCGCGCGCCGTTTCCAGTGGGCTTGCGGCTGGCTGCGCATCTTGCGGGTCGACCTTCCCTCCCGGGAACACCCACATCCCGCCCATGTGACTCACGGCCTCACTGCGCTGAACCAACAGGACCTCAAGGCCGGAAGCACCATCACGAGCAACAACCACAGTCGCGGCGGGCATGGCAGCAGCGCTATTGGAGGTATCGGCCATGCGATCTACGGAAAAAATCGGCTGATGGTGTCGATCACACAGGCCGGCCGGTCACCGCCCTCAACCTCGATGGTGACGCGCACGACGACCTGAACCCCGCCTTTAACCTCTTCGGCCCTGATAATTTCGCCAGCGCCACGGACGCGACTCCCGACTGGCACAGGGGCAGGAAAGCGCACCTTATCGCAACCATAATTCACGCCCATAGACACATTTTCGACGGTCATCAGCTCCGGCAGAAACAGGTTTGCCAATGACAGCGTCAGGTAGCCATGTGCGATGGTCTTGCCGAAGGGGCCCTGCGCTGCTCGCTCGGGATCCACATGAATCCACTGATGGTCACCTGTTGCTTCCGCAAACTGATCGATTCGCTCTTGCTCAATAGTGAGCCACTCGCTGTGCCCAAGGTGTGTTCCCTGCTTGCCCATCAGTTCCTGCGGTGATAAAAACGTGGCCATGTTAGCGCTCGCTCCTGTGAGTAATGGCAGGGACTATACCACCGCGATAGCTGCGCCAGCAGACGCCTGCTACGCAAGACTGCTGCAGCGCAGCATGTCGAACCACAGACCGGTGAACAGCCCTCGACGGGTAGCTCTGCCTGTGAGCTCGATCGCAATTACACAGCATGAGCTGACAAAACAGGCACAACCGCCAATAATCATCTATAGTCATTGCAACAAACTATGAACTATGGAGACAACAATGGACGGACTGGACCCGGATACGCTGCTTAATCTCTACATCATCCCCTGGGGCATCAAGATTGTGCTCGCCCTGCTCATCTTCCTCATCGGCCGAAAAATCGTCGGCATGGTGGTGGGTTTTGCAGAGCGAATGATGGAACGCCAGGAGATGGATGAAATTCTGGTCCGGTTTATCTCATCCATCATCAAATGGGTGCTGCTGCTGTTTGTAATTATCGCGGCACTGAGTCAGCTGGGCGTAGACACGACTTCCTTGATTGCACTACTGGGTGCAGCGGGTCTTGCCATTGGTCTTGCACTGCAAAGTTCGCTGTCAAACTTTGCTGCCGGAGTCATGTTGATCATCTTCCGTCCATTTACCAAGGGTGACTTCGTCGAGTCCGGCGGCGCCGCTGGTGTCGTGGACTCTATCAGCATCTTTACCACCAAGCTGACCACGCCCGATAACAAGGAAGTCGTGGTACCCAACAGCGCCGTGTTCTCAAACAACATTACCAACTACTCGGCGCGCCCCACACGCCGCGTCGACATGGTCTTCGGTATCTCGTATGACGACGACATCCGCAAAGCA
>SPKZ01019300.1_pt1 | contig 16650 bp, 15 predicted proteins | sample 2456571 | NCBI WGS metagenome assembly SPKZ01 (sample SAMN11192286, study PRJNA482655) | marine metagenome | biome: ENVO:00000447; feature: ENVO:00000244|ENVO:00000211|ENVO:00000569|ENVO:00002023; material: ENVO:00002151; isolation source: ocean water from marine abyssalpelagic zone ...
ACCGCCACCGCCACCATCACCGCCACCGCCGCCATCACCGCCACCGCCGTCATTTTCGTTGTTGCAGCAAGTTGCGGATAAATCAAAGTCTCCTTGATTTACTACCAAGTAAACTAGTTGATTGTCAACGTTGGCAGAGCCTAGTAGAACAGGGTAAAACAATTCACTATCATTAATCGCTCCACAATCGATACGGCTTTGTATTGTGCCGTTGATGCCTACTGATTGATCAATGAGAATAGGTGTTCCGTCTACAAAGTCGGCCCTTATTCCGCCAGAATCAAAGACAGTAACTCCGCCAGTGACAAGTTCAAACCCTTGTAGTTCAAAAAACGGGCCTTCAAAACCAAACTGATTGCAAACAGTACCAGTAACAATGGTGTCTTTGTTTGCGCTTAGACCACCGCGAAGAATTGCGGGAACGGGCAACGGATCACAGCCAGAATCAAAAAAAAAACACACCCAAGACGCCTTGGCTGAATTTTGTTCTCTTAACTCAAAACCATCAACTCCTTGGCTGTTAAAGTCCCCCACACGATTAAAAGTAGCGAATTGATCGACTTCTACGTTTTCTGCAAGTGGAATTCCTTCTTTGCCTTGAAACTTCGCGACTGCAAATATTCTTTTTTCGCCCGTCATGTCCCAAATTGGCCTACCCTCAATAATGCCAGTTTCTTCAGAGTATGATATAATTTGGCATACAATTGAAAAATCAGCGTCTATGGGCATATATATTTCGGTTCCTTCACGACGCGTAACGGCCTTGGTGATAGAATTAGAACCCGCAAAAAGTGAGTTTAACATTCCTTTGATTCTTGTCATTATGTAACTACCTCTATTTGCTTGTTTAGTTCGTATCTTGCTATTGATTCACCGTCTTCGAACCGCTCGTTTGATTCCATTTTGAAATGCTCTGTCCCAAATCCCGCGATTGGAGTTGGGCAAATCGGAGCGCCAATAAAATTAAGGCCACGCTCCATGCTAGCCAAAGATAACCACCTGTAATTTTCATTTTCTATGTCGTATGTATCGGTTAATTCAACTAATACTCTGTTAACTTCAGGGTTTCCGGCTATGGTTGTTGTTATTTGCGATTCGTTTTGTATTTGCCAGGGATCACGACCTACCTCGTCATCGTCAGCAAAGCAAACGTACTCCATTATTGTGAATTGGTCTCTCTCAAAGTGGGTAAATTCACGCCCCCCGTCAACCTTGCATCTTGTTGCGCGGTAAAGTGGCCTAGTTTCACCTAGCCTTGTGGCTTCGCCTATTAGCTTTAGCTCAAATATACACCCATCGCCCATCGTCGAAAATTGCACAGCTTGTGATTGATTGTAGTCTATCCAAACTAAAACTGGTGGGCCTTCTGTTTCCCCTTCTGCAAGTGGCAATATCAATTGTCCTTCTGACAAATCAACGCCTTCTACAAAGTTCCAGCGAATAACCCCCTCTGCGATGGCTAAATTCTGGCCCACATCTGTTATTATTCGCCAACATTTGTTTTCTTGATCAAGGACCAACTCACTTTCTACTACATTTTCTAGTTCTTCAATGTCTTGAGGAAAATTTTTGGCCTTAAAGTCTATTTTTCCGTGTCGCTCTTGGCTTTGAAAAAAACTGGCATTTGTGTCAAGGTGCGCTCCACCCAAAAACAAATTATCTTGATTAGGGTTTATTACGCGATTATCAGTATTCGTTCCAGGGTGTAATGGTCCACCTTTCTCATGTGAGAGATACACAGCTTTTTGCGTTGTCTCAAATTGCATAAACACAGGAAGAAATCCTGTGGTGTCCTTGCCAGACCTTGTACCGTTGATCGCAACAACTTTGGCGTTGTTTTCATCCCGAATTACACGAAAAATACTATCTATAGCCGCTGCGTGTTTGTTAGCTGTGTCAATTGTTCCATCAGTATTTATATCGAAAACGTTTGTTGACAAGCCTCGATCGCTCTTATGGTCCACAAGTATTCCGCCGTTGTCATTTATTTCAAAAAACACAAGCTCGTACCTGTCTTGATTAGCACATTGCATTAATATGCCTGTGCTTCCTGGCGCTGGTACTTTCTGGGAAAGCGGACGGAAAATATTAAAATCATCATCGGTGCTTGCTTCAAGTATAGGTTGCTTTGCTCTGTAGCGGGTATCTGGTTCGCCGGACTTAGAATTTATAGGAAGTAACCCTATATCAGTCATAATGCAAGCTGTACATTGCATCCATGAGCCTGACAATCGAGGCGTTTGTGCTGTTACCTGTGATACATTGCCACTAACGTCAGATTCTTGAGGGCAAACAAAACGGCTTGTTCCTTCTACGTTTTCATCTGCGTTTACTGTATTAGTTGGAGACTCGCCAGTTATTGGGGCGCTCGTATTCTCGGGGTTAAAGTCCCAAAAAATCCACCCAGCCCAATCACCCACGTTTATTGGAGTTGTTTCACCAATATCGCTTTGCAAGTCCATTTGCATTCCGTTGTTGATAGCGCGGAAATCAACCTGTACTTGTGTTTCGTGGTCACGAAATACAGCGTATCCGCCCTTAGTTTGATCGTTAGAATGCATTATGGCCCCCCCAAAGTAACTTGTTTATACAAATACGCTCGAACTGGCCCAGGCAACTGTTGTTCAATTTCAGGTGCAAAAGGTATTTCGTTTAAATTGAACACTGTTTGAGCACCCCCGCTTGGCGTAAGCTCGAAACTAATGGCCTTCATGTTGCCGTTTAGCCTGAAACCCCTGATAAAACCTGGAAGTTTCGCATAACCTATGAACCTGTCTCGAAATTGATTGAATATCTTTGCTGCTTCTGCTTCTGCAATAGCCTCTACTATGTCGGCGTTTATCACTTCGTTGTTTTCATTAATCCTTGCATATTCCCGTACGGATAAAAATTTTATGTCTGGACCTTGCGCAGTTTGGTTAGACGTGTAGTCAAACTCTATGCCAAAATATTTTGCAACGTTCGCTGCACTATTAACGTCATCGCTGTCGAAATTTCCATCACGATCGTAGTTCCAAACTACAGATATTACTGTTTCCATCGTAAATGTTTCGGCAAGGGGTACTTGCTGTAACAATAGCGATCCATTGCCTAGGCTAGCAGCCGCGGCAACATCGCGCTCTAAACCCGATGGAATTATTTGGGCAATCATTGTGTCACTTACTGGTGGATAAACGACCTCAAAAACTCCAAGGTCTGGATTTGTAATGTTTATCGTTCCCGCAGTTGGGTTTTGTCTCAATGGGTCTTGTTCGTCAACAAAATAACTCCTAGCATGAGATTGGTGCGTAACCCGTCCTCTTGCAACAGCTATGTCTCTACCTCTGGGAAAAAACGTAAAATCTGCAAATAGAGGTGATGGTGGCCTGTACCCTGAGTAGTTAGAGACCACATTGACCAATTTGTTTTGCCAAAGCTTTATTTCATCTAGGTGGAACGCGTCTATCATAAACACTTGACGATAGTGTGTGCGGATAGCGCTTGCAATCATGCTGGCTAGTGCATCAGTTTCTATATTGTTGTTCAGCAATATATCGCGCTGTATTATCCTATCGAGTATGTTGTTCCACCAAAATTGGTTAATTTGCGCTATGCTTAGTTGTCCATTTGGCGCTAGAACTTGAGTGATATAGTCCTCGAAAGGAAAATACTCGCCAATCTGCACAGTTCCAAAAAGAGGCGAGTTTGTATTTACAAACGGAATTCGTATTGCATTAAAGCAAGAAATTACATTACGGTTTTGAACCTTCTCTTGAGAAATAACCCCGTCGTCAGTTTCTATATTGATAGGCACTGGCGGTCTTTCGGGCGTTTCGCGGTTAAAGTCTGTGCCGCGGCTGTTCGGCTGTAGTTTTACACGAACTTCCTGCATTTTTTCGAATAAAACGCGTATTTTTTTTGGTCTGTTGCGCTTCAAGTCTTGCCTGTATATTCGGCCAACGCCCACAGCCACGTTGTTTTGTACGATAGATTGTATTTGGTTTATAGAGCTTTCGTCAAAAAAATCTATAGAGTAGATGAAAAGCGTACCCTTGGGAGATATACCCATTTGTAGACGCCCAGCGCGAAGCAAACTAGCAACCACAGTGTATATGTCACCCATCTCTTCTCTAATGTTTTCCATTACGTAATCGCCATCTTGAAGCAAGGATGAGTCTATGACAACGCTAGGAAAAAATTTTGTCAGCTCTCTCTCGATGATCTCTGAAATCTTAAACGGTGTACCATCTTCTTTTACACTTTTTAGAACATATCTACCCAGGCTAAATTGATCAAAAGGCTGAGAAAGCAAGTTAGAGTTAGTAAGGCCAACTTTTTGCTTCGTTGGCGGTTGCAAAACCCCCCTTTGAACTCTTACCCGTGTTTCGTTATACGAAAACGACATTTTTTGGCCTTGCAAAAAATATCTACCATCGCTAATCCTGTATTCATGCTCAAAGTCAGATATTATTCGGCGATCATGAAGAAATAAATTTTCAAATGTAATTTCGTTTGACTGAAAATCGTTACCAGACTTTACGGCAACGTCTATTTGCATTGTTAGTGAAACAGGGTTAACCAAGTCGTTTAGGTCGTCAGAACTTTGTCCGGCTGGAACCCTAAACGTTGTTGAATATGGCAGTGGCCCAGGTGTTAGCTGCCATACAAAAGGTTGCTCTGTTAATGCAACGTCTACCTCGTTAATACGTAATAATGGCCTTGGTTTTGGTTCATCTTGTAGCCTTATTGCCATTACTGTGGTTCCTCTCCTGGCCCTACGATAACCTCTTGGTTTGCAATTCTATCTGTACGTAAGTAGTTTTCCGAAAAATTCACAAACCAAACGTCGAGAAATTCTACATCATTAGCAAAGTTCAATATGTCACCAATCCCTTGGCTTTCAACGCTTTTTCTGCGGCTAATACTAAGCCTAGTAAACTGAACGCCTTCAATTTCTTCTAACTTGGTAGGCTCAACGGGTTCACTTCCCATTTTGATTATTTCAATAGTGCGACTGAATCTTTCAGTGGTTCCCATGTTATACAGCGCGTAAGAATGTGCTCTCTGATCCCAAATTTTTAAAGGCAAAACCCCATCATCGATATTGTTAACTAACGTCTCTTTGTAACTAATAATGGCCTCTCTACTTTCAGGCGCAAGAAATGATAGCCTACCCGTAAAGCTATAGTCGTTGGGGTTAAAGCTGTAACCATCATCCTCGGTAATAAAAAAATCATCTACGCTTAATTTATCTAACAAGTCTAGTCGTGTAAATGCTTGCTGTATAATGTATGGTTTAATTTCTTGGTTGTATATCGTTCCTGCGTCGGCTGGGTTTACCTCTTCTTTGTTATATTTAACCTTGTAGTTTATGTTTACTCTGTTTTGCGGACTAGCAATGTAATTGTCGGTAAGCGAGACGCCTATTGTTTGCCCAAAATCAACAGAGTACTGAGTCGAGACGTTTGTTATGCGGCTATCATTTATCGTTGAATCAAGGTCACCCTCTAATATTTCTTGAAAAATAAAGCTTCCGCTGGTGAATTTGTCTTGGTCATCAGTCTTTGAATTTTTACTTATGCGTTCATAGTTTCCACCGATTGCAGCTATTATTCCTAATGCAAACGGCTCTGCGAAAGTATCAAAATTTTCTCTACTACCAATATTGCCACCAGCAGTGTAAATGAAGTCAAAATTTACGCGTCTGCGTCCAGCGTCGTCTGTGTCTGTCCGAAAACTAGAGTTTAATCTGAAATTAAAACCTTGCTTGTCTGCGGGTAACTTCGCTATATATTCAAATTCGTATTCGCGTGTTGTCGATGTATTTTTAGTCCCTTGGGTTTTTGTTACCTTGGCGCTAGGGTTTAAGGCTGTATTTAGGTCGTGGTCTATATCAAATTCACTATTGCCGTTGAAACTAACCTGTAGCCCTTCTAGCGGCTCTCTAATTTTGGCATTCATTTCGTTTTCTTCTGTCATCAGGGCGGACGATGTACTTTCACGCAAAAAGAAACTACAGCGAAAGACTATATTTTCGTAATCCTGAGAGTAAAAAACTTTGTCGTACACATTTGGCAGCGTATACCCGTTATAAATCACAGTTATTGGCACTAGTAACCCCCTACATCACTAGTTTTGTTGTTACGGTTAATCTCTTTTTGCATTTCTGATTGACGCTGGGTTTTTATTACGCCACGCAAATCATCTTCAAGACTTGACTCCGAACGGAAGAAAATATTATTGTATTGTTCTTGCAAAAACGTTTCGACATCAACACCTACCCCTGACAACCCAAGCGCCCCTGTTATTGCTGATCCGCGTGTTGTAAGCCCCTTGACTTGCCTTTCAGCATCATATCTGCGTTGTTGTATTTGCCTTGCCTGTAAATAAAAATCTGCTATTTCACTGTCACTTGCTTGATAGCCGCTCGCCGCCAAATCACTAAAAAAGCCCGTGGTTTGCGCTTGAGCATTTTGTGAAAGTCCGTATTGCCCACGCAAGTTAAAGTTTTCAGTTAAAGCACTTCCTATAGTAGATGCTGCGTCCTCTATCGATTTTTGCAGCTTGAGTAAGTTAGCTGCAAAGTTAGTTGCTGGATTTCCAGCAATTTTGTCAGAGGCTTTGTCTAAACTTCTGGAAAAAAAACCAGCTTCGTTGTCGTTGACCGTAGGAACATTAGGAAGTCCAGGCGTACCATCTCTAAATTGATTTTCTTGTAATGTAGAAATGCTTTCGCCTAGCGCCTGAATGCTTGAATTCATTTCCTCAAGCAAGCTTTCTAGCTTTTCTTGTCCTTCTCTTCTGTTGCGTTCCTCGAAACGATTAGACATCGCTAAATGTTTCTCCTGAAGCTACGTGTGGCAGATAATCATTTACGGCTGCGCGAATAGATTCTTGCATTACTCCGCCATAAGTTGTGTTTGTGTATGTGTCTTCGACCGTCCACTTATCACCAATAAGAGCATCTTCATTAGACTGCCCACTTATAGCAGCGACAAAAGAGCCGTTGAAAGCTGTCCCTGGTATCAATAATATTTCGCCAACAACAAACTCGCCAGTTGTTCGCCCTGAAAGTTCAATTTGAATTTGCACGCCCAATCGAATAGTTGGCGATACACTGTTGTCTTCCCAATCTTCAAAAAAAACATCATACCATCCTTTGTCCGTTGCCCCATTTCCAAGCACTAAGTTATTCCATTGATTATTAGCAAAAGAGCTAACAGTAAAAGATTCTGTTTGCGATCCCAGTTTAATTGTTACAGTTCCATTACAGCCATTTTTGCGCATACCCCGGACTACAAAAAAGTATGGTACATTTCGGTTAAGTCTGTTTCTTGCATTTCTTGCAATATACTGAGCTATTGAGCCGTTGTCGTTAAATTGCAAGCTTGCTCCGCTAGGAGAATTTGATTGTTCGGTGTTTCGAGTGTAACGAAAAATGTCGCCTGTAGGATTTTGTGCATTTCTTGTTATTTTCGTGAAAGCGGCGGCGGAGCTCAAGCGCCACCCTGGTTGATTGACGTTTGTAATGTTTGCGTCGATTCTATCAAAGCTAGGGTTAGTTAGTATTCCATTTTCGGCTCTGTTAAAACTTATGTTCGCTGATAAGTTGGTTGAGTCTTTGAGCTCTATTCCGTCAACTTTTATTATTCCATCACCCGAAACCCTTAGTTGCTCATTCCCTGGCGTAATTCCTTGGTTGTTTTTGTCCGCAATTACTTCCATCTTCACGATTCCAACATCACCCGATTCTAGATCGTTGTTGAATCTGTCTTTAGTACAGCGAAGTATTACACCTCCACCAGAATTCCCAGCGTCGGCCGTTGGTGTACCAAAAGTAATCCCTCTAGATGCAATTGTTTCACTAGCCTCATCCATTGCACGCTTAAGCTCTCGCAAAATTTCGACTTGGTTTAAGTTTGTTGTGCTTACCCCATATCCCACGCGTAATATTTCGGTTAAAATTCTCTGGATGTATGCGTTACTAGCTTGCAACAAAGAATCTAGGCTCGTTCTTTGTGATTGCAGGCTTGTTGATACTTGGCTAAAGTGGCTACCTTCTAGAGCTTCCACTAAGTCGTTCAACAGATTGACATAGTTTGTTGTGTTTTGGCTTCCAAATTTGAATATCTCGTCACGTATTTTACATGCTTTTGCGAGCTGGTCGAAAAGCTCTGCTTTTGTTGGATCTGGCATTTCTAAAAGTCTCCTATCGGCCCCATGTAGAGCTGATTTGCGCTCTCAAGGCAAGTAAAACGGATACGAAAAGTTGTGTTTTGATTATTGTTTAGCGTGTATGGCGTAATAATTTGTGGAACACAGTTGTTTAGCACAACAATATACTGATCAACTAAATTTTCAGGGACAAACAATAACTGGCCTGTGGTGATTTCATCGCCTGTATCTACAGTAGAAGGTATTCTTATTTGTTTTCCTGTTGTCATTTGAGGAAACGCTAGCTCTATAACTTCTGCGGTGTAACTCCAAAAGTCCGCTACAGCAGCAACATTGTTTCCCTCATAGATGGTTGTAGTGGGTACAAGGCCACCACTTTCATCTGATACGTACTCAATGAAATATCTTGGATCTACTTCTAGCCCGTTTGCCAAAAAACCCAGCTTGACGCCAAAATTTTGCGCTGGAATGTCCGGTGGATTCCAATACAGAAAACCAGGGGAACGAAGTATATCAAGTACGCTAGGGTCTCCGCCACTTGCACCATCATCGATGGTTACAAGCGCCGAAAAAGCCAATGATCTTGTCGCGTTAGGTCTATTGCTTCTAATAAACTTGTTTTTGACTCGCGACTTCTGTATTAATGTAATTTGTGCAGAGTCTAAGGCGGTAATAGATCTAATAGCGTTAAGAACTTTTTGTTCTATGTCAAGCAGTCCGGCCCCAGGCGATTTCCCCAAATCTCCATTCGCTCCAAGCATCGTTGCTTCACCATGTCTTTCGCCAAAATTTTGAACGTATATTGTGATTAAAAACGATTGCTCTTGTAACTGATTATGGTTACTTATGGCAGCGCTTCCATTGTCGGTAATAAATGCGGACGTTGATTGAAACGAACCAAGCTGCGCAATTGGAAATTCTGGTGTTATATAGACATGGTCTCCAAAAATAGCTTGGTTAGCGCCTTCGCCCCACGTTAAGCCCACAAGTGACGCTTTTATCCCCGTGAATAATTCTTTTGGTGTAGCCACTAGTTGTTGTGCTTCCAAAAAGAAATTTGTCCACCTGTAGCACCTTGGGCCAACACATATAGATTCATCGCATTGTTTTGCCCATAACCAGCAACACCCAGATTGAAAACACCATCAGCAGGGACATTTGCAAAGTCATCGCCACTAAAATTTGCAGCTGCGTTTGTCGCACTGTCTGCGATTGTCCATTTATAGGCTGTGGCACTTGACAAAGAAACTTGACATTCATCACCAGATATCGAAATTTCCACAGGTGTTCCACCCGAGCCCGGCAAAGTAACCGTAGATGGTGTTTGCACTTTTCCATATGTTTCAATTGCGCTTCCTACTTCACCAGCACTCATGTTTTCCTACCCTTCGTTAATTTCATTTAGTCCTTGAACACGTCTACGGCCAAATATACGGTTTCGATTACTCATGTCTGAATTAGCACCAACTTGGTCTTGCTTGACATCTAAAGTGCTTGTTGTCTCTGCAAGCGTGTAAGCAATATTACTTAAGTTGCCTAATCCACCATAAAAATCGCGCTCATATTTATCGCGCTGCCTGTCGTCGTGTCCTTTGTAGTAAAAAAGATGATACATCGCGCCTTTTACGCCCAAACTTACATGGTGAGATAATCCCACGTCAAAAGTTTGTCGCGCTACGCGCTGAAATTCTGCAACTGCGTCGTCACACGCAGCTTGCAAAATAGTGTCGTTTATTGTTGTTGCCGCTGCGTCTTCATTAGTTAGCTGACGCAAAAAATTTTCACCGTGTCTTCTCTTGACCTCGTCGATTAAGGCCATTATTTTTTACCTTTTCTCGTCTTTGACTGTTGGCTAATTAGCTCATCTTTGATCCCGTCAGCGGTAAGTGGATTTACTTCTGCTTCAGGGTCTAGGTTGTAAGCCGCAGTGTTTTCCTTGATTCCTTGCGATATATATTCTTCGCTAGTCACCAACAATATATGCTCGTCAAGAGTTATATTTTTAGCTGGCGTAACACCCTCACTGTTTTCTATGCGGGGTGTTCTGTCATGAACCAACTTTGCTCTCGCCAATATTGCTGCAGCTTGTTTTTCAGTGAGTAATACCGTTGGAATCTGTGGAAAATGTTGCTCGTTTGCTTTTTCGCGTAAACTCCAATCGCTGGGCAAGACAAAAGATCTAAAGGTTACCCCGCCTATGTGCTTCTCATCAAACGGACTGCCTTTCTTGAACGTGGTTACATAGACCTTAAGCTGGTCTTCTCCAACTTCTGGCATTTGAAAAGGCTCTAAATCGTAAACTTTTCTATTTTCTCTTGCTACTGGTGTTGATGGTATAGCTAATTGTTGCATTCCTAACCCCCTCAGATTATGAATTGTTAATTTTTACAATGGAACCAACAAACCACGGAGTTAATCCTATTCTTACATCTGTAAGTATTGCAGCTTCATTAGTGTTTCTCGCACGATCAGAGTTGTTAAAATCTGCGAAAATGCTACGTATACCTTCACCGTCTGGTGAACGATGTATAAAAGGTTTCCAGTAGTCGTTGTTAACAACAACATACAAGTCATTTTGGTTTGTCAAGTATGGATTTAGCTTGTATTGCCATGTGCCTACTTGATAGTTGCTCTCACTTGTTATGTTTGCTGGGTCTGACTTTATGAACTCAGACTTTGAAGCTTTTTGTAGTGATTCGTTAAGGCGGTTAGGGCCAATTACCACTAATTTGTCGTAATCAACATCTGCTTCAGTAAAGAACGGCTGTCCTTCTTCGTCTTGCATATCTAGCAATCGAGCTTGAACTGTTGCAACATCGGCTAAAATAGCGTCTGGTGTTGTCCCTGATCCTGTAACAATGTTTCCGCCAGCAACACCAAGCCTTGGTGCTCCACCCGCTCCTTGAGTTGCAGAAAACAATCCACCACCATCATAGGCGACTTCTAGTCGATCGTTGAGAGACCTTGCTCCATTGAGATATTCAGAAAATAGGCGGTCTGAAATCATGTGGAATCGTTCTACACTTTTTGATACGTGTTTGCGAACATCTTGTAACTGATCATCGCGCTCATCGTATAGGTTGAAAGGTATAGATAATTCGAACGGCATTACGCGACATGTAATCAATCTATCTAGAAAAGTTTGATATGTACGCCCACGCCCATAATCCCACTTTTTCGGAAATGGCAGAGCCTCTTTCCAAACATATTCTGCGTTGCGAATGTTTGTATAAGGCACATTGTGGAACATCAAATTTTGCATTTCCTGGAAAACAGGATATCGGTTTTGCCATGTTTCGGAAACTGCATCGATGACTCCGGCTAGCCTTGAGTTGTCGTTGTTTATAATCGGCATAGTTTAGTCCTTTCTATTAAACACCACCGCCGCCACCAGCACCAGCACTTGCCGCTGCATCTGCAATTTTGGCCTCAGTTAAATCGTAAAGGTGAACAATTGCTTTTGTTCCTGATATGTGTCTTTTTACGTAACCAGCAGCCAAAGCCGAACCAGGATTTGTAAGGCTCAAAGTTGTCGCGCTAGTTGCAAAAACATCAGCAGATAAATTTGCTAGACCTGTAACACCTGTCACGTCAAATTCAATATCAATTCCGCCACGAACCACTGCCTCATTAGAACCTTCAGCGTTTCCTGTCAATTCGCTTGGAATGCCATTTTTAGACTTGATAACAATTCCTACAGGGATGTCACCATCTTCGCCACCAACTCGAAGCTTTCCGGTCGATGGGTTTAAACCCACAAAGTTGTCTTTCTCTAACGCAACGGCATCTGTAATTACAAATGTTCCGCGGTCAACATCTGTTTGATATGGTATCGTCATTAGAATCTACCTCCACGATATATAGAATCATAGCTTCCAGCCGACGCCTTTTCTTGAGCTACAGCGTTGGCAATAAATTTTTCTTTGTCTGGATGATCATTTAAAAACTTTTGTGCCGCTCGTTTGTTCTTCTGGTTCACGGTATCTTCCCAGTCTGTGGCGGCATCTCTTGCGACTGATTGAACTTCTTCTGTTTCAGAAGCATATTTTTGGGTTAGACTGCGTACTTCTTTCGAAGCAGGGCTATACCCTACCGCTATTCTTTTAGCGTCTGAGGCAATATTTTTTGTGTATCGATTTGCTTTTTCAGGTGATTGCATCGCTACAGAATTCATGTCGTGAGGTGCAGAACTCTCCCCAGCCATCATTTTTTCCATGTAAGACATGCATTTATCAACCTTCGCCATGCATTCGTCCATATACTCTTTTGTTATGCCAGAACCTTCGCTTTCGCCAGATTCCTCAGGCATTTCTCCGCCCTCCCCTTCTGGTTCATCGCTCATGTATTCTTCTTTTTCGTCGTCTTCTTTTTCGTCGTCTTCTGAGTCGTCCATAAATTGCTGTGCAGCTTGGAATCGAAGTCTTTCAAGTTCTTCGTTCTTGGCTTTTAACTCCTTTTCCATTGATCTAACCTTGTTGCGCAAGGCTTGCTTTTTAGTTTTCGAAGCCATAAAGTTTCCTTTTTTTCTATTGGTTTCCTCAAGTTCGGGGTTTACCCCTCCCTTTCGACTATTATCATTAGAAATCGCTTGAAACCGCAATAAAGCAGCATCGCGCGTAAATTTACTTATATCCGTTTTTTCTTCTCCTAGCCTAAAGATAGGGTAACGAAAATAAGGTGTCCTACTCTCCAGAAGAGCTAGTGATTCAATTAACTCTTCACTTTGCCTATATTCACAGGATCTATTAGGATATTTGTCCTCAAGTAGTTGAAATGTCTCGCTGTCTATTTCTACAAGGTCGGCGTAAAGCATTCCGCTTTCCTCGTCTAGCTGGAAATTGTCAAGAAAGCCAACGCCTGGGGCGTTTTCGCTGTAATCCTCATCGCTTTGGTGGCCTAATATTAAACGCGCATACCATCCCCGCTCCTTTTCCGACTGCATTTTTTCTACAATATTGCGCAAGTTTTCAACCGAAACCTCACGCCCATCGCCGTTGTCTGTAACAGAAAAAATTGGCACTTGGAATACCGTAAATTTCCCGTTCTCTTGTCTGTAATAGTCGTATGCTTGTTTCGTTATGATCATAGCGTTTCCTTACATTGTTATGGCGACTTTTGACGCAGCGGCGGTGTCACCCGACTTTGCAATTTCTTCTTTGATTTTTTCTGACGCACTTGTCAAACTAAAAGAGATATCACGCGGCTCAAACTCTCGAAAACCTAAATCCAAACCAATTCTTCTGAAGTTAGCCCAATTCCTGTGGACTATATCTCTAATTAGTTCGCGCTCTATTACTTTTTCTAGTCGCTCTCTGTGGTAGTTAATTATTGAACTAGTTCCGCCAGCATGTATTTGTCCAAGCGCGTACGAAGATGAACCACCAGCAGTGGTGGTGGTTAGTTCGCTACCCAAAATTACTTGTAAAATTTTGCTATCTAAGTAGGACAAGAATTCTTTGTGTATCCCCAAAGCCTGTGATCCAATATCTAGCGCCTGTATTTCGTCAGTTTTGTCTAGAACAACTTGGTGACGCCCTCTAGTGTTTTCCATGACGTTTAGTAGTTTCTGTACTTTTGCTTTTGAAGTAGGTACGCCATCTCCAAGCGCCGCATTAACTGCGCCCTTCATGGTGTCAACTTTCATAACAAGCCACGGCCTAGAATGGGATTCTGCAAGGTCGGCCCAATATTGTTTTGATCTTTCGCGCATGTACGCAAGGGGTAGAAGTACAGAGCCAAGACCACGACCAAATGGCGATTCTTCTTCATAATCGCCTACATAGAAAATGAAATCCTGTAAATTAAACCCAGGCTCATAACCAGGAACCTCGTTACGGTCTTTTAGTATCATGTATTGGTCTCGACCACTATCCCAAAACGACCACCAAACACGATCGCGGTCTTGTGGATCACGCTCTAGTCTTATTCGTCGGCGGTCTATTTCACGAATTTTTGTCGGTACAGTCCAAACCATGCCAGGATAGTCGCGAAATTCGACTTGTTCCCAGTACTTGTGCTGTACTCCCAAGCCGAAAAGTATCGCGTTGAAAGCTATAGAATATCTAGCGTGGGTAAAATCATCGATATAAGAAAGGCAGTTGGTCAATACTTGTGAGACCTCATCCCAAGTTGACTTAACTTCGTACTGTTCACCCGCAACAGAAAGTGCAAGCATGTTCATGCCATGAATAACCGAGTCGTCATTCTTTAAGGTGTTGAACACACTCACCTCGTCTTGCCCGAAACGAGCAAGCATGTCGTCATCTTGCCATGTAGTGTAGTAGCCTATTAGCGAGCGTAAGTCAGAGACATAGGCCGATACATGTTGCAATCTACTTGGTTCTGCTAATATCACTGTTGGCCTCCGTAAATGTCTACGCCTTGAGCGTTTTCAAAATATACAAGCGGGTTAACCACCGCGTAAGGTGCGTTCATGTGTAAGTCGTGGGGTAACTCGGGGTCTAGTCGGTTTCTTTCTTTGCGTGAGCCTTGCCAAGTCGCTTCCTTGAATTCGTCAATAATAGGTTGCGTGGTGCTTCGTAGGAAAAATAAACGTGTTGGTCTTTCTGGTACGTTCTTAAGTAGCGATTGTATGCACTGGACACGCTTGATGGCCTTTTGTTCTTTCGACATTCCACTTTCGTCAGGAGAATATACAGAGACGTTGTACTTGCGGAATTCGTGCTGGTAGTATTCATCTTCACCACCAGAAACAGTGCCGACATATTTTTGGCCTTGCGATGTTTCGCTTATCCAAATTGCCGCCTCAGCACAATTTGATTTTTCCTTGTAAAAGCAATCGGCGACAATGTATGACCTGTTGCGCCGATTAAATAGTATTTTGACAACTACGAACTTGTTAGTTTGCGTAGGCTTAACGCCGTAGATTACCGGAAATTCCTCGTAACCTTGGGGTAGTTCATCAATGATCGACGCGTCATTAACGTCAAAAACTTTCCCAAACCTACTAACAAATTTCCCTTCGTACTGCTCTGCGAAAACTTTTTCGTCGAGCTCTCGTTTTGCAGTCTCCCATTCTTCAGCGGAAAATGTAGGGTTATCTAAAGTACGAAATTGCCATGACTCCCAATCTTCTTTTTCAGGATCGCGACCGTTTTCGTACAAATCAACAAACAATCCGCTATCACTGTTAGGAGTTGATATTGCCAACACTTTCCCGTTCCTTGGGCCTATGCGCGCGCGTAACATGCGTTCGTAAGGTTCACGGCGTATTTGAGATGCTTCTGACAGTACCAACACGTCTAGTTCTTCGCCAAGTAGCATACTCTGCTTCTCAGTTGATTTTGTTCGAGCAAACGCTCTCCAAGGCGTAACTATCTGTCTACTACCGCGTGAAGCACTGCTTACCTTACATAGATCAATAAGTTTCTTTTTTCGGCCTGGCACTATAATTTCCGACATGAATTCCAGCGCCCAATCAAACTCTTTTTCTGCAAGTTCGTACTGAGGGCCACAAACCCATATTCTTGTGTCAGGAAACATCAACCACAAAACTATTTCAGCACCCGCAGCCATTGATTTGCCAGCGCGCGCCCCCGCCGCGATTACACGAAAACGCGCAGGGCTTCCATGAAAATTCGCTTGGTGTTCGTGGGGTGTATATCCTATATAGGAGAAAAATCGTAACTTCTGTTCATATGTTAAAGTAGGTAGCATACTAAATGCTAACACAATTAAGGTGTGTATTCAGGTGTGAAATGCGAAAGTAGCCCGTATATGGGCCACTTTTTTAGTAGGGGTGTTATTCTTTGGTGATAAATCTAGATCCGCAGTTGTTGCAAACATACCATCGCTTCGTAACCATCGAATATTTTGTTGTTCTTGTGCGGTTTGATGGCGGAACATTGCAACCGCAACTTGGGCATTTAAGCCTCGGGTGCTTTATTATCATTGGTTTCGGATTTTGCTTTCTTTCCATCTATGACCGCTCCACATTTTTGACACGTATTTAAGTGAGGTTTGAATATTTCCTCTATCAACTCTCCATATTCTTTAGGGGTAAACGTCCCCCCTTGCCCTTTTGCCTCTGCTTCTAGGAATTGTATTCCAGTTTTTGCCCAAGATGCGTCGAATTCTGCGTTCTGATATATCCCCAATTTGATCTTGTGCTTTAAGTTTTCGTCTGCAAGAGTCTTCTTTGTTATCTTTCTCTCCATTTTTTCGCGCTTTTGCTCATGTTTCTTGACTATCGCGCCCTTTTTGGGAGTGTCAACGCCGTGAACTTCGCACCATTTGTAAAACATTCGGCGTACAGATTGGTTTGCGTCACATGCCTGAGTAACATTCTCACCGCTCCACACTCTAAAAAAAATTTCTATAGCCTTTTCTGTCTTTACTGGTGATACTTCGTTAACTTTTGCCACGTCTCACCCCAAAAAAATAAAAAAAAAAAAAAAAAAATAAAAAAAATGCACTTCTCTACTTCACAAAGTCACCAAATTCAATAAATGTGGTCAATTTATCAATAATAAAAAA
>SPKZ01009483.1_pt1 | contig 16642 bp, 18 predicted proteins | sample 2456571 | NCBI WGS metagenome assembly SPKZ01 (sample SAMN11192286, study PRJNA482655) | marine metagenome | biome: ENVO:00000447; feature: ENVO:00000244|ENVO:00000211|ENVO:00000569|ENVO:00002023; material: ENVO:00002151; isolation source: ocean water from marine abyssalpelagic zone ...
AAGTGAAGCGTCATGAAGCCAAGGAAATCCGTAACATCCCCGCGATAGGCCGTCACCGTATGGTCGGCCACATCTTCGAGGCTGGTGAGTGTTTGCAACCAGCGTTGCAGCGCGTCCCGGGCCGCAGGCGATATGGCGGCTGCGCGGTCTGTCACGACAGCCAGCGCCGCAGGCATCGTTCAAAAACGCCACCAAAGAAGCCCAGCAGGTCCGTCCCGTGCTGGGCGGTGAACTGCAATTCGTCCCGCGATCCCAGAACCAACAATGCAGGTAGGCGGCCTTCGCCGAGATCGAGGCGCAAGCAGGCCTCTGAGCGGATATCGCCCCCGAGGGGGCCGAAAACCTGCGCGCTGCCCCCATCGACTTGGCGGAGCAGAACCGGGCGGTGGCTGGGTCGACCGCGTTCATCCGTGAGGTATTCATCGCAGAACCCGGCGACGCAGATTTTTAGGACATCGCTCATTGAGGCCACCGAAGACGCGCTATCAGCCTCGGCGCTTTCCAGCACCAAGGCAAGCGCATTCACGCGCAAGATCTCGGGCAGGTCACTGCGCAGGGCCGCAAGGAAGGCGTTGAAATCCTCTGGATCCAGCACACGCAGAACTGCGCGCTGGATTTGATTCGTTCCAGCCAGATTTTCATAAGCTGCTGAGATTACGGAGCGGTGTGTGTCCTCGAGCCGGTCCAGCCGCGCCTCGAGGCGCTCCATTGCCAGACCGCGCATGTCAATCACATTGGCCCCCATGGCGCGCTCGTTTGCCCCCACAAGCGCGCGCATCACCGCTTGATCTTCGAGGATTACTTCCGGTGCAGAAAGGATCTTATCGCGGGTTTCATCTGCCAAGGGCAGGGCGACGGTGGACTCTGTGCTCATGGGCCTGTACTCGACTGCGTTGCTTTCGCGTTGCGGTGGGCTGCTGTGCGCCCGCGATGTGCTTTGCCCAGTATGCCCCACTTGGGGGCGGGGGATCAATCGTCTTAAGGCGTGTCAGCCGCGTCCCATAAGTCTTTTGCGGCTTCTCCGAGAGAGGGATCTCACCATGCCTCGATGTAACTTCAGGTCTTGAGCTCCTGAAACACCAGTTCTTTCGACGGGGCTGCGGTGCAGTGTCACCAAATGCTGAAGATCATGCGCATGCAGCGACTGTTTTGTGCAGAGCTGCAAGCGCACCTTTACATTAAAAAGGGCAATTTTGCGCAGCCAGGCCCATCCAACCGCCGCAACGGCCTCTCGAGAAAGATGCAAACCCACTACAAAATAATACAGGCCAGACAGGTCGAGGTGATCCAAGAGGCTCAGCTCGCACCCTTCAATGCGCTTGTCGACCCACTTGAGGAGGCGCCTTCGATGTGAGAAGCGGGTTAGGGGAGCAGGCCCCATGCGGCAGGCCTAGAATTTGGTCCACACATAGAAAGCGACGGACGAACCGGGCAGCACCCTCGCGACACCGTTTTGATTTTTTTTGTAAACGTCAGACGTCAGCTCTGTTGAACGAAGGGGTCGGTTGCCGATCGACTTCCACGGATATGCTTTCTTCAGTTCCTGCGACGTGGCCGCCGTAGATGAAACCACACGGAGGCTCGCGCCTCGCTCTGGCAGGCGGTCCCCCGCTCAAAGCAAAGAAAAACGCCCCTGTATTGTACAAGGGCGCCACAGAACTCAGAACAAGAAGCGTTCTTTACAGGATCTTGATGTCTGCCGCTGCGATGTCTTTCAGGAAGGCATCCAGACCCTTATCGGTCAAAGGGTGGTTTACCATAGCTTTAATCACGGCGGGCGGGGCGGTGATTACATCGGCGCCAATGCGGGCGGAGTCGAGGATGTGGTTCACGGACCGGATGGAGGCCGCGAGGATCTCGGTTTCAAACCCATAATTGTCATAAACGGTGCGGATGTCTTCAATTAGCTCCATACCATCGAGGTTAATGTCGTCCAGGCGGCCGATGAAAGGAGAGATAAAGGTCGCGCCCGCTTTGGCGGCGAGCAGCGCCTGATTTGCCGAGAAGCACAGGGTTACGTTCACCTTGTGGCCTGCGTCGGACAGGGTTTTACAAGCTTTTAGGCCGTCCCAGGTCAGCGGCACTTTCACAGTGATGTTTTCCGCGATCTCCAGCAGTTTGCGGCCTTCGGCGATCATGGTTTCTGCATCGGTCGCGGTCACTTCCGCGGACACCGGGCCCGACACCAGGTTGCAGATTTCTTTGGTGACCTCAATAATGTCACGGCCAGATTTTTTGATCAGCGAAGGGTTGGTGGTCACACCGTCAACCATGCCAAGATCATTGAGTTCGGCAATGGCGTCGATTTCTGCGGTGTCTACGAAGAATTTCATGGGCTTTGGTCCTCTGGATGGCTTGGCCTCAGTGCGCCTTGGCTTTACCTCATAGGAAGGCTGACGGAAAGTACGAAACAGTTGGAAGTCCGCGTGGCACTTTCTGCAGGGGATTTCGCAGCGGAGATAGCGTATTTTGGCGGAAACACATTACAAAACATGTCAGGGATCCCAAGCGTAGAATGACTGCAACACCCGACTTTCCTGAGTTCTTTCCCTCAGGCGCCCGTGTGGCGGTGCTGACCACAGAACCGCTGGATCGCTTTCTCGACTATAAAGCGCCCGAGGATGGTTGTTTCCTTGGCGCTTTTGTTGAGGTGCCATTGGGTCCACGCAAGGTCATTGGCGTCGTCTGGGGGCCGGGCACAGGGGATTTCGATTTTTCTAAGCTGCGCAGCGTGATCCGGGTGCTGGATCTTGCGCCCATGCGTGGCGAAATGCGCGCGTTCTTGACCCGCGCTGGGGCCTACACGCTGACGCCGTTGTCGATGATGTTGCGGCTTGCCACGCGCGCGCCGGGACTGGCGGATCCTCCATCCATGCGCAAAGTGCTGCGTCGGGGCAGTTCGGAGCCTGATCGGATGACGGATGCCCGTGCCCGTGTTCTGGACGTCATGGACGAGTTTGAAAGCGCGTCCTTTACGCCCAAAGAGCTGTCTGACCTCGCGGGTGTGACCCCTTCGGTGGTCAAGGGGCTGGTCAAACAAGGCGCCATTGCTGAGATCGAGGCCCCCCGCGATAGCGCCTTTCCTGCGCTGGATCCAACCCTGCCCGGCAAAACCCTGTCCGAGGATCAAGCCGCTGCCGCTGCTGCGTTGGAAGAAGGCGTCGTGTCCGGTAAATATGGCACCACGCTGCTGAAAGGTGTCACCGGCTCTGGTAAGACTGAGGTCTACCTCGAAGCGGTCGCAGCGTGTTTGAAAAAGGGGCGGCAGGCCCTTGTGCTGCTGCCTGAAATCGCGCTGACCGCGGAATTCTTGAAACGGGTCGAAGCCCGCTTTGGCGCGCTGCCTGCCGAATGGCATTCGGGGGTCACCATGACGGAACGGCGCCGGGTCTGGCGCATGGTGGGGCAAGGGGGGGCGCAATTGGTAATCGGTGCGCGCTCGGCTTTGTTTCTGCCATACCGCGATCTTGGTCTGATCATTATCGATGAAGAACACGACACGTCGTATAAGCAAGACGAAGGTGTCCTTTATAATGCACGAGATCTTGCGGTCTGGCGCGCGTCTTTGAATTCCGCCCAAGTTGTGTTGGCTTCGGCCACGCCATCACTTGAGACCTGGGTCAACGCAGAAGCCGGAAAATACCGTCGTCTCGATCTGAACTCCCGCTTTGGTGCGTCTGTCCTGCCAGTCATGAAGGCGGTGGATATGCGCAACGAAGAATTGCTGCCGTCAACCTGGATTTCGCCGACACTGAAGCGGGCCATGAAGCTGCGCCTGGAACGCGGTGAACAATCCCTGCTGTTCCTAAATCGCCGTGGTTTTGCGCCCGTCACCATCTGTCGCGCCTGCGGGACGCAGGTGGCCTGTGACCACTGTGATGCACGCATGGTCGAGCACCGCTTTATGAACCGTTTGATGTGCCATCAATGCGGTGCAACCAAACCGGTGCCAACCGAATGCCCGTCTTGTGGCGTCGAAGGCAAAATGGCCCCGGTGGGTCCCGGTATCGAACGTCTGGCCGAGGAAGCCGCTGCCCTGTTTCCCGAGGCGCGGATTGCAGTGCTTAGCTCAGACCTTTTTGGATCGGCGCGCGCGCTCAAAGCCCGGATTGAAGAGATCGGGCAGGGCGAAGCTGACATTATTCTTGGTACGCAGCTGGTTGCTAAGGGGCACAACTTCCCGCTGCTGACCCTGGTGGGGGTCATTGATGCGGATCTTGGCTTGCAGGGATCTGACCTCAGGGCAGGGGAGCGAACATTCCAACTGATGCGGCAGGTCGCGGGCCGCGCTGGGCGTGCGGAACGGCAGGGCGAGGCATTGATGCAGAGCTTTCAGCCGGAACACCCGGTGATCCGCGCAATCCTGTCTGGGGATGAAGAGGCGTTCTGGCAGGCTGAGGCCGCGCAAAGACAAGAGGCTGGCGTGCCTCCTTACGGTCGTATGGCCGGGATTATTCTGTCCGGCACCGATCTGGCGCAGGTTTTTGATCTCGGCAACGCTTTGGCGCGCAATGACCGACCCATACGCGAAATCAACGCGCTGGTTTACGGGCCTGCGCCTGCGCCCATTGCGCGTGTGCGCGGACGTCATCGCGTGCGGCTGCTGGTAAAAGCGGCAAAGGGTGCGCCTTTGCAAGAGGCCATCTCGCAGTGGATTGCGCCCGCCCGTTTGACCGGGGATTTGCGCCTGAACATTGATATCGACCCGCAAAACTTTTTCTAGAAAGGGCGGATAGCTTCATGGCATTGAGAACAAAATAGAAAATCCAGATTTACAGCATGTATTTTGATTAAGGTGCTTTGGATGAGAGGCGAAGGTGCGGTGACACGCGTTGGTCGGTCTAAAGTCACACCACTACGTGTCGTGGAAGACAACAGCCCAAATTGGAGTAAATCCAACGGGCAAAAAGGCTTTTTCTCTGGCGTTGGATCAGGAACGCTTCGCTTCGACCACAATTACAAAACGTTTGCCTTTGGCCTGGATATGGATGCGGCAGAGGCACGGGACCTGTGTCAGCGTCTGCAAGAGGCCGACGCGCGGCTGCGCTAAGGCCCTTTTGGACACGCTGCTGCAGCAACCAGATCTGCATTGGTTCAGAGGGTCTGTGCGCCCCTGCGGGTGAGTTGATACAATTCTTTTCTCGATCAGAGGTCCCTGCGGGCGTAAAGAACTCCTATGTTTACAACCACGCCCCTTGATCAGGCCCGTTCTTTGCCGCTCTGGCGGCGCCCCGTCACGCTGTTGTTTCTCATGGCGGTTGCCATGCCGATTGCGTTTTCGACGTGGCTTGCGCTGCTGAACAACTTTGTGATCGAGGTTGCGGGCTTTGATGGGGCGGATATTGGGCTCTTGCATTCGGTTCGCGAAATTCCCGGTTTTCTTGCGGTTGGCGTTATTGCCCTGATCATCTTCATTCGTGAACAGGTCTTGGGGCTGATTTCGCTTGCGCTCCTTGGGGTGGCCACAGCGCTGACCGCCATGTTCCCTTCGCTGGGTGGCATCTTGATGATCACACTCCTAAGCTCCATCGGCTTTCACTACTACGAGACCGTGAACCAGTCGCTGCAGCTGCAATGGCTGAAAAAGTCCGAAGCACCCAAGGTCCTTGGCTGGCTGGTGGCTTCTGGGTCGGCGGCGACGCTGGTTGTCTATGGGCTGATCGTATTGCTGTGGGAGCCTTTGTCGCTCACCTATAATCTTGTGTTCCTGCTGACCGGCGGCCTCTGTGCGGCAATTGCGCTGTTTTGTCTTTTTGCGGTGCCGCAGTTCGATGCGCCGACACCGCAAAAAAAGACGTTTGTGCTGCGCCGCCGCTATTGGCTCTACTATGCCCTACAGTTCATGGCCGGCGCGCGCCGACAGATCTTTGTGGTCTTTGCAGGATTTATGATGGTTGAGAAGTTTGGCTTTGACGTCCACCATTTGACCGGCCTTTATCTTCTGAACCTCCTGGTCAATATGGCCATTGCACCGGTGCTGGGGCACGCGGTTTCCTATTTTGGCGAACGTCGCACGCTGCTGTTTGAATACCTTGGCCTTGTGCTGGTCTTCACGGCCTATGGGGGCGTTTACTGGTTTGGTTGGGGCTTTGCTGTGGCAGCTGCACTTTATGTGATCGACCATATCTTCTTCTCGCTGGCGCTGGCGTTGAAGACATATTTTCAAAAGATCGCCGACCCGGCCGATATTGCGCCGACTGCTGCTGTTGCCTTTACCATCAACCACATTGCCGCAGTGTTCCTGCCGGTGCTTCTGGGTTTGTTGTGGGTCGCGTCGCCGTCCTCTGTCTTTGTTCTAGCGGCGCTTATGGCGGGGGGGTCTTTTGCGCTGGCGCTGTTGATCCCGCGTCACCCGGAACCCGGCAACGAGACAATTTTCCAACGCTCCTCTGCCGCGCAGGCTGCGGAATAAAACGGTCTTGACTTGACCTGGAGAGGGCAGGAGCGTACGCGCTGGGCAATTAGTATTGCCCGGGGTTTTGACCCCGCGCGTGCGCCCTTCCCTGTCAGGAGGCTCTGATGCCCACATTCACCGCCCTTACAACCCTCCCCGGAAAAGCACAGGCCGAGGCGCTTGGCGATGCGATGGAAAACCTCACTCCAGAACCCACAGGTATTGGTGTCTTTGAAATCGAAGATGGCTCTGGCCTGTGGGAAGTGGGCGGTTATTTCACAGAACAACCCGATGTGGCTGGTCTGGCGCTGTTGGCGACCATCCATGACGCCAAACCCTTTGCAGTTTCGGAACTGCCCGAGACTGACTGGGTCGCCCATGTGAAACGCGAACTTGTGCCGGTACAGGCGGGTCGCTTCTTTGTGTATGGTTCGCACGATGCCGATCAGCTGCCAGAGGGCAAAGTGCCGCTGTTGATTGAGGCTGCAATGGCCTTTGGTACGGGCCATCACGGCACCACGCTTGGATGCCTGAAAGCGTTGGACCGTTTGATGAATGAAGGTTTTGTTGGCGCTAAGGTTGCTGACATTGGTTGCGGCACTGCTGTACTGGCGATGGCGGCGGCACGTGTCTGGGACGGCACATTCCTGGCGTCGGATATTGATCAGGTTGCGGTAGATGTCGCCGAAGCCAATCTGAAGGCAAATGGAATGGAAGGCGCAGTGACTTGCCTTGAGGCCGCGGGTTTTGATGCCGAGATCCTCCATGAGACGGCTCCGTATGATCTTATTTTTGCCAATATCCTCAAGGGCCCTCTGGTGATGCTGAGCCCAGATGTGTCGGCGCATCTTCGCGACGGTGGTTATGCCATTCTTTCAGGTATACTGAATGAACAGACTGATGAGGTCGTGGAGGTTTATTCTCAAAACGGCATCAGGGTTCATCACCGTGAGGAGATTGGTGAATGGACGACCCTCACTTTGGTGAAGCACTCGTAAGTAGAAGCGGTCTGTGGCGAATTTTCCTGAACTCCCTTTGTTTGGTGCTGCACCTAAGGTACACGGCCCTTAACCACTGGTAATGGTCAGTGGGAGTTCAGGAAATGAGCGATCAAAGAGCGGGCGTCCGCGGGCGGTTGCGTTTTGTTGAAAAACGTCATTCGGGCGACGCGCGCGATGGGCACACCGTACGTCTGCGGTCAGGTGGCCTGATTGAGGTGTTTCAACAACCCAATTTAAGATCCCCCGTACCTTGCGTTCGCTACTCTTGTTCATCGTTGTAGCTTTTCTGTTCAGAGGCTTCCTGATGGCAACAATGGGTTTTGACAGCGATGATCAACGCGTGGCGAATCTGCCCCGGGGGACGCAGATCGAAAAGTCAGGTGCCGTGCTGATGCAGGCTGATCCGCTGTCGACATTCGTGGCTGAGAAACTGATGCCGCCGCTGCCGTAACGGCGACAGCCCATTGTCAAACGCAGGCCGTGCCCGAAAGAGTGCGGCTTTCTTTTCTCGGTGCTGTCCCGAACTTCAGATACGAAAAAACCGCATTCTCACAAAGGAGAATGCGGTCGAAATGCGCCGCGCAGGGAGGGCCACGGCGGGGAGAAAGGTCAGGCGATTACATCGCCTACAGGTCGCCGCGAGACAGACCGATGTCGTTGAGTTCACGATCGGTCAGACCGGACAGGGCCTTGCGTGTCGCGCGCGTGTCGCTCCATGCGGAGAGCGCAGCTTCAGCTTGGGCCAAAAGAACGCCGATACGGCCAGTCAAGCCGGGGGCGCCAAATGCGGGTCGCGAGGTTTCGATTGCAGCCATATCCACGTTCCTTTTTTTAATCGGATCAAATTTTCAGCACCGCACCTAATGTGTCAGCGTGTTTTGGCATTTAGGGTGCATGTGGTGTCCGCACAATGGGGATTTTTGCAAGTGTCCCATGCTCAGTGCGCATAGCTTTTGAGTCAATAAAATAAGGGTTAACTGAGGTTTCATGTGATTCAGCGTCGATTGTTCTAAATGCGACTTAGCGCAAAAAGGAAGGGGTCGTTTTCCGCCTAATTTTTCGGCGCACCCCAGGCGGAGCCGCCGCTACAAATTTGACATGTTCGCCTTTTGTGCTACAGCGGAGGAAGGAACAAAAAACTAAAAATGGTATTTCTCCTTCGTTATCTTGGATATTGATAGGGTGACAGGTGCCACTTACAGCAACCCATCGGGCTGTCACGGGCAGTTTTCGGCAGATCGGCAGGAACAAAATGCGAATACTGGGAATCGACCCGGGCCTTCGAACCCTTGGCTGGGGCGTTATCGAATCAAATGGCTCGCGCTTGTCCCATGTGGCAAATGGCCATTGCACCTCTGATGGTGATGATCTTGGCGAGCGGCTGTTGTCGCTACACAATCAAGTCACCGAAGTGATCTCAGCCTTTCGACCCGATCAGGCTGCTCTGGAGCAGACGTTTGTGAACAAAGACGGGTCGGGCACGCTAAAGCTGGGGCAGGCGCGCGGGGTGGCGTTGCTGACCTTGGCCAAGGCTGGCCTGCCGGTCGGTGAATATGCCCCCAACCGGGTGAAGAAAACTGTGGTGGGTGTGGGGCATGCGGAGAAAGAGCAGGTCATGCATATGGTCAAGTTGCAATTGCCGGGGTGCGAGCCCAAAGGGGCCGATGCCGCAGATGCGCTGGCGATTGCGATCTGTCATGCCTATTACGGTGGGACGCAGCAGCGGCAACTCAGGGAGAAACGCGCGTGATTGGTAAACTGACAGGCCGACTGGAGTATAAGGCGCTGGACCACGTTCTGATCGACGTGCGCGGCGTGGGTTATATTGTCTATCTCTCGGACCGCACGATGGCGTTACTCCCTCCTTTAGGCGAGGCCGTGGCGCTCTATACTGATATGGTGGTGCGCGAAGACCTGATGCAGCTTTATGGCTTTTCCTCGCTTCTTGAAAAAGAATGGCATCGGTTGCTGACATCGGTCCAAGGGGTGGGGGCGAAAGTGTCGCTTGCAATTCTTGGAACGCTCGGCCCCGAGGGCGTGAGCCGCGCCATTGCACTTGGAGACTGGGCGAGCGTGAAGGCTGCCAAAGGGGTCGGCCCTAAGACGGCGCAACGCATTGTGCTGGACCTCAAGGACAAGGCTCCGGGCGTCATGGCGATGGGGGGCACGGTAACCGAGGCGATGGATGGTCCAGATCTGGACGTGGTGGAACCTGCTGATCCCACGCCAAAGCCGAAAAACAAAGCGGCGGTCCCCAAGAAACCTTCGGGCGCAGCCGCGGCCTCTGCGGGGGCGCTTTCGGCGTTGGGGAACTTGGGGTATGGCCCCTCTGATGCCGCCGCTGCCGTGGCCGAAGCCGCAGGTGACAACCCGGATGCGGGCGAGGCTGAGCTGATCCGCGCCGCCTTGCGTTTGCTGGCGCCGAAAGGATGACGGGGATGAATTTTGATTTCCTCAGAGGGCGGCGTCCGATCGCGGCCGGTGACCTCAATGATTGACAGCGACCCTACCCTGCGTGCCGATCCGCTTCCCGAAGATGGTGGGGGGGACAATGATCGCGCGCTACGCCCACAGGAGCTCGGTGATTTCATCGGTCAGGCCGAAGCCCGCGCCAACCTGCGGGTGTTTATCGAAAGCGCGCGCCGTAGGGCAGAAGCCATGGACCATACGCTGTTTCATGGCCCTCCGGGTTTGGGCAAAACCACGCTGGCGCAGATCGTCGCCCGCGAGCTGGGCGTGAACTTCCGCATGACCTCTGGTCCGGTGCTCGCCAAGGCAGGGGATCTTGCTGCAATCCTGACCAATCTCGAGGCGCGCGATGTTTTGTTCATCGATGAGATCCATCGGCTGAATCCCGCCGTAGAAGAGGTGCTTTACCCAGCGATGGAGGATTTTGAGCTGGATCTGGTGATCGGCGAGGGCCCTGCTGCCCGGACTGTTCGGATAGAGCTGCAGCCATTCACGCTCGTTGGCGCGACAACGCGGATGGGGCTTCTGACGACGCCGCTGCGCGACCGCTTCGGCATTCCCATCCGGTTGCAGTTCTATACCGAAGATGAGCTGTTCCAGATTGTCAGCCGGAACGCCCGCAAACTGGGCGCGCCGGCGGATGACGCCGGCGCCCGAGAGATTGCGCGGCGCGCCCGCGGCACGCCAAGGATCGCCGGGCGGCTCTTGCGCCGCGTGGTGGACTTTGCGGTGGTTGAGGGAGATGGAAAAATCACCCAAGCGCTGGCCGATGGGGCCCTGACGCGCCTTGGCGTGGATCAGCTGGGGCTCGACGGGGCGGATCGCCGCTATCTGACTCTGATCGCCGAAAACTATGGTGGTGGGCCGGTGGGGATCGAAACGATCTCTGCCGCGCTGTCTGAAAGCCGGGATGCACTGGAAGAGGTGATCGAGCCCTATCTCTTGCAGCAGGGCCTGATCCAGCGCACGCCGCGTGGTCGGATGCTGGCCGCCAAAGCCTGGGCACATCTTGGTATTGCTCCGCCGCGCAGTCAGAGCGATCTGTTTTCCTGAAGAGGTGTGTGATGGCAGATATCGATCAGCTCAGTGATTTGGCCGAACAGATCGCAGTACTTTATGCAGATCGATTTGGGGTTGAACGGGACGCCACCTGGTACCTTGGCAAAATGACAGAAGAGCTGGGCGAGGTCACTTCGGCCTACCTCAAGTTGCAAGGACAGGGTCGCGGTGAAGGATCACGCGCGGATCTGGAAGATGAGGTCGCCGATCTCTTGGGTTTTGTTCTGCTGTTTGCCCGTTGGCAAGGTATCGATGCGGGCGCGGCACTGGAGCGCAAATGGGGTGGCTATCTGGGACCTCAGTAGGGTTACGGCCGCATGAAACCCTTCATCGCCCCTCTTGCCTCTGCCGCGTTCAATCGTCATTAAAGCGCAAAACCTCGCAAAGCAGACCTTATGGAGCCTTTCATGTCCGCTACTGTGAACCTCACGCCTGAGGAGATCACCCGCCTCTTTACGCGTCCCGATGGCTCATATGCTTTTGCGCGCTGGGGACGGCCAATTGCGCCGATCGTGTTCGGGGTCGAAGACGAGACGCTGACCGTTGTAAAAGGCGCGCTTGAGGCGGTCGTGACCTTGGCCGGGCATCAAATGGCGGAAACCGACCCGGAGCTGGGCTCGAACCTCATGTTCTTTTTCTTCCGGGACTGGGAAGAGTTGCTGGCGGTGCCGGACCTGGACCGAATGATCCCCGAACTGCACGCCCTCGTGCCGCGACTTTCTGCGGCAGATGCGAGCCAGTATCGTGCGTTTCGTTTTGATGATCAGGGTGCGATCCAGGCCGCATTTGTTTTTCTTCGGATGCAAGGTGCCATGACACAGTTCCCTGCAGAGACTCTGGCCCTGACCCAAGCGGTGCAAGTCATGCTGATGTGGGGCGATGCGGCCTTTACTGAGACTTCGCCTTTAGCCGTGCTGCCAGATTCGGGCGCAACCATCCTGCGGCCTGAAATCGCGGGCGTAATCGCTGCGGCCTACGACCGGATGATGCCGCCGGCGGCTGCAGATGCCAGCCATGCGTTGCGGCTCTTTGCCCGCCTTCAAGCTCCTGTGACGTCTCCTGGCACCCTGGAGCCCAACTAATGCTGCACACGTTCCCTGTCACGGTCTACTACGAAGACACCGATATGGGCGGAATTGTTTATCACGCCAACTATCTGCGGTTCATTGAACGCGCGCGCAGCGCGTGGGTGCGGGAGCTGGGTGTTGACCAAAACGCCATGCGAGAAGCAGGACATGTCTTTGTCGTGGTCCGGGTTGAGGCGGATTACAAAGCGCCGGCCAAATTTGATGACCAATTGATCATTTTAACCGAGGTTGAAAGTGTTGCGGCTGTCAAGCTGATCCTGAACCAGCGCGTGATGCGCGGCGATCAAGAGCTGTTTGCCGCCAAAGTTGTAGTGGTTGGGATGGATACCAACACCGAACGCGCTGCAAAGCTGCCGGCAGAAGTCCGCGCATTGCGTTGATTTTTTACTGTCCACGCCGTGTTGTCTTGGCATGTTGGGCTAAATTGGGTTAGCGTGACGGTGCATAGACGCCGTGAACCGCAGGGACCAAATCGGCGCGGAACAAAGAGCAGGCAGATGGAAGCAGAAACTCTGGCGTTGGCACAGGAGCTCGATTTCTCCATGTGGGGGCTTTTCACGCGGGCGACGCTCACGGTCAAGCTTGTGATGATCATGCTTGTGGGGGCTTCCGCCTGGTCATGGGCAATCATTATACAAAAACTGTTGATCTACCGCTCCGCGAGGTCCGAGGCCGCGCGGTTTGACCGCTCTTTCTGGTCGGGTAACCCGCTGGATGAGCTGTTTGATCAGATCGGCCCGGAACCGGCGGGTCATTCGGAGCGAATCTTTGCCGCAGGCATGACCGAGTGGCGGCGCAGCCACCGCACCGATGGGGCACTGATCCCCGGCGCACAGGCGCGGATTGATCGGTCGATGGATGTTGCCATCGCCAAAGAAGGCGAGGGGCTGCAGAACGGATTGCAGATTCTGGCGACCATTGGTTCAACAGCGCCTTTTATAGGTCTCTTTGGGACGGTCTGGGGCATTATGAACGCCTTTATTGAGATCGCCGAAGCGCAGAACACCAACCTTGCCGTCGTGGCGCCGGGAATTGCAGAGGCATTGCTCGCCACAGGGCTAGGCCTTCTGGCTGCGATCCCTGCGGTGATCTTTTACAACAAACTGAGCGCCGACAGCGATCGGATCATTGGCGGCTACGAAGCCTTCGCCGACGAGTTTGCAACCATCTTTTCGCGCCAGTTGGACAGCTGACCCATGGGCGCGGGCGTGGATGCCAAAGACACAAGCGGCAGACGTCGTGGCCGGCGCCGCTCACGCCAGCGGCCTATGGCGGAAATTAACGTCACGCCGTTTGTGGATGTGATGCTGGTGCTCCTCATTATCTTCATGGTGGCTGCGCCCTTGATGACTGTGGGTGTGCCCGTGGAATTGCCAAAAACCGCGGCTGGCGCGCTTCCGGGAGAGGAGGAGGAGCCCCTTTCGGTGACCCTGACAGCTGAAGGCGGCATTCAGATCATGACAACGTCGGTGCCCCGTCAAGAGCTGGTCGCGCGCCTGCAGGCGATTGCAACAGAACGCGCTTCAGACCGGGTGTTCTTGCGGGCCGATGGCAGTATTCCTTATGCGCAGGTGATGGAGGTCATGGGCGCGTTGGATGCAGGCGGCTTTGGCAATGTGGGTCTGGTGACGGATACAGGCGGCCCGGTGCTGAATGGCGGGGTTCCATCCGCAAGCGATGGGTAGGCCTCGTGCAGACCGGCACCAAAATCTCTCTTCTGGGCCATGGCACTTTGGTGACCTGGGCGCTGCTTGGTGGCACATTTCAATCCGAACCATTGCCTTTTGTGGTGCAGGAGGTTTCGGTTATCTCAGCCGAGGAATTTGCGCGGTTGAGCGCGCAGATCGCTGCACCAGAAGTTGCGACGGAGCCAGCGGTTCTGCGCGCGCAGGAAGACCCTTTGGTTTACCCCCCGGAGCTTGCCTCGGAAGAGGCGCCGCGTCCGCAACGCCCGCGGCCGGAACGCGTCTCCTCAGCTCCTGAACCAGAGCCTGCGGTGGTGCATCCGAAACCCGAACCTGAACCCCAGGTGTCCGACGTTTTGCCAACACATCCCGAACGGCCCGAGCCACTTAACGACACACCGCAGTTCGCAGCGCTCGACGCTGGTCGTGTAAGCGATCGTGTGGCCCCGGAACCTATTGCGCCCCCTGAACCCGACAGCCAGATCGCAGATGTCGCGCAGGAAGAGGTGGCACCCGAAGTCGGGGCAGAGGCCAACCAACCCGCGCAAGATGCCACACAGCAAGAGGTCGCAAGCGACCGCATTGTGACCGAAGCAGAAAGCGAGAGTGATAATCCGAGCGTGTTGGAGAGTACACCAAGGCCGCGTTTGCGTCCACGCAATTTGGCCACGCGTCCCGACCCTGCGCCTGAAACCGAGCCACCCGCGGACCCTCCTCCAGAGCCGCAATCCGCGCCGCAGGACATCCGCGCCGCAGATGTAAACTCTGCGGTTGCGGATGCGCTGGCCAATTTGGGCGTGGTCGAAGCGCCTGCGCCTTCTGGCCCGCCGCTCACAGAAGGAGAGCGCAATGGCTTGCGCCGACAAATCGCCGGTTGTTGGAACCTCGGCACTGTGTCGACTGAGGTCATGCGGACTGTTGTTGTTGTCGGGCTGTCGCTGCAGGAAAATGGCATGCCAGAGACCAGCAGCATTCGTCTGCTGTCCTTTGAGGGGAGCAGCCAGGCCGCCGCCAATACGGCCTTTGCCGCAGCGCGGCGCGCGATCATACGTTGTTCGCGCAGCGGTGGGCGTGTGGGCTATGATTTGCCGGTAGGGAAATACCAACACTGGAAAGAGGTGGAAATCACCTTTAATCCGGCCAATATGCGGCTGCGATGAGGAAACGGGCAGGCCGGTCCAAGACATTAGGCCAACGAAAAATTGATGCGGCGGGGCAGAGGGCGGCGACGTTCTTCCTGCACAATGCACGCACAGGCGTGTTAACCAAACGACGACCATTAGACGGTCACTCCGGAAAGGACGCGGATCAGATGATATTTGCTTGGGTGAGACAGAGCCTTGTGAGACAGGCTGTTGTGATGGGGCTTGCGGTGGCGTCTCTGGCGGTCGTCATGGCACCGACCAATGCTGCTGCCCAAAGCGCGCCGCTGCGGATCGAGATCACCGATGGCATCATCGAGCCGCTGCCCTTTGCCGTGCCGGACTTCATTGCCGCCGATGCGGCTGCGACGCAGGTCGCGGCTCAGATCTCTCGTGTGATTGCTGAAGACCTTTCCGGAACCGGTCTTTTCCGCGAAGTCCCCAGAGCAGCCTTTATCTCATCCTTCACGGATTTTTCTGCCCCAGTAAACTATACCGACTGGAAGGCCATAAACGCGCAGGCTCTGATCACGGGTGAAGTCTCGGTCGAGAACAATCGGGTCAAAGTTAAATTCCGGGGGTTTGATGTGTTTGCTGGCAAACAGATTGACGGGGCCGGATTGCAACTGGTCGGGGGCACAGATGGTTGGCGGCGGATCGCGCATAAAGTGGCCGATGTAATCTATTCCAAGATCACCGGCGAAAGTGGCTATTTCGACAGCCGCGTGGTTTATGTGTCCGAGAGTGGGCCAAAAAATGACCGAAAGAAACGATTGGCGATCATGGATTACGATGGAGCCAACGTAAAGTATCTGACCAATTCGAACGCGATTGTTCTCGCCCCACGTTTTTCGCCGACCGGTGACCGTGTGCTTTACACCAGCTACGAGAGCGGCTTTCCGCAGATCCACGTTCTAGACGTGGGCAAAGTGCAGCAGCGCGTGCTTTCCGCAGGCGATGGCATCATGAGCTTCGCGCCCCGCTTTGCTCCCGATGGCCGCACAGTGGTGTATTCCCAATCCGAAGGCGGGAATACAGACCTCTATTCACTTGATATCGACACCGGTACGCGCAAGCGGTTGACCTCCGCCCCGTCGATCGAGACCGCGCCATCGTTTTCGCCCGATGGTCGCCAGATCGTTTTCGAAAGTGACAGGTCTGGCAAACCACAGCTCTATATCATGTCCGCCGCTGGCGGCGCGGCCACTCGAATCAGCAAAGGGTCGGGTCGGTATGGCACGCCGGTCTGGTCGCCAAGGGGAGACTTTGTCGCCTTTACCAAGCAGAACGCGGGCCGGTTTCACATTGGCGTGATGCGCACCGATGGCAGTGAGGAGCGTTTGCTGACTGCCTCGTTCCTCGATGAGGGACCGACCTGGTCCCCAAACGGGCGTGTTATTATGTTCACCCGCGAAACCCAAGGTCCAAGGGGCCGCGCGCTGTTGTATTCGGTTGATGTATCCGGCCGGAATCTGAAACCGGTGCGGACACCCGAGGGTGGTTCGGATCCGGCGTGGTCTCCGTTACAGAACTGATGACCTTGCTACGGGGTGGCTCTTGGTGGCTCGGTGGGAACTGTGTTAGTGTTTCCCGAAACAGCCGGGGTGAACCCAGCAACATTTTGGCCCCGCGGGGCGACAGCCCTTGCGGGTAACAGATATGAGGCAGCTAGAATGAGCGGTTCCAAGATTTTTCACCCGAAAGTGGTCCTTTTGGCGGCAGTGGCCCTTACGCTGGCGGGCTGTGGCCCCAAACCCTGGGAAACCGGCGCGAATGGGGCTGGTGCAAATGGCGCGGGCGCAGG
>SPKZ01003866.1_pt1 | contig 16639 bp, 11 predicted proteins | sample 2456571 | NCBI WGS metagenome assembly SPKZ01 (sample SAMN11192286, study PRJNA482655) | marine metagenome | biome: ENVO:00000447; feature: ENVO:00000244|ENVO:00000211|ENVO:00000569|ENVO:00002023; material: ENVO:00002151; isolation source: ocean water from marine abyssalpelagic zone ...
ATGATGGAGTTGTACCAGTCCGCCACGTAGACACCGCCGTCCGGTCCCATCTTCACATCCACCGGGCGGAAGTTGGGATGCTTCGACGTCATGAGCGGCTCGAGAACGTTGGCATTGTAGCCAGCCCCGTCCTCCACGAACTCGTAGCGTATGATGGCGCGGCTCTTGAATCGCCCGCTGAGCAAATTCCCCCGGATGTCATCGCCGATGTGCGTTCCAGTCGCGAGATCACCACCGCACTGCTTCTCGGTTGAAATAAGCGGCTTCACCGGCACGGATTTGCCGCTGTTTCCCGAAGCCGGAGAAAGATGCATGATGCGGGGATTGTTCACCATGAAGGATTGCCCCCATTCTTCAAAGACATGCCCCCAGGGATTCCCCCCAGTCCCCCTGACAAAGACGCGAAGTTCCTGCGTGCGGGGATTGAACTGATACACACCGCCATTGTAGTTGCGAACCACACCGAAGGGCGTTTCCACTTGGGCGTGCAGGAAAATACCCTCCTGAAAATAGATCCAACCACCCGGCCCCCGACGCCACGCGCTGATGGAGTGGTGGTTGTCCTCAATACCGAAACCGGTCAGGGCGAGCTCTTTCACGTCCGCGACGTCATCGCCGTCCGTGTCCTTGAGGAAGAAGACATCCGGAGATTGCCCAACATAGACACCGCCGTTGGCAAATTCGATACCAGTCGGCAGGTAAAGCCCGTCAGCAAATACGGTGGATTTGTCGGCTGCGCCGTCACCATCGGTGTCTTCGAGAATGATAATCTTGTCGTTCGCCACGTCGCCCGGTTTGAGCTGCGGGTAGGCCCAGGAACAGGCCACCCAAAGGCGACCACGAGTGTCCCAGTGCATATGCACGGGGTTCGCGAGCATAGGTTCGGAGGCGAAGAGATTGATCTGGTAGCCGTCCAGCAGTTCGAAGTTTTCCAACTCCGTCTGCGGGTCGTGATCGTTCATCAAATCGAGATCCGCCCCCTCGAGGTTTTTGGTTTTGATACCGTCCGATTCGACGGCGAGGGTGTTGCCGCTCAGCATCAACGCGACTGCGATGAGAGTAGAAGTGAGAAAAGTGAAACAGGATTTCATGAGTCCTAGTGAGTGAAATGCGAGGGATTAATCCGAGACGCGGGCAAGGCGCCACTGACGGGTTTTGAGTTCGATGCTGTCGCGGAGTTCGGCATCGCGCGCTTTGGTAATATTGTTAAATTCGATGACCTCGCCCGGCAGCGCCTGGCCGCTCGGCGAGTTGCGTCGTTCTCCAACAATGTGGACCTGGTTGTAGGCTTTCCAGCTGTAGACAAACTGGCGGTTCTTATCGTTAACCGCCTCGCGAAGCCCCTCGGCTTCGAGGTGCGCTGGGGACGAATCAATCGCCACTCCCTGGGCCCAGTCCGCAGCAGAGGCGGTTGCGACTGACTGACCGTCGATGGTGAGTTCGTAGCTCCCAGGCTTCAACTTGTCGACGGTGAGCGTATCGCGAAGGTCCGCCAACTGAGGCGGCAGATTACCTTCCGTAGGCGGTGCCAGGGTGGGACCAAATTCCTCTTTGGCGAGAAAGCTGATCCCTTTTTCATTCACCTCGACCTTCTCCAGAGAAAGCCCCTCAGCTGAGCCGCTGCCCGCTTTGGCATCCACCGTCACCCGCCAGGGTTGCTCGCGCACCGTTTCGTTTTCTCCGGTCACAAGCGTGTCGAACAAATAACGTGCCGCCGCCCAGTAGCCGTAGGAATTGAGGTGAATCCCATTGGTGGTGAGAGGCGCCGCTTCCGGCTCCTCCATGATGTATTTCATCGGCGTGTAGAGATCGACGAAAGGCACGCCGTGTTCCGCCGCCACCGCACCCATGGCGTTGGTGTAGGCTTCGAGCTGACCATTGCGTTTCTGGGCCATGGGCGTAAGCCGCCCGAGATCCTCATGCGCGATCGGAGAGACCAGGACGAGGCGAACGGGCTTCTTGCCGTTGTATTTCTTTCCTGCATGAGAGGCGATGAAATCGGCCACATCCTTTTTGAAGTCTTCGAGACCTGCTTCACCGTTGAAGCTCTCCCCGAGGCCGAAGCAGGCAATGATGACATCGGTCTGATGATCGGTCAGGGTCGATTCCTCGGTCGGGAAATTCGTCGGCCGATCGCGCAGCGTCAGCATGTCCCCTCCCCAACCGAGATTGCGAACGGAGACAGGATTCTCCTGAGTGCGCTGCAGGAGAAGCGTTTCGAGGTAGCCGTGCTCGCGAATTTGATCAGCAAAGGTATTGCCCACAATCGCGACCCGGTCCCCGGGACGAATCGGTGCTTCCGCGAAGGCCGAGGTCACGGTCACAGCCGCCACCAGAAAGGTCAGAAAAGCTTGTTTCATATCACTTCTTTTTCTTCTTATCAGCCCGCTCGATCTGCCAGGTGGTGATCTCAGCATCAGCCGGCGGCACCTCCCTATCGAGGCACCAGTGCACGCTGTTCACGAGCATGCGGTTGTGAGATTCCTCAGCAAAGTCACCAGGGTGTCCAAAGGAGGTGCCAAACACCTTGCCGCCCCACTCGTTCTCCCAGGCCCAGGCGACGATGTCCGCCTCCGACTCGTTCACCATGATGGAACCCCAATCGCGCGTCAGCAGACGATCGCGTCCCAGTCCCTTGCCGATCACGAGCGGCTCAACGCCGGGCTCAAGGCGAGTCAGATAAAGCGTGCCGGGAGACACCCACTCCGTCTTTTCGACGTTCGCCAGGATCGGGTGCTTGCCCGCCGTGGGCAGAACGGAGACATCGGTCGTGCCGCCCTGGTGCACCACATAGGGACCCGCCATGGCCCGGCGGCCAAAGCCATCGTTCCATTCGTGGAGCGGATGATCAGCCGGGTATTTGAAAGAGTGGTTTGCCGTGCGCAGTCCGATGAGCGGCTTGCCAGACTCGAGGTAGTCCTTGATCGGCTGGAACTCCTCCTCAGGCATCTTGAGAAAACGCATGAAGAAAATAACAAGGTCGGCCTCGGCCAGCACTTCGAGACCGGGCAGCACGTTCTCCGTCTTCTTCTCCGGGTCGCCCTCGCCGACCACCACGGTGGTTTTGAATCCGAACCGCTCGAGCTCTTCGGCGAACACGGGCATGGTCAGCTCCGGAGAATAGTGGGTCGTTCCGCAGATCAACACGACGTGAGGCTTCTGAACGTCGGCGACCGCCGGGAGAACAAGCGCAAGCGCCGCAAGCAAAGTGACCAACAGAGGTTTGAACAAGGTTTTCATGGGGGTGGCGCCCATCAGAAACGGGCAACAAGTATGGGGTTCACGTCACCTTGTTACGAGGCCAAAAGCCGTTTCAAAAAAACAGGATAACCGGCTCCGCGATCGCGGCTGTTTGGTGCTACCCTGATTTGGTGAGATTATTCTGAAACAAACTTCGAGTTCACGACAACAATTAGGAAAGGATCATCATGGCCTTCAAACGAGATCAAAAACGGGAAGCCTTCGCGGCTTTCGTCCGGGAGCACCAGGCTTCCCTGCGCAGCTTCCTGCGCGTCATCGGCGTGCAGGCCGACTCCGTCGATGACCTTGCCCAGGAAACTTTCATGGTGGCCTATCGAGAACTCGACCGCTTCGACGACAATGAAGACTTCGGCAAATGGCTGCGCGGCATCGCCCGCAACCTGACGCGAAACGAGCTGCGCAAGAGCGCCCGTCGTTCCCGCATCATGAATGAAGAGCTGACCCAACACCTGCTCGCCGAAGCCGAAGTCGATCAAAGTGAAGCCCGCTTCGAAGACGCCGATCTCTGCGCCCTGCGCGACTGCCTCGAGCAACTGCCCGAGAAAAGCCGCGGCCTCATCGCCGGCCGCTACCAGGACGAGTGGAAAGCCTCCTTTCTCGCCGACCAGTTTCAAATGACCGCCGCCGCGGTGCGCCTCGCCCTGATGCGCATTCGCCGCCAACTCAAAACCTGCATCGAAACCCGTGTTTCCAATGCCTGATTCCAAACAAGACGAACACTTTCGCGACCTGCTCGGACGCCTGCTCGATGATGAGCCCGGATCGGAGGCTTTGAGCGCCGAAGAAATGGCCGAGTTCACCACCCTGGTGAAAGCGAATCCTGATTACTCCCTCGAGCTTCGCATCCAGCTGCTCATGGACAGCCGCCTCGCGCAGTATGAAAATACTGGCCACGATGCCTCCTCCTTTGTGGCCGCTGTCGATGCCGCTCTGGATGCCGAAGCCGATGGGGATGACTTTGTCAGCAAGGTCGTCCAACTCACTGACGAGCGTCCCGCTCCGTCCGCCGGCATTCCCTGGACGGTCGCAGCCACCTCGCTCGCTGCCTGCCTCGCCTTTGCCCTGCTCTGGATCGCAGGCACCGGCAATGCGGTGAATGAAGAACTTCCTCCCGGTGTCGCCGTGATTGAAAGCCTCGTCGGAGAACTGGAGCTCGATGAATCCAATCGCCACGAAGGCGACTCGGTCGGCCCCGGCATTCTCGAGGTGGACGGCTACGCTTCGCTTGAGTTTTACAAAGGCGCCCGCCTCTCCGTGGCCGGCCCTGCCAAACTGGAACTCGTCGACCCGCAGCGCGTCATCTGCCACTTTGGCAAAATTCGCGCCAACGTTCCGGCGGTGGCCAAAGGCTTCACAGTGGTCACTGCCGAGTCAGAAATCGTGGACCTCGGCACTGAGTTTGCCATGGAGGTCGGCCCCACCGGCCAGACCGAAGTGCACGTCTTTGACGGGGAAGTTGAAGCCTACGATGCCGACCGCTCCCCCGACTCCAAGACCCTGCTCACCGCCGGTCTCGCCATGAAAATCAAGAACGCCGATGACTGGGAAGCCATCCCTGCCGAAGTGGAGCGTTTCGACGACCTCACTCACATCGACCAGCTCGCTCGCGACGAAGACACTCAAAAACTCGAAGCCTGGAAAGCGGTCAACGCTGCCGCCAAGCAGGACAGCCGCCTGATCGCTTATTATGATTTTGAAAAAGATGAGGCGAAGCGACGTACCCTTGTGAACCGCGCCCCGTCCGGCGAATCCCTCGACGGCGCCATCGTCGGCGCCAGGCACAAGGACGGCCCCTGGCCGGGCAAGCAGTCACTGGAATTCAAACGTCCTGGCGATCGTGTCAGGATCAATCTTCCCGGGCAATACGACAACCTGACTCTGGCTGCCTGGGTTCGCATCGACGGACTCGATCGCACTCACAGTTCGCTCATGCTCACGGATGGCTACGACGAAGGCGAAATCCACTGGCAATTCAAGAACGACGGCTCTCTGAGTGTCGGTGTTCACCACCCCAGCGGGAAACACAATTATTCGGAGAGAGGCTTCATGGACCTGAGCCAACTCGGCACCTGGTTCCACCTCGCTACGGTTTTCGATCAAAACGAAGGCACCCTCTCACACTACCTCAACGGGGAACTCTTCGCGGTGAAGGAACTCAAAGGCACTGGCCAGCTCAACTTCGGCGAGGCCTCCATCGGAAACTGGGATCAGCCCGTCAATGAAGGCAAGAACAGTATCCGCGGACTCAATGGTCGCATGGCTGAGCTGATGGTTTTCGAGGAAGCAATCAGCGCTGAGGAAGTGAAGCGCCTCGCGTTGCGGTAGGATCTAACTAACCGTGTGAATTATCGTTTGGCGCAGGTAGGGCCGATCTTTACGAAATCTCAATCCCCAAAACACGTCCCCACCAGCTTCGCCGACCTCACCGTGTGACCGTTCGGGTCGACGAGGTTCTTCACCCCGGCCACTTCTTCGAGAGGAACCGGGACGATCTCTTCGCCACGCACCGCCATCATGTAACCGTCGCCCCCGTCGTTCAGGAACTGAGCACAGGCCGTTCCCAGACGAGTCGAGAGGACCCGATCATAAGGAGATGGAGTCCCACCTCGCTGAATGTGCCCGAGAATGGTGAGTCGTGATTCACAACCGGTGATTTCCTCCAGATCCGACGTCAGCTTCTGGGTGTGACTGACATGCTCCTCATGAAATGCCGACAATTCCGCTGACACTGCCGATTTCTCCTCCTTACTCATTGCCGCTGCTTTTTGCTCGAGCAGCTCTTCGATGCGATTGGACTGGTCCACCGTCATGGCCCCTTCCGCCACAGCAACAATACTGAAATGCTTACCCGCTTTGCTTCGTTCACGAATCGCGTCGGCCACTTTCTCGGTTTGATAGGGAATCTCCGGGATCAAGACCACGTCAGCACCACCAGCAAGCCCCGACTCAAGAGCAAGCCATCCGGCACGGTGCCCCATGATCTCAACAACGAGAACCCGGCTGTGACTCGTGGCTGTTGAGTGAACCCGGTCAATCGCCTCGGTCGCAATACCGAGTGCGGTATCAAACCCGAAAGTGATATCAGTCTTGCCCACATCCTTGTCGATCGTCTTGGGCAAGGTCACAACCTTGAGACCGGCTTCCTTGAGCCGCAGTGCATTCTTCTGAGTGCCCCCACCACCGAGACAGACGAGTGCATCCAGATGATGACGCTCGTAGGTATCAATGATCGCATCGGTCATATTCTTGGTTTTGTCACCCACGGTAATCTTGTGAGGCTTATCCCGACTCGTTCCCAGGATCGTCCCGCCATCGGTTAGGATGCCTGACAACATGTCACTTTCCAGTTTCATGGTGCGGTCCTGAGCCAATCCGCGAAAGCCATTCAAAAACCCCAGGAACTGCATGTCGAAGGCCCTAATGCCGGCCTTGCCCACGCCACGAATCGCCGCATTCAACCCCGGGCAGTCGCCCCCACTTGTCAGAATACCGATGTGTTTACCCATACCGTCGTCCTGCATGTTAGAGCGATGGCAGAGACTAGGAAAGTCAGAAAGCGCAGTTACCTCTCAACCGAAATTACGAACGCCACTCGGTCGGGGTCTGACCTGTCTGCTGACGGAACCAACGCGAGAAGTAGTTCTGATCCAGGTAGCCCACCGCAGCAGCCACCTCCCCGATCACGGCTTCGGGTTCCGCGAGGAGCTCGCTCGCTTTCTCAAGGCGTGAAGCCGAGAGAAGTTGACCGATGGTCACTCCCGACTCACGCTTCAGCTGGCGATTGATGTGGTCCATGCTTTTTCCAAGCTGCTTCGCAATCCCGGCCGGAGAGAGAGACGCGAGATCGCCATTCTTGATCACGCCGCTCACCTCTTCCGTGACCGGATGCATCTTCGCCGCCGCCATCTCACCGGGACTTCCCCCTTCCATCTGGATGATAGCGAGAATACCGAGAATCTCAGCCCCCACCGCCAGCGGGGTATCGAGCGCCCGTGCATGGAGGCGCCCGAGACGATAGAGTGCCTGCTCGATTCGGTTGGTCGCGTCGCCACTGAGCCGCATCGATTTGTAGAGCTTGGCGAAATCCGCCTGTTTGAAATCGATCGCAAGACAGACCGGGCTCACATCGCGTTCCTTGATGAACTCGTGTTCCTCCCGGGCCCGGATACTGATAACTGTGCCTCTCCTCACAGGGATTCGTTTCTCCGCCACCCTCTGCACCCCTCGCCCGCGAAAGTAGAGCAGGACCTGCTGATACGAATGCGAGTGTGACTTCACCTTCTCTCCTGGTTCATGTGCTGATGAAGTGCCAGCCGCCGCACGTTGACTCCGGGCAATCGGATATCCAGTTCCTCGAGAAGAATGTCCTGATACAGCTTCGCCATCGTATCAACTAACCACACTCCGCTTTTCTTTGAATTAATTTGATCGAAAAAATGCTAACAGTCCGATTTCATTCTAACGGTTTTTCGGGGGCGCAGCTATCAATTCGGCCATGATTACAACCGCCTTCGATCTCAAGCCGGACACACCGTGGTCCGATACTGCCTGGGCTCAAGCGACAGAAGAGTCACTCGCCGATCACGACACCCGCGCCCGACTCTGCGTTGCCACTCTCCTCCCCTTCCGGGACCAAAAGCCGGATTGGGAAGGATTCGAGAAAAGTATCCGCTGGATGATCGAGTGCGGCGAAGCGGCCGGAGTCGAGATGGCTTTTGTTCTCAACGCCGACACGGGTTACATCTTCAATCTCAGTCCGGAACTCTACGCCGAGGTGATTCAACGGTTCCGCGCTGCCTTTCCCGATCCAAAGATTATCTGCGGGGTGACGGCCGTTGGTGCATCGGGTGCCCAGTTCCGGGCCGACTGGTATCACCCGCATCTCGATATCGCCCAGACCGACTCCAACGCCGAAGTCATGATCATGACTTCGCAGCAACTCAACGCGCTCGATACGGAGAGCCGCCGCGACGCCTACTTCGAAATCGCAGAGCACATCACTGTTCCAGCACTCGCCCACGCGCTTGAGCCGGCCTTTGTTCCGTGGGCCACTCCGTTCAGTCCCTGGCTGTTTCACGAAATCGCCAATCACGAAAAATACGTTGGCGGAAAAATCTCCACGCTCGACGAACCGCATTTCCTCTACTGGGCAGCCATGTGCCGTGACCTCGGCCTCAACTTCGCCCCGCACAGTGGAGATGACTTCGGCATCGCTTCCGCGATCAAGATGGGACTCCCCCTGCTCATTGGTGCCGGCGTTTCCGCCTGCCCGTTGATCTGCCAGGCTCGCAAGCTCTGGCTCAGTGAGAACTATGACCCCCGCGTCTACAAACTCTTCGAAGCCTTCCAGTCGCTCGAGGACGCCGTCTTTCGTCTCGACGATCAGGGCAGTGCCGCAGCCTACAAGCACAGCACCGCTGTGGTTCTCCAACTACTCGGACTCATCGCCTCTTCCGAAGTGCACCCGGACTGTCCTGACATTCGTCCCGGCGATGAACACGCCCGTATGAAAGAAGCCCTCATCCGGCCTCTCCGTATCGCCGACCGACTCGGTATCGACGGATTCCAACTCGCCTGATCTATGGACACTCTCGATCGCCTTGCCATTCACACCATGACAACCAAGCCGTGGGATCTGCCCACCGCTTGCGCCAAGTATGCCGCCGCCGGCGTTCCAGGAGTTGGCGTCTGGCGCCAATGGCTCGACGGCCGGCCGCTTTCTGAATCCAGGACGATTCTCGATGATCACGGCCTCAAGGCAGTCTCTGTGGTCCGCGGCGGATTCTTTCCTTACCTCGACGAAACCGGCCGTCGCGAAGCGCACGAAGACAATGTCCGTTCGCTCGACGAAGCCGCCGCCATCGGAGCGCCGCAGGTCGTCCTCGTGTGCGGAGCTCGACCGGAACTCAGCCTGACCGAAAACCGAAAGCAGATCACTGACGGCATCGCCTACCTGATTGACCACGCGTCCTCTGTCGGCGTGAAACTCGCCATCGAGCCGCTGCATCCGATGTATGCCGATTGCCGCAGCGCTATCAACACGATCAGCCAGTGCAATGACATGATCGATCAACTCGGCGAGGACTGGGTTGGCATCGCCGCAGACGTTTACCACATCTGGTGGGATCCGCAGTTGGCCCAGGAAATCAAACGCGCCGGCAAACGCATCATCGGCTTCCACGTTTGCGACTGGGTCACGCCAACCAACGACTTTCTCAATGACCGGGGACTCATGGGCGAAGGCTGCATCGACAACCGCGGCATTCGCCAACTCGTCGAAAGCACCGGATTCGAAGGCCCCATCGAAGTCGAGATCTTCTCCGACCGCCACTGGGTGAGCGATCAGGTCGACTACCTTGAGAAGATCATCACCGCCTATCGCGAACACGTTTAATCAACCTCATTTCGTTCCGTCTTTCTCCAATTCACTCCAAATCTCTCATATCACATGAAAACACACACTGTCGGCATCATCATGAACGGCGTCACCGGACGCATGGGCACCAACCAACACCTGCTTCGCTCCATCGACGCGATCATCAAGCAGGGCGGCGTCCAGGTCGGCCCCGAAGAAGTCATCATGCCCGATCCCATTCTCGTGGGCCGCAACGAGACCAAGCTGAAAAATCTCATCGAGAGCACCAGCGTTGAGAAATACACCACCGATCTCGACGGCGTGATGAATGATCCGGCCTATCCAGTTTACTTCGATTCCCAAACCACCCTGCGCCGTTTCGACGCCGTGAAGCAGGCCGCCGCCGCCGGCAAGCATGTCTATTGCGAGAAACCCACCGCCATCAAGACCGAAGACGCTTACGAGCTCTACAAGATTTGCCGCGATGCCGGAGTGAAGAACGGCGTGGTCCAGGACAAGCTCTGGCTGCCGGGCATGATCAAGTTTCAGCGCCTCGTCGAGAACGATTTTTTCGGCGATATCCTCTCCGTCCGCGGCGAGTTCGGCTACTGGGTTTTCGAAGGCCACACCGTGCCCTCCCAGCGCCCGTCATGGAACTACCGCAAAGAAGACGGCGGCGGCCTCGTCGTCGACATGCTCTGCCACTGGCGCTACGTGATCGACAACCTTTTCGGCAAGGTGAAGAATGTTTCCTGCCTCGCCTCGACTCACATTCCCGAGCGCATCGACGAACAAGGGAATCCCTATCCCTGCACTGCCGACGACTCCGCCTACTCCACCTTTGAATGTGACAACGGCGTGGTCTGCCACTTCAACTCCTCCTGGAACGTTCGCGTCCGCCGCGACGACCTGCTCACCTTGCAGGTCGACGGCACCAAGGGCAGCGCCATCGTTGGCCTGCGCGATGTCTGGACCCAGCACTACGGCAACACCCCGCGCCCCGTCTGGAATCCCGACATTCCTCAACCCATCGACTTCTTCGACGGCTGGCAGAAAGTCCCCGAACAGGAGACCTACGACAACGCCTTCAAGATCCAGTGGGAACTCTTTCTCCGCCACGTCGTCCTCGACGAACCGTTCCCCTGGGATTTGCTTGAAGGTGCCAAGGGTGTTCAACTGGCTGAACTTGGACTGCAAAGTTCAGATGAACGCAAATGGATTAATTTGCCTGAACTCAAAGCCTAGAGACCCCTGGCCTATCAGGGTTTGAACTCTCCTGCGAGAAGCGCAGCAATCAGCCGCTCGCATTCTATCTTCCTCTCCAATATCCGACACCAAGCCACCAGATCACCTTTCGTGACTCATTGTGCTTAAATACGATATTCCGAAATGGTTATATGGAAATAAAACTAACGAAGTGAGACACGCATCCTGCACTCACTGGCTCGGAAACAGGTATACGGGAAAACAATGCCACCACAACCCGGCACTAGTTCGCACCCCCCTAAAAAAGGGGGCCGTGCTAACTGCGATTAAACATTGCGGATTTTCATATATATAATATTATGCTACACCATAATGGACGGTTCCGCATATACCACCACTCCGGCCAAAAGCATCGCAGATCACTTCTATTTCTATTTGGAAAGGCTGTGGATTATTCTTATTTGTATAATTGGCGGTATCGCCCTTGGTCTGCATCAATCTTATACCAGCCTTACGGAATACAGGGCTAATGCTGTCATTCAAGCAGAAAGCCAATTGGCACCCGCAGCAGAAGTAGAGATCTCAGAAACAGCCTCTTTGGCTTCAAAGGCTGACCTGATCGCAGCCTTGAAGACAAAACTGATGCTGGAAAGCCTCTACCACTCAGTCACCGCCAATCCCGAACTGGCTGCCCTTCTTCCTGATCGCGACACCGTTAGCAAACAGGAATACGAAGCTGCGAGACACACTCTGGCCCGACAGTTGCGCCTCAGTACTTCGGTGCTCCAGCAGCGCGGCACCTCGATACTTGAAATCACCACAACCTTACCCGACGCCGATATCGCAAAAGCTGTCATATCCGGCATTCTCGAAGAACTTGGGCGAAACAATAGTGCCGCTCAAGCGGGCGCCTCGAACGCTAACATTGCTTTACTTAACGAACAAATCCAAGAACTGCGAGACCGGATGTCAGAATCCGAACAGTCGCTCGCGACCTATAATCACGCCTTGAAAATCCGAGATGACATCCGCGCCTCCGAGTCCCGCCTTCTTGAGCTGAGGAAAGAGTATCTAGATAAATGGCCTCCCCTAGTTCAGGAAAAGAAACACCTCGCACTGCTCCACGAAGCCTTTGATAATGAACTCAATCGAATCCTCAGATCAGTATCTTCTGAGCTGGCCTATTGGCAAAGCCTGACCAATACCACCAATACGCTCTCGGGCGAAGAGCTTACCAACTTCAGGCTCTCCACCATGGAAGCCCGACACAATATGATCAGCCGGGACTTCCTTTCGGACTCTGCCCTTTATGATTCCCTCATCTCAAAAGTCAAAATGGGAGACGTCCAGCTCGATTTTCTAAAAGACGAATTCTCAATCATTCAGCCTGCAGCTACCGATTACCATCCGATCAAGCTAAGCCGGTTTGATGCACTGCTTCGCTTCGGGCTGGGAGGTTTAGTGCTGGGCATTCTACTTGCCAACCTTCTTGGAAGCTTCGACAAATCACTCCACAAAATCGATGATGTCGAATCACTGACTGGACTTCCGGTCTGCACCGTTGTCCCGTGCGCCAACAGCAAGGGTAGCAGCAAAGAGGACCGACGGTTGAAGGCGCTTCAAGTTGAAGTTTACCGGACTCTCCAAGCCAACCTCGCCATCGCCCATCCCGACGCCCGGACTATTCTGATCACCAGTTCAGTGCCGGGAGAAGGAAAGAGTACTGTCTCCACCAATCTTATAAAAGCCTTTGCCGAAGCAAATCCCAGTGAACAGCTCCTTCTCATCGACATGGATTTGAAGCGACCCAAGGTATCCAATTATCTCGGCTTGGACAAAGGGCATCCCGGGGTCTACGAGTATCTTCAAGGTAACAATACGCTCAAAGAGGTTATTCAGCAGACAGAGGCTGGCTTCTTCGTAATCACAGCTGGGAATATTCCTCCCCAAAGTGTCTTTCCTGAAGAGAAACTTATCGTCCAACTGTTGGCTTCAGTTGAGCGCTACTTTCATCGGATCGTTATCGACAGTCCTCCCATTCTTCCGGTCAGTGACGCCATGGTAATGGCCCATCAAACCGACTTGGTTTGCCTTGTATACAAAATGTGGAAGACACCGAAGGCCGCCCTAAAGAGAACTATGAAACAATTTTCCAACCATGGCATCCGGGTTGCTGGCATTGTCGCCAACGCGATGCCAGTCAAGAGAGTGCTCGGCCAAGGAGACTACTACTACTCGCATTACAATTCCGGCTACTCCGCTTACACCGAGGGCGGATTCGAAGACCCCGAAGATTGCGAGAAATCAAAGTTAGAAACCATTCCCTCACCGAACAGGGTTGTCGCCCAACTGAACGCTGGAAAACATCCTAACGCGGCATCTGCAAACCTCTCAACGAGCAGATAGATCTGATTCGCAATCATCTCCTGTCATCGGTTGAAGTTAGATTGTGCACACAACCTGCTCAATCAGACCCCAAGTCGGTGCGGTTTTTCACCACGCGATACCGCTTCGGTTTGGGTTTGGAAAGAGAACGGGAACTTGTTTTAGTTCCTGATCATGAAAACGCTCCAGACCCTGACCTGCGCCCTGCTGGCGTGGCTCACCACTGCCACCGCCGCTGAGAAACCGAACATCGTTTACATCCTCGCCGACGACATGGGCTACGGCGATATCCAGGCGCTGAATCCCGAGGGCAAAATCCTGACCCCTCACCTCGACGCCATGTTCGATGGTGGCATGCACTTCACCGACGCCCACACCAGTTCCTCGGTCTGTACCCCGACCCGCTACGGCATCCTGACAGGCCGCTACAACTGGCGCACGCGACTCAAGAGCGGCGTGCTCTGGGGCTACAGTTCCCACCTCATTTCCACGGACCGTCTCACCGTCCCCAAACTGCTCAAGGAAAACGGCTACACCACCCACTGCATCGGCAAGTGGCACCTCGGCATGGACTGGGCGATCAAACCGGATGCCTCGGACGAACGCGACAAGAACGGCGACCCACTCGAAGATCAGATCGACTTCACCAAGCCCATCACCAACGGTCCGCTCTCGGTCGGCTTCGATACCTACTTTGGTCACAGCGCATCGCTGGACATGCCGCCTTACGTCTACATCCGTGACAACGAACTCACCGCCATTCCCACCGCCATGGCTCCGAAGAGTGAATTTGGCCGTGCCGGATTGAAAGAAGAAGGCCTTATGCCAGAGGACGTTCTCCCCGATCTCGCTGACGAAGCCGTCGATGTGATCTCAAAATGGAAAAAAGGCGAACCTCACTTTCTCTACATGCCGTTACCGGCTCCTCACACGCCCATCGCCCCCAACAATGAATGGAAAGGCAAAAGCGGCATCAACCCCTACGCCGATTTCTGCATGGAAGTGGACCACATCGTCGGTCGCGTCACCCAGGCGGTTGCCGATGCCGGACTCAAGGAAAACACCCTCGTCATCTTCACCGCCGACAACGGCTGCTCCCCTCGCGGAGAAATCCCCCTGATGGCGGAACACGGGCACAAGACCCACCTCGACTTCCGCGGTCACAAAGCCGACATCTATGAGGGCGGTCACCGCGTCGCCTTCATCGCCCAATGGCCGGCCAAAGTGAAAGCCGGCAGCCGCAGTGATCAGATCATCTGCACCACTGATCTGCTCGCTACCTGCGCCGACATCGTTAATGCCGACTATCCCGACAGCGCCGGCGAAGACAGCGTCAGCATTCTTCCCGCCCTGCTTGGAGAAGATGAATCCCCGCTCCGCGAAGCGGTTGTGCATCACTCCATCAATGGCTCCTTCGCCATCCGCAAAGGCGACTGGAAACTGGCCTTCTGCCCCGGATCCGGTGGTTGGAGTGATCCCCGTCCCGGCCGCGCCAGCATGGAAGGCCTCCCCCACAATCAACTCTACAACCTCGCCCAAGACCGCTCCGAGACCAATAATCTCGTGAACGAAAAACCCGAGATCGTTGAAGAAATGACCCAGCTCATGGCTGATTACATCGACCGCGGTCGCTCCACCCCCGGCGAGAATCAGCAAAACGAAGGCGAAACCCCCTTTCAATACCAGCCTAGATAATCGGAAAATTAGCATCTTCCGCTGCGAGGAGAACTGCAACGGAACTTGCTGAAGTCCCGAAGAGTTTGGTTTCCAATTGCCGATCCCACTCAAATCTGACGCATTTTTTCAGCCGTATTACCGACCCGCGTGCGAATTGCGCGGCGACGGTATTGAGGGGACAGTAATAACGTCGTAAAATCGCGACCCCTTAATCTAAATCTCTGAAGATGATGATGAAACAACGAAAACTCCGTAACCTATTGGCTCTGTTTGCCTTGGCTGCTGCAGCCTTCGTGACCAACCTGGTCGCTGAAGAAGTCGCCAACAGCGCCAGCAGCCCTGATCACCTCGTCTTCGCAGGAACCGACGGTCCCGGCAAGGGCAAACACGTGGTCCTTCTCGCCGGCGACGAAGAATACCGCTCCGAGGAAGCCATGCCGATGATGGCCCAGATCCTCGCCCGCCAGGGATTCAAAACGACCGTGCTTTTCTCTCTCGACGAGAATGGCAACGTCAACCCGGATGCTGGCGAACATCTCTCCCACCCCGAGGCACTGGATTCCGCCGACGCCATCGTCATGAGTCTTCGCTTCCGCCACTGGCAGGACGAAGCCATGGAAAAATTCGAAGCCGCCCTCAATCGCGGCACACCCATCATTGCCCTGCGCACTTCAACCCACGCCTTCAACTTCCCCAAGGACAGCAAGTGGGCGAGATACTCCTTTAACGCCAGCGAGGAGACTGGCTGGCACAAAGGTTTTGGCCGCCAGGTACTCGGTGAGACCTGGGTCAGCCACCACGGCAAACACAAGGTCGAAGGCAGCCGCTCTCACGTCGAGGAAGCCAATGCCGACCACCCCATCCTCAACAGCGTCGGCACCTGCTTCGTGACCGAAGACGTTTACGGCACCAACCCTCTCGAGCCTGCCACTATCCTTCAGCGTGGCGCCGTTACTGAAACACTCGAGCCCGATTCCGCCGAAGTCGCTGCCAAGAATGACCCGATGCAGCCGCTCACCTGGATCCGTGAATTCAAAAACGAAGCCGGCAACACCAACAAGATTTTCACCACCACCATGGGCGCTTCCACCGGCCTGCTCGACGAAGACCTCCGCCGTCTTGTCGTCAACGCGGTCTACTGGGGTCTCGACTTGGAAGTGCCTGAAAAGGCTGACGTCACTCTTCCCGAAGGTTACCTGCCTTCTGCTTTCAGCTTCGCCGCTTACCGCCTCAACCTGAAGCCAGAGAACTTCATCCCGGGGGACCCCGAGTTCAAGGAAGCCCCCTTTGGCGTTCGCGAACCCAAGGCAAAAGGCAAGGCCAACAAGTACGCCGTCCCGAAAGGTGGCGACAAGAGCGCCAAGCTTAAAGTCAACGAAGGCGACACCATCGTCATGATCGGTGCCGGCATGGCCAGCCGCATGATCCACTTTGGTCACTTCGAGACCGAACTCTTCATGCGCTTCCCCGCCAAGGACCTCACCATCCGCAACATGGGTGACGAGGGCAACACGCCTGCCTTCCGTCCTCACCCCGGACGTGGCTACGAAGATCAGTATGCCTTCCCCGGAGCCAAAGCGCTCCTTCCCAAGGAGCTCCAGACCGACTCCAAGCCGAACGGTCACTTCGAAACACCGGACCAGTGGCTGACCCGCCTCGGCGCTGACACCGTCATCGCCTTCTTCGGTTTTAACTCCTCCTTCGGTGGTCCCGAAGATCTCGAGCGCTACAAGAAAGAGCTCGATGCTTTCCTCA
>SPKZ01001761.1_pt1 | contig 16635 bp, 16 predicted proteins | sample 2456571 | NCBI WGS metagenome assembly SPKZ01 (sample SAMN11192286, study PRJNA482655) | marine metagenome | biome: ENVO:00000447; feature: ENVO:00000244|ENVO:00000211|ENVO:00000569|ENVO:00002023; material: ENVO:00002151; isolation source: ocean water from marine abyssalpelagic zone ...
AATGGAAGTTGTTGGTGAAGCCGGTGCTGGCATGGTTAAAGTAACTATGACTGGTAGCCACAGTGTGCGTCGTGTTGAGCTTGATGACAGCTTAATGGATGATGATAAAGACATGATTGAAGATTTACTTGCTGCTGCAGTAAATGATGCAGTACGTCGTGTTGAAGAGCAGAACAAAGATAAAATGGGCGCACTTACTGGCGGTATGCAATTACCACCAGGTATGAAAATGCCTTTCTAATCTGAACACCTTATAAACAGCGCCTTCTGGCGCTATTTTTTTGCCTGAAATCTGCGGATACTAAATAGATACTAAATTAAGCTTCCAATGCGTTCGCTTATTGAATATAAAGTGTATTGATAAAAGCATTAATAATGGAGTTACTATGCTCGGAATTTTCCGCCCACATCCTAGTATTGAAGACGAACAATATAATAGGATAAAAAAGAAAGTTTTCACGTCCTATTCTTCGGAACACATAACAGATAAAAATAAAATAGTCGATATTTGTAAAGTTATTTATGAAGAGCATGAAAATATTCTAAAAGACAATATAGGGGCGTTTGAGATAAAGTCTTTGCTCAACTTCTTGCTAGAAGAATATGAAAAGTATGCGAAAGTAAATTCCCTCTACCATGACTCAGCTTTATCGAAAAAAGATGAGCTGAACTGGCAAAGTTATTCTTCAAATTCAAGAAGAGGTATAAAATATTTAGTTGAATATTTGTGTCAACATAACGGTGTTTTGGATAATAAAGATATTGCTCCCGACTTAAATGAAACCGAGTGCATGTCTAGAGTTTTCATTTCTGTTGAAGAAATGTGTTCTATGTATATGCGAATTGATGGATATAATTTTATAGTTGGCGATGTAGAGCTGATTTTAAAAGAAAGCGAGTATGTTTATTTCAATGTGCCACAGGATTTGAAAGCAGAAAATCGAATAGATTATCGCTATGAACGCAGTCAAATTGACTCTTTGCTCCCTAAAGCGGGACGCCTTGTTGACGACTTGAATGAACAGAGTTGTATACTGGAAAATTCATTTAAAGAGCATTTAGGGCTTACTTATGTTGGGCTAATACAATTTTTATCGGATTTTATTACTAATGCAGGATCAAATGTTGTCATTGAGCCTAAATCTAAAGTTATTCAGAAATTACAAGAAAAATTTAATATCAGCGCTCAACAGGCTAAGTTAGCAATTGATGGTTTTACATTAGGGGCTGAGAACTTGAAAGAAAGAAAGCTTTTCTCTCCTAAACAAGAGTATCGAGCATATCATCGAGGTTTTTTTGAATTTTGTATTGACGGTTCATTAGTTTTGGTTTTTTCAAAGATAATGGCAATTGAGGCTTTGCAGACTCTTGTTAGTAATACTTGTTATAAGATTTTCCCTAAAGAGTGGAAAACCAAATTTGTTGAAGAGCAGCTATCAGCTTTATCAAATAAAGCTGGAAAGTGGTTTGAAGATGTTTTAGAAGCAGAGCTTATAAAAGAAAACTTCCAAGTTATAAGGTCATTCAAGAGCTATCGCAAGCATAATAAGGTAAAAAAAGTACCTGATAGTGTTGGAGAAATGGATTTTCTAGGCTACCTGCCTGATAGTAAAGAATTGTTTGTTATAGAAGCTAAAAATGTTCGTTTTAACACTGAACCAAGGCTATATAGAAATGATATTAGTAAGTTCATAAGTGGTAAAAAGTCTTACTCTTTTAAGTTCAAAAATAAATGTGACTGGGTGGTTGAAAATATAGATGATGTGATTTGTAAATTAAACCAAGATGGTATTACTGCATCTGAAGTATCAAAGGTTTATAAAGTTATGGTTATATTGTATCCCTCACCAGTAGAGCAAAAGGTAACAGGCTTTAGCTGTATTAATTTTGTGAAATTTGTGAATTTGATTAAATCTCGGCAATACACTCAAATGGAATCTGAGTGCTTATTGGCTGTAGACTCATAAAATTTAAAGCAATAAAGTCCAATATTTATGACTTGGTCTTTATTTTTATTGAGAGTAAATTAAAAACCTAGATTAGCGATAACTTTGTTTATTTCGTCGCTTCCTTCATCTATCCACTTTCCATAGATTATACGGATCATCCCCCAATCGGCATGTCCCATTTGTTTGGCTAACCAGAGGTGATTAGCCTCTGCCTTAAGCATGCGACTTGCATAGGTGTGACGCAGTTGATACGGAGGGCGGTGTGTTATTTTTGCCTCAATCAACCAATTAGCCCATTGTTTTGGTGCAGTTGCAAGCTCAGGGCGCTTGAATGGTTGATTATTACGGCTTAAGAATACACGACGTCGAGAAATTATTTTTGTTTTCCCATGCTTAAGGTGTATAACTTCGTTTATTGTAGGTAAGTGAAATGATTGCTCTTTTTGTGAAGTTAATAGTTTGACGGTTGTAGGCAAAAGTTCAACTTTACGTGTACCAGCTCTAGTTTTAGGTGTTTTCAAATTTCCTTTACGATCTAAATTACAGTTAACTTTGATATATCCCGTTAACTTAATCTCATCAATGAATACATCTTCCCAAGCCAATGCCTTCATCTCACCAGGACGTAAGCCAGTCCAAGCTAAAAACTCAATCATTAACTTTGTTTGTGGAACATGTACCACATTTAAAAGAGATGTAAGATCGTCTTTGGTAAATGGGAGAACATTTTCATCTAGCTTTTCATCAGGAGCTAGCTTAGATACTTTAACAAATGGATTGTAATCTAGTAGAGCGTCTTCTACTGCTAACTCTAGGATTCTGCGTATTGTTTGACTGTACTCAACTACGGTTGATACGGCTAGTGTTTTTGCTGAGGCTTTTCTAGCTTTGTTAAGCTGCTTATGCGTAAGCTCCTTCAATTCTAAATCTATGATTTTGTATTTAGTTGCCCAAGTCTTACAGCTTTTAAACTTTGACTTTAGTGATTCTGTAAAATCACCGTAGTTTTCTTCTTCATACATATCAAAAATCGAACTAACGGTATATATTTTATCGCTCTCAACTTTTACAGAGTTAGGAAAGTTTATCGACCAAAATTCACTTGGGTTCACTCGATATAACCCATTTGTTATATCAAGTTTAATTGCCCCTAATTTTCTTATAGCTGCTTCCAAATTCTCTTCATAGGCCATGATACCAAGGGATCGTCTAACAGCAGTTTTCAAGCCAGGAAGCTTAAATTGGCCGCGATAATAGCCTTTAAAAACAGTGACACCATTAGCTGCTTTTAACTTTTCTTCGAATGATAATTTTGACATGTTGATACTCCTATAATGCTTTTCGATATTCTTTTAGGTTGATGTAGATAGATTCGCCTTTGGACTTTTGTTTCCAAACTTTCCCTTTAGCCATATTATTCTTAGGGTTTTTGACTTTCTGACGAATTGCTGACGGCGACTTGCCAATGTCATTGGCTGCTCTTTCAAGAGAGACCCAGCTTTCCTTAGCTATTACTCGAAGTATCTTTACCTCATCTTCTAGTAAGGCTATTCGTTGTAGTGCGTTATCAATACGCTCTGCTTTATTCATTACATTTTCTAGTGATGTTACTAATTCATATAAATCTTTCATTTATGTTCTCATTGCTTGTATGTTGGTGAATATAATGGTAAAAGTCATGAATATGTTTTACATTCGTAAAAGATATTCTTGCTGTAGTCTTTGTGAATTCTCGCCTCTGCCCCTTTAAATTAAGGCCAAATCTCATCTTTAAGTTTTCCGATTACCATACCTAAATCATGCAATTTACGTGAACTCAAAGTATCTACTCCATAGTCATATGCTTTTAATACTGCACATGGATGTTTAACATCCAATTCAATTTCATAACTTCCTGAACTTGCAATGTGTCTGTAATTATTTGCGTCAGGAACTTGCAGTAAGTTTTGATTGCTCATAATGAGTATCCTTAATTTTTGTGATTTAATGTAAGTTGTGTGTTTATTTTGCCAAGAGTTAGTGCTAGATTGAACTCATTGGTTGAGTTTGGATATTGTGGTTTTGAAAGTATGAATTACCTTAAATCTTGTCGAAATTGTGGATCTTTAGAACGATACAAAAATGGTGCTTGTAAACCTTGTGCTGTGAAAAAGCAGCGTATTAGAAATGAAAGCGATAGAATGCCTATTCATAGAGAAATGGCTGAACGAAAAATAGAGAACAATAGGCGAAAGGAAGAGGAGAGACGTAACAATAACTCTCATTACGAATCATTAACCCCCTGTGGTAGCTGTGGTGATTTTATGCGTTATGTATGCAACGGTGCTTGTAGTGGTTGTAGACGAATAATATTACATGAATCTAAGCAGCAACAATCTCAATAGCTGTACCAAATTCTAAGTGCATAATAAAATAACCAGTAAGTTGTTAAAGTATTGGCTGTATAATCCCTATACAGCCATTTTAAATCATACTTGTCTAAAGGGCGTACCTGCTTCATCGGGGTGAAAAGTAAAATAAACAGCCTGTTTATCTTCGTCTTTTAATCCGCGCCCCTTAACTATTTCTAGCTTCCTGACGCCACAACCTTTTTTCTCATCTTTTGCGAATGAGATGGTAACGTCGTTTATTATGTCAAAGTCAACAGAGCCTAGAATCACTGAACCTTTAGTGAAGTGATTAACATATATTACCGTTATGCCGTGAGATTTTAATAATAGAAACACCTCTAATAATCGTGCTATTTCATCCGCACTAGATATATTGCTTCCAAAGGTATTTGTTTTAAGACTGTCAATTACAACCACATCGAACTTAAGCATATCTTTGAATAATTGATCTATTGGTCTTAACTTACATAAATCATGCATTAATCCGCCAGAAAACTCACGATTAATGATACTGAAGTTTTCATTAAACAATGATTGCTCATCGTCACTCGAATTAACTAGAATATTGTCAAAGCGTTCATTAACATCATCAATTGGTAACTCACCATCAAGTAGCAATACCTTCTTAGGGATAGGGCAAGCTTGTTCTAGGAAATTCCCTCCCGTACACATGGCTTTAATTACGCGATATAGTAAATAGGATTTACCGCCACCTTGGACTCCAGCGATCTCAACAATGTCACTCGTTTTAAAATATTTACCAAATAACATATGTCGATCAACGCCCTTAATGTTTTTAAATTTTCCAAACTTTATTGGCCTTGCTGTCCCATAACCAAGCACTTCTTTTGCCTTGGTTTTTACATTGTTAAAGATAGCCTTTGCTTTACTTGATAGCGATTGTTTCTGTGGTGTTTCTAAGTCAAATAGCTCTAACTGCTCATTCATATATAATTCCTTTTTATTGTTGTTGAATTATTAAGTAGAGAATGGGCAGACAATATTTTTGTGTTTGAACAATAAAATTTGCAGGGCTTGAACATATTTTAAAAATACTTCCCCTTTAAAGGGGGAAGTATTTTTAAAATAACGTTGTTGAAAACAATTAGAACTTATTTGCAATGTAATAAGTAAAAATAAAATTTCGTAGAAATTAACACACAGCGTAAGCATTAAATAACGCAGTTGATTTCATGCGACAGCGTTCAGAATGAACATAAAGCGCATCGTAGCCGCCATCGGCGAGCGGAGCAATCGGGGTGAGTGTATTCCCCCCGAAGTCTCCTTACCACGATTGCTCCGCTCCCGTAGGGTAGGCGGATGCGCTAAGCTCTAGTTTTTTTGATGTAATCAAAACCGCAGCGATGGTGAATTTCACCAAATAGAGCAAGGGCTAGAGGTTAATAGGTTATGAAATAATGCCTTTGAGGTTGAAAACCCTTGTCTCTGGTTGATTGTCTTAAAAGAATCAATCGTTTCTTTCATTACCAGAGGTAATCTCCATCACTAGTTTCTATGTATTGATATAACCCAATATCATCAGGAAACAATATTATGATCCCTACTCATTGCAGAGGAATACCAAAACATTATCCCAAACCAAAATCCACACAAGAGAGAGGTGAAATAAAAAAGCTTTCATTGTTTGATTGGATCGCGCGGTTCTCCTTTACATCAACTAGCATAGTTGCTGAAATTTGGGGTGTTGATCCATCTGTCGTGAATCGTGCGCTTAGACGCTATGTAAATGAGGGATACTTAACTGAAGTCCCCATCACATGTTGCCGAGACAAACGGTTGTTCATACTCAAACCCAAGGCTATTAAATATATAAATGACTATCACTTAACGCCAATTAAATACAATATGAAGCGATCAAACTTACCTCTCAAAACAATCAATCATGATCTTGTTGTTCAATTATTTTTAGCAATCAATATAACCAGTAATAAATTTTTTTACTTCATTACCGAAAAAGAACAAGAAAAGGATAACAAAGGAAAAAATAGACGGGTAGATGCGATTGTTTTCGATATTGAACTGGGGGAGATGATAGCAATTGAAGTGGAATGTTCTAGCAAGAATATCCCGCATAGAGTTGATTTGCTTAAAAAATATCAAAAAGCGTTATTTGATGATGAGTTGTACTCGCGGGTTGTTTTTGTTTCATTCAAGCGACGACATCTTAGAGATTGTGAGCGTGTTAATAATAAAATTTTAACTAAAGATGAAGGTGTGTTTTTTAAAACAGAGCCGCTTAGTTCAAGTTTGAAATACCTATACAACAAGCAAGTTATGTCAATCCTTTATCATAAAATATGGGATTTCTAATGAGCTACCACTTAAATGGAAAGTATTTCTGAAATGTACCTCTTCATTTTACGAAATTATTCGATGAATGATGTGTTGTGTAATTATTACGTATAGTTTACGCTTTTTCCGTAAATTGAAATTAACTACAATTAAACCTCTAATCTAATGAGGAGCACAACATGAGAAATGAAGACAAACTTAGTTATGAAGAATCAAAAATACTTACAGAGCATGCAACTAATCATTCTTCCACGAAAAAGGTCGCTTTACTTTTAGGGATAGCAGAGTCTAGGGTCTCGGAAATGAAAAGCCTTAACCGAAAGATGACAACAACAGAGGCGGCAATCCTCCGTGATTTGTATGGCACTCCTACTCAGCTTAACGGTATTTATATAGAAGCTGAGTTAGCCGAATGTGTTGTCAGCTTTAGTAATAAAATTAATGAAGATTCTTTGGAACGACACATCTCACATGTCGCTTCTCTGATCAACAGCTCTTACGGCATTAATACATTACTTTCATCTTTTCGATTAAAAGACATTGAAGAGGAAGTGGTTATGGGTTGGAAAGTGAGGGATGATAGCCCACAGACATTACAGTATTTATTGGATGGGATTAATTTACTCATTGAAAATCCAGTATTCTTAAAATGGGGCAGTATAGTTGACGCTATGTCTGATGAGGAACTGTTGTCAATTAAGTTTCAATCGTCAGTTGTTTATGATGTTGATAACCTAGACCTAAATGAAGGAAGAGTCTTTAGTCGTAATTATAAGATGATTGACCTGACTAACAGCCTTCAAGGAACTCTACACTGTATTGGATTAGAGTTTTCTGTAGGGGACAATCAATTTATGCCGTCTCGAATTGAGGTGTTTCGCCTATATTTACTTTGGTTAATGCAAACTCAATTTGAAAGTAGAATTTTACCGTTAATTGATAGTCCAATTGAAGAATCATTTGAGCTTGGGAAGGAATACTCTTTTATAACTAAGCACCCCGATGTTTGTGAAATTGTCGTTACAGGTAAGGAGGTATGGTCAATCAAGCCTAGTAGGTTGAATAATACGTTCATCACTGAAGAGTTTATTACTATGCCAGATGATTCTTTTGATTGGTATCCAAAATCAAACTCTGCGGGGAAGTCTAATCTTCACAGCGAGTATTATGATTATGCTGGTGTCTCGTTAATTCAGTCTTATGAGCTTAATTACTATGTTGTTGTTGATTTGGTGGAAAAATCTCAAGCACATATTTACGCAGATCTTGAAGAAGACTTAGCATCTGGAGATCTTTCGTTTGATGAGGTTTATTTAGGCATGAAGCGAAAAATTTTAATTCAAGTCAATAAGACAGAAGATGTTTTAAACTCTTTAGATAAGGTGTTTTCGACTTTAGGCTTGGAAAAGATTCCGACCGTAGAAATCAAAAAAGAACTTGCTTTAAAAGGTGGAACTATAGCACGAGCAAGGTACTTCAATTGATCTCCTCTAAGGTTAAGGTAGGTGCTCCGGTAGAGCGACCAAAGAAGATAGTTGACGAGAGTCATGCTAAAGCAATTGCTAGAGGCTGGATAACCCGTGGTGAGTTTCTGCAACAAGAGCACTTTACAGAACTTATTCAGGGAAAAGAAAAAGCAACGCGTAGCAGTTTTTTTCGGATGATAGATTCTCTTGAACACACATTCGGTGATTTAATTGTGGATAGACGAAATTCGAATAGCGAGTCGAAGCTTCGAGGAAAAAAACCTCGCCATATAGAGTTGGCTTTCTTATCTGAACGATTAAGTTTCCCTTTCCATAAATCCAAAATTTTGCCAATAAACCTTATCGCTTTCGATACTAAAACCTTTGAATGCAGTGACTTTGTCACATGTTTCAATTTATCGGAACATTTGTTAGCAAGAATAATCACGCGTAGTAATGCATCATCTTTAAGAGATATAGCTTTATGGGCTAAAGAGTTCTATTTACATATTATGGGAGCTGCCATGCGTGATGAATTGCCAAATAGTGATTTCACACTACTAACGCACGACTCTATAATTCCTTTCACATACATGGATGGAATAAAGGGAGGTAATGGTTTGATTGCTAAAACTTGGATTCCCAGAAGTGAATGGACAGCTAACTCATTGAAAAAGTTTCAGCCATATATTAATGAACTCGGAGATAAAAAGGCAGGGATTATTCAAGGCTCAACAAGCTCACAATTAATGTAATAACTATTTTATCGAGATAGGAATCTGTAATTACCAGCTTCTTAAGGGAGTCACAATAAAAAGAAAACCCGCTATAATCAGCGGGTATTTCTATATAACCTGTTTAATTAAATCATGACCACTTAGTTAGCTGGTGAACTATTAAAAGCATACCGCTTAAAATATTCGGGAGAGAGTTTGGTTGATATACAAACTTCAAGTAATGCCTTAATAAGGCCGCAGAATTATCATGTTCCGCATGTTTTAATCAGCTTATAATTAAGTAGGAACAAGAGAGGAAAAAAGGAGCATTTCAGGTAAGCGTTCTTGATACTTTTTACTTAATGAAAAGCCATTTATACCTAGATCGCCAAGTTGCAAATAAATGCCACTTTTTGACTCGGGATTCCACAGCATCGCTACACGAGATAAGTCTGTCCACGGGGATCTCGACTGCCTTGTGTATGTTTTATGAAAATCTATTGTGTCACTCATTATGTACTCCTTTGTTATGTCTTAGGAGTAAATAAGCTTGCTGCTAGGTGATTATTATTTTATATACACTTCCTATCAAAATAACAAACTCAAATGATGCTGAGTGAATAAAACTACCAATCATCAAACCCACCACTGTTGCTGTAGAATAAAATTCAGAACTACCAAAGAGAGAACTAAATAAGCCCATAGGTTTTTTCTATTAATTACAGTGGTATACATGACAAATGCTACTAGAAATGATACGTTCTGAATGAGCGGGTGAATAAAACAAACCCTGATGACCGCTCGTGCAAATACACCCATGAAGAAGTATTAGCGCGTGATAAAACTAGCCTAGACATCTTCTGGTTAAAAGATAAATCCCTAACGGATTTAGCATCGTTGAATACGCAAATAAGAAATTTTAAAACCGTGTACTCGGTAGAATAAAGTGCACTGTTTTAATCTAAAAGGAATACCATCATATGGATTTTGTTGTAATACCTAGTCGTAGCAAACCACCTGAACAAGGCGTAAATAAAGCCTATCTACAGATAGATAATTGGAATGACTTTTCATTCACTACAATGTTTCATCTTACGGTACATGATGAAAAAGGGCGTCTGTACGATATTGGCAATGTAAAAATTGCTTTTAAAGGACAAGAAACCTCCAGTACAACATATAGTAAATTTGGTAACGGATTTTCTCACCTTGATGAAGGTTACTTTTCTGTTGGCGAAACTATTAATTATTATAAAAACCTTTATAAGTTACCAAAAGCCTTAAAAGAAGAGCTACTTCGATATTTACGTGATATAGCTTTTATGCCAGAAATCATAGAGGATATTCAAGATGAAGAAGTATTTAGAACGTCCTTATTAAGAGATAATAGTTTGACCTCTATTAAGGGGCAGTTTGCAAGAGTCCTTGTTGGTAAGCCTGAATTAACTGATTTTAACTTTTCTTTTGTTCGTCCAAAATCTGAAGAGAAAGATATTATCAATATCAGTTTTGATGTGCATGAAAGCTCAACACCAAGTACCAATATTCACGCATTAATTGGCCGGAATGGTTGTGGTAAGACAACCATTTTAAATGGGATGATTGATGCAATTACAGAGCGAGATAATCTATCGGGTTATTTCTTAGAAACAAGTAGGTGGGGTAAGGACAAGCCAATATCTAGAGATTACTTTAGTAGTTTAGTCTCAGTTTCTTTTAGCGCATTTGACCCTTTTGAACCACCTGAGGAACAATCCGATCCAGCAAAAGGTACGTGTTATTATTATGTAGGATTGAAAAATAGAGAAAAAAAAATACTCTGCATACTATTCCTGAATTGAGGGCGGGTTTTGTAAAGTCCTTAATCGATTGTTTTAGAAAAGCTAATAAAAAGGAGTTGTGGCATTCATCCATTGAAAAGCTAGGTTCAGATGAGAACTTTGCTTCAATGAGCTTGAGTGGGCTTGAAGAGCGGTACAACACTTTTAAGCAATCTAAACGTGCGTTACAAGTTGATAATGAAGAGTTTAGGAGGCTATTCCTTGAAGATATTAATTTGTACCTTTCAAGAATGAGTTCTGGTCACGCAATAGTGCTATTTACCATTACTCAGCTAGTTTCAACAGTAGAAGAAAAGACGCTTGTATTAATAGATGAACCAGAAGGTCATCTACACCCTCCCTTACTTTCAGCCTTCTTACGAACACTTAGTGAATTGCTGTATGATCAAAATGGTGTTGCTATTATAGCTACACATTCACCAGTGGTACTTCAAGAAATACCCAAAACCTGTGTATGGAAGGTTAACCGTGTCGGTAACACCGTAAAACCCTACAGACCAGAACAAGAGACATTTGGTGAAAATGTAGGGGTTCTAACAAGAGAAGTGTTTGGCTTAGAGGTTGCTAGTTCTGGATATCATGATCTACTATCAAAATCAGTCAAAAGTGGTGACTCTTATGAAGAAATAATACGAGAATATAAAAACCAGTTGGGATTAGAAGCCAGAGTTTTATTAAAAACTTTGGTTACTCATAGGGATAAAGGTCAGTAAGATGAAAAAAATACCCTTTCCTGAATATGGATTTGAAGATGTTTTAAATACTTGTGCTGAAGGTATGGCTCAAGTAAATGTACAAGCTGCTTTTCTAGCAACTATACCTCAATTTATTGCCATAGGTTCGACGTACGAACAATTGGGCGGGAATGGTACTTTATTTAGTCTCCCTCGAATTATAGGTATTACAAGAGCAACAGTTGTTGTTCCTCCTTTAACTAAAGCTAAGCTTGTTAACTTATATGAAGGCAATCTTCGTAATAAAGATAAACCAGCTAGAAGCATATACGAAAGACACCTGGCATCAACTAACGAAAAGTGTCCTTTCTGTGGGGATATTGGACAGCCTAAAAATCTTGATCATTTTCTCCCTTTAGCACATTTTCCACAGTTTGCCGTAATGCCGATAAACTTGATACCAGCTTGTCGAGATTGCAATATGGGGGAAAAGGGGGATGCGTTTGCATTAAATGCCGCGGATCAAATATTACACCCTTATTTAGACCGTGATTTATTCTTTAATGAACAATGGGTTAGGGCTATATACATAAATGAAGATGACGGTGCAATTGAATATTTTGTTCAGCCACCTGAAGAGTGGGACTTAGTTGACAAGCAAAGAGTCATTAAACATTTTTCTGAATTTGATCTAGCCCTCAGGTATGGAATCGAAGCAGGGAAGCATTTAAGTGAATTGATTGATCAGAAGAATGCTTTTTACAGTGAACTTTCAGAAGTATTACCTGGTGATATGTTAGTTAATGCATTTAAGCAGATTACTTTCGCCTCCTTAATTAACGGAAGCTTATTTACCAATCACTGGAAAAAAATAATGTATGTAGCTTTAAACGAATCTCAAGAATTCTTAAATCCTGCATAAATTATTACTCAAGGATAATCAATGAAAGTTTATAAAGTAGAATCTATGGATAAGTTACTTACAAAGTCATCTGCGCTTTTAAATGAATTAAACCCACTAATTTCCATTGGCCCAAATCAAATCAATAAACGATGGTCTGGGAGCTGGGTAATGTGCGATGTGGCGATAGAACATGCTCATTCGCTTCAAAACTTAATGAGCATTGGAAACTGTACGTCAGCAATATCTTTATTAAGGCTTCAATTTGATGCACTGACAAGAGCTGTCTGGATGCTCTGGGGAGCTACAGATAAAAAGGTCGAGCGAATCATGCAGGAGCTATCGGTTGATACAGCGAATGCAGACAACGGCTTACCATCTCATGTTGAAATGATTAAACAAATAAATCGTAAAGCTCCAGCTGAAGCGACCCGAATGTTAAGTGAATTTAGAGATGTGACTTGGAAAGCTTCAAGTTCATATGTTCATAGTGGAATTCATGCAATGAAGCGGCATGGCGAAGGTTATCCAATACAGTTACTTAAACAAATCATGACCAATTCTAATGGCTTAGTGATGTTGTCTGCTGTTCATTTAGCGTCAATGTCTGGCAATGAGCATGTGTTGAAGGATATTACTCGCATCCGAGATACATACAGAGATGTTTTGCCAAAGCTGAATACTTTAACTTAATTAGATTTATATTTATGACACAGAAAAACTGCAAATACCCAGAGTGGTTATCAGAATACACATTTGATAACTGTAAGCTTAATCGTAAAGAATACGGAGAATTTTTAACTAACTACCTAGTCGGTGAGCATGACGGGTTCGTGCTTAACTTGAACGGTGCTTGGGGAACAGGTAAAACAGAGTTTTTGAGGCGACTATATTCTTTGTTAACAACGAAAGGCCACCCAACGATATATATTGATGCTTGGGAAAGCGACTTTTCTGAAGTGCCTCTATCAGTTGTTGCTAGTGAGTTGATAACTCAGTTATCCAAGATTAACTTTAATATTGGGACTGATTTAGATAAGGTTTCTGAATGGTTGGGTAAGGCATTAAAAGGGACTATGATTGCAGGTGCGGGCTTACTGACAAAGCACTTTGTTGATGACTCCGCTGCGGGTAGAGAGTTCATTAAAAGCTTTTATGAATCATCCCCTAAAGATTTTTTGTCGAATATTAAAAGTAATCATGAAGAGCAAGTCATGGCAATTAAAAATATTCGAAAAGAGTTGGGACTGCTGGCTGAGGTGATGAAAACGGTTCATGGTAAAGAGTTACCTGTTGTGGTGCTTATTGATGAATTGGATAGGTGTCGTCCGAGCTATGCTATTGAAATGTTGGAAGTTATCAAACACTTTTTTACCACTGAAAATTTTGTTTTTGTAGTAGCAACAGATACAAAACAGTTAAAAGAGTCAATAAAGTCTGTATATGGTGCTAGCTTTGACTCAAATACGTATTTGAAAAGGTTTTTTAATCGAGAAGCAAGGTTGTCTGAACCTGATATTGAGCATTATTTAGGCTTACAGAATTTCAATTTAACTGAGTATGCTAATAAAGTTTTAACCTATCCTAATGTTAATAGTAACGAAGCTCATTCGATAAAAAAATATATTGAATGGGCGGCTAAAGCTTATGAGTTGAGCCTGAGGGATATAGATCAATTGGTAGATAAACTTAAAGCATGTTTGCGAACAGCCTTGTCTACTTTTGAAGAGTCAAATAACCTACAAATTGTTAATGTCTTTTGTTTAGTGGTAGCGATTATTGAGTTTGATGGAGAGCATACACAATTTTATGAGAGAAAAGAGAATAACCCTGTGCTTGAGGGGACGTTTGTTAACGATATTAGTATAGACCTTGCTACGGGCAATCAATCTACATTTTCAGATGCTTATCAAATGAATATGCATAATTCTGTTAAGCATATAATACAAGTGCAAGATGCTTGGCACGATAATGTAAATCAAGTAGTTTATGGAACTCATAGAAGAACTGGTGCTAGGGATGCCAATTCATATGACGGGGTAGTTAGAAGCGCGTTTCGTATTACAGAGCAAATATTTCAACAATATCATGAACAGAGTAATACGAGAATCTGGCTTTGGCATGATTATCAACTGGTAGTACAGTTAGCGGGAAGTCTTAAATAGTTAGATACCAAAAGTTTAGTCTTTATGTGTGATATTAAGAAATGGAATTTGTTATTAAAACATAATAATGTGACTTTAGTGCAGATCAGCACTTATCATACCCAAATCTTGTTTGATGAAAATGCCACTGTTAGGTTATTTCCCGCAAGCAATAGATGACGCCATTTTAGGTAGCAGTGAAGCCCACCTAGAGAAAATTATGCAGTAGTACCAGGCCTATCTAAAACAGTGGGATTTGAAAGAGTTGATTTGACATGTTGAATAAAAATACTAGTAACTTATAAAAATGGAAATATACGAATTATGGAAGTGAAAGAGCCAGTTGATTTAACTATAGAGTCTTTAGAGAGATTTCTACCTTTAGCTTTCCCTAGGGAGTTTGAATTAAGTTCGAGTCGCTCTTCTTATTACGCCCTGATTACTGACCAAGTAATTACAGTTGTAACAAATAGAGGGGAGTTTGATTTCGACGTGTATGATTTGTTGGAGTTGCTTGCAGAAGTTTTATTTTTGGGGGAAACAAAGCCATCACTATATAAACAGGATCATGCTCTTGTTAGCTACAAACTTCCGATTGTATTGTGGTTGATATACATATCAGGAGATCAAGCAATAGACCTGCCATATAAAAAATTAAAAGTAGCATTAGAATCAAATATTGAATGCAAGCAAGGGGAAGATCTCAAAGAAGTCGTAAGAACACTACAGAGAATACAGCCTTCACAAACAAATTACTCTAATGATTTGAGAGCAAAAGAAGAGTTTATATACCCTAAAAAACTTTATTCAAAAATGGCTGAAGGTGGTGATTTAGAGGAACTCTCTAAAAATCAGCAACAAACAGAAGGGGAATACTCTAAAGTAGATATTCAGTACGCCACATTAAGGGAGAAGTCATCAGAAAAAGAGCTGTTTAACAGTAACAAAGTGACAAATTTAAACTACGGCAGGGCTGAATTATCTATTCCAGTTAATCATGTCGATGGAAAGGTTGAGCGACCGTCGTTATTCTCGAAGGCTCTTCAAATTTTTGGCGTTAATACTGAAGATGGCTCTAAACACATAGTTATTAAAAATGTTGAGGATTTAGATAAATCTAGTTTTTTATCTGAGTTAAATTCAACAGAGTCGGCTCTAATTTTTATCCATGGTTATAACGTGTCGTTTAAAGATGCTCTATATCAGTCTGCTCAATTAAAATTTGACTTAGCATATGCGGGTAAGTTTATATTATTTAGTTGGCCTTCTCTTGGAAATCTTAGGGGGTATGTGGGTGATAAAGAAAGGGCTGTAAGCGCGGGGAGTCAGTTAGCAGAACTAATTGAAAATGTTTCAAATACTGAAGTAAAGAATGTATATATATTAGCGCATAGTATGGGTACTTACTGTCTATCGGAAGCGATTAAATACTTGAATAAAGAAAACTCTAATTCTAAGCTAAGGATAGCTTTGGCTGCGCCAGATATCGATAGTCAAGACTTTAAAAGCCAATATGCTGATAAATATTTAAAAAATTCAAATGGGGTGTCTATATATGCTTGTAAAAAAGACAAAGCTCTATTTTTTTCAAGGTTTGTAAACAGCTCTGATCGTTTAGGCTACTCTAAACCAATCACTATTGTTAATGGTATAGATACTATTGATGCTTCACCATTAACTTCAAAATTAACGGATAAGGTTAAACTAAATCACTCTTACATATTTCAGCATAGTTACCTTATTACAGATCTACATAATTTCTTTTTCAATAAGAAAGCTGCTGAAGACCGCAGGTTAAAAGCTATTCCTAGTAGAGAGAATCCTTTGTATTGGGAGCTACACAATTGTTAATTTAATACTATTACCGGATACCGAATAGATACCAAAAATTTAGTTTTGAAGTGTTCTGATAAGTTATGAACTTGAGTTTAAAAACTAAAAAATGCGGCTTTCAGCACAGATAAGCACTTATCATAACAATGGAATCCTTTGGTATGAAAATGCCGTTTTAGGCTGCTTCTCTAAGCTAGCTCTTAAATATAAAAGCTCAAGCATTGCTTGAGCTTTTTTGTTTTTGGCAATGCTTTTTTTTGTTATTGGCAAACTTGATGAAGATAAGCCGCCGCCCCGATTAAACCCGGCTGGCTTTCAGTAATAACGTAAGTAGGCGTTTGTTGGTTTAAATGAGACATACGACCTTTAGTTTCAAAGCGTGTTCTAAACTCGCTGTCTTTAACATAG
>SPKZ01008979.1_pt1 | contig 16590 bp, 13 predicted proteins | sample 2456571 | NCBI WGS metagenome assembly SPKZ01 (sample SAMN11192286, study PRJNA482655) | marine metagenome | biome: ENVO:00000447; feature: ENVO:00000244|ENVO:00000211|ENVO:00000569|ENVO:00002023; material: ENVO:00002151; isolation source: ocean water from marine abyssalpelagic zone ...
AAGTAGCGGTACTGGTAGACGCCGGGTCCGAGCTGGATCACCTTTTCCCAGGTGCCGTCCGGTGCCTGGCGGGAATCGACGTTCTTGTCGGGTACCCAGCCGTTGAAATCGCCCGCGAGTTGGACGCTGCGCGCGACGGGGCTCCGGTAGGTCAGCACGACTCCCTTCTCGCCGCCGGACACGCTCTCTTCCAGTTCGAACTCGGGTGCGACTTCCTTTTCTTCGTCCAGCGCCTGGTTGTCGAAGAGGAGTTCCAGCGCGAGCGACATGTAGTCGACGAAGCCGTAGGCGCGCCGGTCGAGCTTCGAGATGGGCTGACCACGCTGGGCGGCTTCGCGCAGCCGAACGTTCTGACGGATGACGGTGTCGAAGACGAGGTCCTTGTAAGTTTCCCGGATCTCGATCAGGGCGCGCTTTGCGAAGCGCGTCCGGCCGTCGAACAGCGTTGGAAGCAGCCGGATCCGCAGTTCGTGACCGATTCGGTCCTCGAGCAGCCCGACGGTTTCGAGCAGCCTCGAGACCCCCTGCATGGCGAAGTAGCTGGTCTCGAGCGGCACGATGACCTCGGTTGCGGCCCGGAGTGCGTTGAAGGTCAGGATGCCCACGTTCGGAGGGCAGTCGATCAAGACGAAGTCGTAGGGTTTCGAGAGGGATTTGAGGGCGATTCCGAGGCGCTCGGTTCGGCCGGTCGCCCCCTCAGATGCGAGCTTTTGCTCGAGCGCCGACAGGATCACGCCCGACGGGGCCACGTCGAGGCAATCGCCCGCCGGGACCGTCACCTCGTCGAGGCTGGCCGCGTGCGGTGGCGGATCCGCCAGGACCTCGTACAGGTTTTCGTCCAGCGCTTCCGGATCGATGCCGAGCCCGATCGTGGCGTGGGCCTGCGGATCCATGTCGACCACGAGGACGCGGTGATTTTCCTCGGCGAGGCAGCCGGCCAGGTTTACGACCGAGGTCGTCTTCCCGCAGCCGCCCTTCTGGTTGACGACCGCGATCGTCCTCATGCTGTTTCCGACCCGGGCAGCGCTGCCCCGGCCCGGGATTCTCGGAGCAGTGCAACTCCGACGCCCGACGGCGGCTCTGCTGCGGTCCCGAGGTGATGCCGGGTCAGGGGACCAGGTTCGAGAGCGATCGGGAAGCGGGCTGAAGGTCTGCGGACATAGCCGCACGCTGACCATGCAGGACGCACCGAACTTCGTTCGGTCACGCTCAACCCCCCTAGACTCAAGCGCCCGCGTACGAGGGTAGCAGGACGGAAACAAGCTGGCCAATTCCAGCAGCATGGCAGGAAGCACCCGGCAGCCGTGGGCATCTGGCGGGTTTGCACTGATCGATGCGGGTCGTCACAGGCTGCGGTCGCGGCTGCGGGCGGAGACGGGCGAGCTGGCGCGGGCTGCGATCGCGCGGCTTTCGAGGGAGGCGCGCTGCCGCGTCCCGGGGCTCGAGCTGGGCCGGGCCGAGATGATCCTGGCTGGCTTGTGTGTCCTCGAACGGCTGCTCGAGGTCGCGGATGTCCGCGAGTTCCGCGTGAGCGGCCGCGGCGTTCGCTCCGGTGCGGCGCTTCGGCTTCTCGATGCATAGCGAGGCGTCTGATATTCTGTGGGGTTCGTGGCAGAAGAAACTCTCTCGGTCGTTACCGCCGAGGGTCCGCGGCCCTTCATGCGCGGCATCCTCGTGCAGTCGCTCGTTTCGCGCGGCGTTCCCTTCGATGTCGCGTTCGCGACAGCGACACAGATACGTGACCGTCTGGAACCCGAAAAGCAGGTCGGGACCGCCGAAATCGCGAGGCTCATCGACGCCCTGCTCTCCGACCGCTACGACCTCGAGCGCCCGCCCGTCCAGTTCGGAGTCGAGCCGCCTCGGGTTCGGGAGACGGACCGTTCCTCGAGTCCTTTCTCCAAGGGGATCCTGGCGGTGTCGCTCCAGGGCGCCGGCCTCGAGGTCAGCGAGGCCTACGACGTGGCGCGGGAACTCGAGGCGCACTTGCTTCAGGAGGGCCGCAAGGAAATCGATCGCAACGTCCTGCGCGACCTCGCGTTCGAAACCATCGAGCGTGCCCACGGATCGGCAGCCGGGGAGCGTTACCGTGTCTGGCGGCGCGCGCTTGCCGATGCCCGGCCGATCTTCATTCTGCTCGGCGGATCGACCGGTGTGGGCAAGACCTCGATCGCGGTGGAAGTGGCGCGGCGGCTCGAGATCTCGCGCGTGATCGGCACCGATTCGATCCGCCAGATTATGCGGCTCATGTTCTCCTCGGATCTCATGCCCGAGATTCACGGGTCGACCTTCGATACTTACCGGCGGTCGCAGTTCGAGCCGGATCCGCTGGTGGGGCGCCCGTCGCCCGGACGCTACGACGCGATTGCGGGCTTCCGCGAGCAGGCTCAGAAGATCGCGGTGGGAGTTCGGGCGTTGCTGGAGCGAGGCCTCGAGGAAAACACCAGCATGATCGTGGAGGGTGTGAACCTGCTCCCGAGTCAGTTGGACCTGCGGGACTTCGAGGACCGGGCGCACGTGACTTTTCTGGTGATTGCAACGGTGGATGCGGACACGCTTACGCAGCGCTTTGCCACGCGGGCTGCGAAGGCGCGGGGGCGTCAGTCCGAGCGTTACCTGCAGAGCCTCGACCAGATCCGGGCCATCCAGAGTCACATCCTGTCCGAGGCGGATCACCACGGCCTCCAGATCATCGACAACAAGCAATTCGACGATGCCGTCTGCTCGGTGATCCGCTCGGTCATTGCCAAGCTCAAGGAGTCGGTGGGCTCCCCAGGCGAGGGGGCGCGTTCGTGAGGCATCGAGTCGGCTCCTTCATTCGCTTTCCTTTCCTCGGATTCTGTGTTGTGCCTCTGGCGGGGGTCCTCGCGCTGGCGGGCTGCGGAACTCTGTCGCCGGAAAAGGAGGAGCAGATCGGGCATGAGGCGCAGCGAGAGGTCCGGCAATCCCACCAGTTGATGCGGGACCGGATCATCGTGAACTACGTCCGCCAGATGGGGGGTGACCTGGTCGCGGCCTCGGAACCCACGGACTTCGAGATTCGCTTCTATGTGGTGGAGGAGGAGGACATCAACGCCTTCACGCTCCCGGGCGGCGCGATCTACGTCACGACCGGCACGATCCTGGCGGCCGAGAATGCGGCGCAACTTGCGGGCGTCATCGCACACGAGATCGGACACGTGACGGAACGGCACTTTGCCGAGAACTACCGCTCCAATCGAAACACCGGGCTGGCCGTGAACGTCGTCGGGCTGGCGGCCGCGGTCCTGACCGGAAGCCCCCTGATCGCGAACAGTGCGAACCTCGCGTCATCGGTGGCGGCCGCCGCCTATACCACCAGCTACGGCCGCGAGGCGGAGCGGGAGGCGGACCGGCGCGCCGTCGAGGCGCTCGTCCGCGCGGGCTACGATCCATCCCAATTCATCCGCTTCTTCGAGATTCTGCAGGCCGAGCACTCGAGCGCCTTCTACGTGCCCCAGTTCCTTCGCAGCCACCCGGTCGAGGTGGAAAGAATGGAACTGGCGAAGTCCCAGATCCTCGAGATGGAGACGCCTCCGGGGCTCCGCACGGATGACGGCGGCAAGCTGGAGATTATCCAGCGTCGCGTCGAACTCGTCGTGGGCACGGATTCGGACTCCTGATCGCGCGGAGGTAAGAAACTGTCTTCCCCAAACAGACCGAGCACGCTACGCGAACTGCGCGAATCGGGTTGGCGTAGCCGCAGCGTTCGAGACGAGCTTCGCCGCAACCTGGTGGATCGGATCCGAAGCGGGCGCTCGCTCTTTCCCGGGATGGTCGGCTACGAGGAGACCGTGGTTCCAGCGGCCGAGAATGCGCTGCTTGCCGGTCACGACATGATCTTCCTCGGCGAGCGCGGGCAGGGAAAGTCGCGCCTGATCCGCGCGCTGGTCGAACTGCTCGACGAAGAAATCCCGGTGATCGAGGGGAGCGACGTCAACGACGACCCGCTGAAGCCGATCAGCAAGTTCGGGCGGGAACGTCTCGCGGAATGCGGAGACAGCACGCCGATTGCCTGGATCTCGCGAGAGCAACGCTACGGCGAGAAGCTCGCCACTCCGGATGTGACCATGGCCGATCTGATCGGCGAGATCGATCCGATCAAGGTCGCCGAAGGACACTACCTCGCCGACGAGACCACGATCCACTTCGGCCTGATTCCGCGAACGAACCGCGGGATCTTCTGCATCAACGAACTTCCGGATCTGGCGGAAAAGGTCCAGGTCGGTCTCTTCAACGTACTCGAGGAGCGCGACCTCCAGGTCAAAGGTTTCAAGGTCCGTCTTCCGCTCGACATTCTGATCGTTGCCAGTGCCAACCCCGAGGACTACACGCGGCGGGGGCGGATCATCACGCTGCTCAAGGACCGGTACCAGGCGCAGATTCGCACGCATTACCCGACCTCGCGGAGCCTGGAGATCCAGGTGATGGAACAGGAAAGCTGCGCGCTCGGCGGCTCAGGGGTCGATGTCGAGGTTCCGACCTTCGTCAAGGAGTTGATCGCTGAACTCACCCTGCAGGCGCGGCAGAGCCCGGATGTGAGCGCGACCTCCGGAGTCTCGGTGCGTGCAACCATCGCCAACTACGAGACCCTGATCGCGGCGGCGGAGCGCCGCGCCCTCCGGCTTGGTGAGAAGGCCGCGGTGCCGCGCATCTCGGATCTCGGCGCCCTGCTCACGCCGACGGCGGGGAAGATCGAACTCGAGTATGGCGGGAGCGACAAGGGTGAGACGGTCGTGGTCGAAGAGCTCTTGCAGCGCGCCGTCAAGCTCGTCTTTGACGAGTGCTTCGAACTGGAGGAATTAGCGCCCGTGGTCGAGTCCTTCGGATCCGGCTGGAAGGTCGAAGTCGGGAACGAGATGTCGTCGGCCGACTATCTGAGCGGGCTCGATCAGATCGAGGGCCTTCGCGCGGCGGTCGAGAAGCTCGGGGGAACCCGCACGCCGGACCACGTCGCATCTACGATCGAGTTCATCCTCGAGGGGCTACACCTCTCGAATCAACTCAACAAGGACCTGCAGGGACGCCGCGTCCTCTATCGATAGTCTCCGCCGGAGCAGAGGGTCGAGGCTTGCGCATCCGTTACAGCACCTGGGACGGAACCCAACACGGGTTCACGCTCGACGCCGAGGAAGCGCTCGACGAGCTCTCCCGGTATCTGATGGAGGGGCTGGACCTCGAGCAGTCGCTCGACTGGATGAAGGCCCAGGGATTCGAACTCGCCGGGATGGAGTTCCGGGTCATGGGCCTCGAGGAACTCCTCGCGCAACTCCGCCAGCAGGCGCGGGACATGATGTCGGGTCAGAATTTCGACCGTGCGTTCGAGGAGCCCGAGCAGCGCCTAAAGCAGATTCTGGACCGTGAACAGGGAAGCCTGGAACGGCAGTACGGCCTGGAGTCCGAGCGCTGGAACGAGTTCCGCGAACGGCGCGACCGTCTGCCCCCGCGCCTCTCGCAGGCGATCGAGCGATTTCGGGATTATGCGTGGACCGATCCGGAGGCAGCATCGGAGTTTGAGGAACTGCTCAAGGCGTTCGAAGACATCCGGGACCTCGAGAACTTTCATTCGCGCAACCGGCGCTTGTTGAACGGATCCGAGAGCCCGTCTTTCGAGGAAGCGCTGGAGTTGATGCGTCGGATCGAAGCGCTCAGCCAGATGGCGCGGAATCTGCTCGAGGGCAGGCTCGAGGATTTGGACCTCGAGCAGGCACGCGAGCTGTTCGGTGAAGAAGCTGTGCAGTCGATTCTGATCCTGCGGGATCTGGAGGGGGCGCTCGGGCGGGCCGGCTACCTTCGGTCGGGCGAGGCGGGCATCGAACTGACGCCCCGGGCGATCCGGCGTCTCGGCGAGTTGGCGCTCGACGACATCTATTCGTCGCTGCGTCGGGGAACTCCGGGTTCGCACGAGACGTCACAGGTCGGAACGGCGCTCGTCACGCCGGAACGCACCCGGCCCTACGCATTCGGCGCCCCCGCCCACCTCGACGCCGTGGGTACGGTCCGGAACGCACTGCGGCGCTCGCTCCAGGAGGGCAATGAGCCGGAGGTGCCGGTGGCGCTCGCCCCGCGGGATCTCGAGGTCTTCGACACGGAGTACACGACCGACACCACCACCGTGCTCCTGCTCGACATGAGCTGGTCGATGTCCTGGGCCGGCCGCTGGCCGGCCGCCAAGCGGGTCGCAGTTGCACTCGATCACCTGATTCGCACCCGCTACCCGCGGGACCGTTTCTTCATGGTCGGCTTCTACACACGCGCCCGGGAACTCGCGGTGCGAGAACTGCCTGAACTCTCGTGGAACATGACCGATCCGTTCACGAATCTGCAGGACGGCCTACGGCTGGCGCGACGCCTGATCGACCGCAACCCGAGCCCGAATTCGCAGATCATCGTGATTACCGACGGCCAGCCGACGGCGTACTTCGTGGGCCAGGAACTGAGGGTCGAGTGGCCCAGCGGCTTCGGGGGGATCAGTCCGCGGGCGACGCATGAGACCCTGCGCGAGGTACGCCGCGTGACGCAGCAGGGGGCCACGATTAACACCTTCATGCTCGACGACTCTCCCGAACTCTTGCGTTTCGTCGAGAGCATGACCCGGATCAACAAGGGCCGAGCTTTCTACACGAGTCCGAACCAACTCGGCGAGTACATCATGGTGGACTACATGAACCGGAAACGGCGAAAGATCCAGTGACGCGCGAGCCCCCTTTCGGGGAGGGCCTCCGGTCGAACCGTGTCCTTCCCGCCCTGCTCAGACTTTTCTGGAACGCGCTGCGCGGCCTCCGGGACGCTCTGGTCTGGCCTTTCGAGCGGCGCGTTCCCCGAGACTGGCTGGCGCTCACGCTCGATCAGGGGCTGGTCGAGGCGCCGGCCCCCCAGTCCTGGTTCGAGTTTCTCCGTCGGCGCCCTCCGTCGTTTGTACGGACCCTGGAACTTCTCGAACGCGCGCGAAGCGACCCGTCGCTTCGGGGCGTGATCCTGCGAGTCGGCCCGGGCTCGATCGGCTGGGGACAGCTCACGGGTCTGGTGCGTGGCATCGAGCGTCTGCACGAGAGCGGCAAACACAGCGTCGTGTACGCGAATCGCACGGGCAACGCCGGGGCCTGGCTCGGAGCGGCAGCCTCTCACTTCTGGGTCGCCCCGGAGGGCCGCGTCGATCTGCTCGGCATCCAGGCCGAGGGCACGTTTCTGCTCAGGGCGCTCGAGCGCTGGCGGATCGTGCCAGAGGTGGTGAGTGCGGGTGCGTTCAAGTCGGTGGGCGAGATCCTGACCCGCGATGGGATGAGCGAACCGGCGCGCGAGGCGCTGGATGCCGTGCTCGAGAGCCTGTACGACTCCCTGGTCTCGGGGCTCGCGACCGCGCGCGCCGGGGACGCCGAGACCGCGCGGCGATGGATCGACGAGGGGCCCTACCTGGCGCACGAGGCTCTGGAACGGGGCCTGATCGACGCGTGCGTCTACGGAGACGAGGTTCCGCTGCGTCTGGCCGCGCTCGACGATGCGGGGGAAGACCCGGCCCCCGCTTCCCCGATCGAGGGCTCGAGCTACCTGTACCTCGCTCGTCGTCGCTTTCGCTGGGACCCTGTCTGGCGGACGCCCCGCCGGATTGCGCTGGTTCCGATCACCGGAATCCTCCGGCCCGGATCGGGTTCTCCGCTGGGCGTGGTCGGCGTGCTCCGGAGTCTCGCGACTCAGGACTCGACCGCCGCGGTGGTGCTGCGGATCGATACGCCGGGCGGCGATGCGCTCGCCTCGGATCTGATCTGGCGCGCAGTACAGAAGCTCGCGGAAGAGAAGCCCGTGGTTGCAAGTCTCGGGAACATGGCTGCGTCGGGCGGCTACTACATCTCGATGGCCGCGCACTGGATCGTGGCCGAGACCACCACGCTTACGGGATCGATCGGCGTCGCCGCGCTCACAACGCTGGGGCTGGAGGGCCTGATGGATTCGCTCGGTGTGGATCAAGAGCGCCTTCAGCGCGGCCGGCACGCGGGGATCTTCGACCTCCACCGCGCCCGGACGGACGAGGAACGCGCGCTACTCCAGCGCCAGGTCGACCACCTCTACGGCGAGTTCGTTCGGAAGGCGGCCGAGGGACGCGGCCTTTCGGAAGAGCAGGTGGAAGCGGTCGCGCGAGGTCGCGTCTGGACCGGACGCCAGGCGCTCGAGCATCGACTGATCGATGCGCTCGGGGGCATCGAGGCCGCCGTCGAGCGTGCGCGAGAACTCGCGGGGCTCGCGCCCGACGAAGGTCGTGTCGACCCCGTGCAGCCCGCGCGGCGCAGATTTTCGCCTCTGCTGCGCCCGGGCCCGACCGAATCGGAGCGTGTCCCCGGCAGCCTGCCGCTGCTCGAATTGCTTGCGAGTGGAGCCTGCTTCTGGTGCCCGATACGCGTGCCACTCCGCTAGCGCAACCCGTCCTCGAGCCGGACGAGGTTCTCGTCGAGTCGGAGGCGATTCGGCAACGCGGACCCGAGGCTGAACTCGGTGCGTCCGCGTTCGTGCTCGAGATCGGCTTCGGGCGGGCCGAGCTGATCATGGAACTGGCCCGTGCCCGCCCCGCGCAGTGCTTCCTGGGCGTGGAGGTCTCGCGCAAGCGCGTACAGAAGGCCGCGCGGCGCATTGCGCGCGCGGGCATTCCGAATCTTCGCGTGGTGCATGCGACGGCCGAGTACCTGCTCGAGCGGGTGCTTCGCGCTGACTCGGTCTCCGAATGCTGGATTAACTTCCCGGATCCCTGGCCCAAGAAGCGGCATCACCGCAGGCGGCTGCTTCGTCGCGAGGTGCTGCCTTTGCTCGCGCGCGTGCTGCGTCCCGGCGCGATTTTGCACCTGGCGACGGACTACCTGCCCTACGCCGACTCGATCGACGGGCTGCTCGCCGGTTCGGAACTCTTCGACAACCTGCACGCCCCTGAGCCATGGTCTAGGATTGCGCCCCAACGCTGCACGACGGCCTACGAGCAGGAATTCCTGGCCGAGGGTCGGGCGATTGCATATTTCGAGTACAAGAGATTGGAAGCGCGCGAGTGAGATCGATCCTGGACTACACGCCGCAGGGACTGCGTTCGATCCTCGGCCAAGCCGGGATCGCGCCCTTCCGGGCGGATCAGGTGCTGCGCTGGGTCTACGCGCGGGGCGTGCGCGACTTCGGACAGATGTCGAATCTGCCGCGCCCGCTGCGCGCCGAGCTCGCGGCGGGCTTTCGCACTCGCGAGCTGGCGCTCGACGAGGTGGTGGCCTCATCCGACGGCACCCGCAAACTCGCGCTGCGCACCCACGATGGAGGCCGGATCGAGGCGGTCCTGATTCCGGAGGGGGAGCGGCGCACCGTCTGCGTCTCGTCGCAGATCGGCTGCAGCCTCGATTGCAGCTTCTGCGCGACCGGACGCATGGGCTTCGGGCGGAATCTCGGAAGCGGCGAGATCGTCGATCAGGTCCTGGCGGTGGCCGATCTGCTCACGCCGTTGGACGAGCGCCCCACCCACCTGGTCTTCATGGGCATGGGAGAGCCGCTGCTCAACCTGCCGGCGGTGCTGCAGGCGATCGAGACGCTCAGAGACCCGAGAGGCTTCGGCATTTCCCCGCGCCGGATTACGGTTTCGACCGCCGGCGTCGTGCCGCGCATGCCGGAGCTGGGACGATCCGCGCCGGTGCGGCTTGCGGTCTCACTCCACGCGACGACGGACGCGCTACGGGACGAACTCGTGCCTCTCAACAAGCGCTTCCCGCTGGCGCGCCTGATCGAAGCCTGCCGTAGCTACCCGCTCCGGCCGCGTGACCGGATCTCGTTCGAGTACGTCCTGATTGCGGACGTGAACGACGGCGCCGCGGATGCACGGCGCCTGGTCCGGCTGCTCCACGGGATTCCCTCGAAGGTGAACCTGATTCCCTTGAACGAGTACCCGGGCACGCGCTACAGGCGGCCCTCGGACACCTCCGTGGAGCTGTTCGCGGAGTTGCTGGCACGGGGCCATCTCTCGGTGACGGTGCGGCGAAGTCGGGGAGACGACATTCTCGCCGCCTGTGGCCAGCTCGGAGCGAAGCCGCCGGCGCCCGCGGCGGGGGCTCCAAGGAGTTCCCGGCCTGGCCGATAACGCAGCCGTATGATCTACGCAATCGGCGACATTCACGGAATGAAGCACAAGCTCGTCGATCTGATCGAGTTGCTGCCGCTGACCTCGGACGACCACCTGGTCTTCATCGGCGACTACATCGACCGCGGCCCGGATCCCTTCGGCGTCGTCGAGTTTTTGCTGCAGCTCCGGGAGCGGCAGCGCTGTACCTTCCTGCTCGGGAACCACGAATCAATGTTTCTCTCGTTCCTGGGGTGGGAAGGCGACGCCTACCTCGGTGCCGAGGCTTTTCGCGACAATGGCGGCGAGCTGACGCTCGAGTCCTACGGCTACTCCGAGGGCTCAGCGAGCTTCAAGCTTCCCGCTGCGCACGAGCAGTTCTACCGCTCGCTCGAGCTCTCGTATGCGAACGGTGCTTACGTCTTCGTGCACGCGGGGCTTTCCCGCGAGGTCCTGCAGGTCTCGGACGTCGAATACGCGAGAGCGCACACCTCGACTCACGATCTGCTCTGGCAGCGCGACACGGCCGAGCTGCCGCACAGCCTGGGTGCGACCATCGTCTACGGCCATACGCCGCTGCCCGACTTCGGCATTCGCTGGAACATCCCCTACTCGATCGGGATCGACACGGGCGCGGTCTACGGGGGGCCGCTGACGGCACTTCGACTGCCGGACCAGACCCCCTTCCAGGTCTGACCGCTGCTCCGGAATCTCGAGTTCGTCGCGACCGGGCGATCGGAGCCCGGGCCCTGAGCGAGCCCGACCGGGGTCGAAGCGACGCCGGCTTCCCCGACGGCCCTCGACCGGAGCGCAGCGCTTCGGCCGGGGTGCGCGCTCAGCTCGCCCGGCCGGCCGGTTCGATGACCGGCACGGACAGCTTCCTGCCCGGGACCAGCTGCGAGAGGTCGATCTCGGGGTTGTAGCGCTGAATCAGCCAGATCGGCACCGAGTAGGTCTCACGCGAGAGATCCCAGAGGTTGTCCCCGATCTGCAGGCGGTGCTCGATCGTGCCCGTGATCACGAAGCTCTCGAAGAAGTCCTCCTCGATCCCCTTGTGATACTGGAGCCGCCGTTGTCGGAAGACCTGCTCGGGGGTCCGTGAAAAATCGAGTTCGATTCGCTGACCGAGTTTCAGGAGATCCCGTCCCTTCAGATGGTTGAGCTGTCGCAAGCGCTGCGTGGCGACTCCGAGCCAGTCGGCAAAATGGCCGAGCGTTTCGAGTGGCCCGACGGCGGTCGAGTTTCCGAGCAGTCGATGCCAGTACACGTCGTCCGAAATCGGCTCGAGGGCGAGCCAGGGGCCCAGGAACTCCGGCTCCGGCTGCGCTTCGGCGGTCTGTCGGGTGGGCGGGCTGCCGGGCCACAGACCGCGTTCGGCGTCCCGGGTCTCCGCGGCCGGGGGGGATGCTTTCGGGGCCTTGGGCGAACCCGGTCGCGCGTTCCGGCCGGGGCTCGGGATTTCGAGTACCTGCCCCTTTCGGATGCGGTGTCGGCTGCGCAGACTGTTCTGGGAGACGAGGGCGCTCACCGTCGTTCTGTTTCGTCGGGCGATCTTACCCAGGGTGTCTCCGCCCCTGACGCGGTAGTAGCGAGACCGGGTTTGGCTGCTGTAGCGCCCGGACTCGGGCACTCGCGCGAGCCAGGCGTCGGGGTCTTCGCCGACGCTTCCCGCGGGCAGCTTGAGCTTGAAGTTGCGCGGGATGCGTTTCAGTCCGCGGAACACCGGGGGTCGCAGCGAGGGATTGAGTTGCTTCACGAGTTCGAGGGACACGCCCAGATCCTGGAGATCCGCCAGTTCTGTGTAGTAGGGCAGCGTGACCTCGTCGACGAGACGGGGCTCGTCTCGCATCAATGGCCCGAAGTAGGACTCATGGATCTGGAGAATCTCGCTCGCAGCCAGAAACTGCACGTAGAAGTTGCGCGAAGCGAAGCCGAAACTCCGGCTGCGGTACTCCTCGATGATGCGTTCGATGTCGCGGGTTCCGAGACGCCGCACGGCGCGGGCCATTCCCGCGCGACCGTGGTTGTAGGCCGTGATCGCGAGCGGCCAGCTAGCCAGCGACTCGTAGTTCTTTCGGAGCAGGCGCGCCGCCGCTCGGGTCGCGACAAGCGGGTCGAGGCGCTCGTCCACTACGTAATCGATCTTCAGGAACCGACGGCCCGTCGAACGCATGAACTGCCACGGACCTGCCGCTCCGTACTTGGAGTAGGCGCTCAGGTTAAACGACGATTCAACGTAGGGGAGCGCGATCAGGCCCTCGGGCACGCCTTCCTCCAGAAGCACCGCGCGCATGGCCGCGTCGAAGGCACCGGAACGGATCAGGCCTGCCCGGAACTCGTCGCGCTGCCCGAGTTGGAATCGGATCCTGCGCGAAGCCCGCGCGTACTCACGTGTCGAGGGGGCGTGTCCGAGCGCGGCCTCCAGGGCCCGGGCGGCGCGATGCTGTCGGTCTTCCGAGGGAGCCTTCCCGGAAGCCAGGTGGCGCAGCGCGTCCCGCCACCGGTGCTTGCGGCGCTTCACCTCCGTTTCGCGCCGGCGGGGGTTTGTGCTGTCTAGGCGGACCACCTCGTACACGACGCCCAGGTGCCGCGAGTCGTGGATCAGCCCGCCGCTGGTCGTGACCTCGAGGTAGACCCGCTTCCAGAACGCGATCGCCGGACGGAGGGCCTCCGGCGAGGGGAAGACGTCGGCCTCGAGCTCGGCCTCGGGCTTGGCCTCGAGCTCGGGCTTGGCCTCGGGCTCGGCTGCGGCCGGATGAACCTGGAGACACAGCAGCGCCAGCGCGACCGGCAAGGCGATCCGCCTCCCGAGTCGCGAGCTCGGTCTCCCTATCCGAGTCGAACTCCGCACCGTCGCACTCCTCGCGCGTCTGCTCCGCTGCCCCATGGGTCTTATCGCGCCGATCTCGTCCGGCTTGAGCCGCGAGAAGCCGCGCACTGCCGCTCGATCACACGTTGAACCGGAAGTGGACGACGTCGCCGTCCTGTACCTGGTAATCCTTGCCTTCGAGCCGCAGGAGCCCAAGCTTTCGAGCCTCGACCAGGCCGCCCTGGAGCGGCAGCAGATCATCAAACGGGATCACCTCGGCGCGGATGAAGCCGCGCTCGATGTCCGAATGGATGCGCCCGGCGGCGCTTCGCGCGCGCGTACCGCGAGGAATGCCCCAGGCCCGGCACTCGTCCTCTCCGACGGTAAAGAAGGGGACGATGTCGTTGATTGAGAGAACCGCGCGCGTCAGCTCGCCGCCGGCGGGGGCTCCGATGCCGTACTCGGCCAGCAGCGCGGGCTGGTCCTGGGGGTCGAGGTCCGCCATCTCGGCCTCGAGCGCCGCACAGATCGAGAGGACCGGGATGCCGCAGTTGGTGGCGGCGTGCTCGAGTTCGGGCGGAACCGGCTTCGAAGCCCGGGCTTCGGCGGTATTGAGCACCGCGATCAGGGGACGGTCCGTGAGCAGCGCGTAACTTCGAAGCGCCTTGCGGGCGGGCGGCGCCAGTTCCGCGCTGCGAACCGGCCGCTCGGCCTCGAGGGTCTCCCGGGCGGCCTCGAGCGCGTCCCGTTCGCTGGCTTCCAGGGGCTCTCGGACGGCGCGCTCGAGTCTGCGTTCGACCCCGGCCAGATCCTCGAGCACCAGTTCACCCAGGATTTCGCGGAAGCGCTGCAGCGCGGTCTCCGGGGACGGGTCTGCGAAGCCGTCGAGTACCAGCACCAGCACCTGCATGCGCTTCATGGCCTCGATCTCGGCGGTCGGGAACGAGCGCTCGAGCGAGCTGCACAGGTCGTGCAGCCGAATTTCGATCGGCGTCACCTTCTCGGGTCTGAACTTCCCGGCGAGCTGTTCGAGGCGCGGATCTTGTACGCGGATCGCACCGATCGCGCTTCCCGCGGCGCGGGCCCCCGCGCGAGCGGGCGCCCGATGTGCCAGGAGTGCGCGAAAGACCGTAGTTCGTCCCGCACCCGGTGCCCCTGTGATCCCGACGTCCACGGACAAAAAAGATAGCGGCTCCGGGAGCGAGTTCTCATCGCCGGCGGCCCCTGCGCTGGTGTTTGCGCTTCTGCTTGCGCTGCTTGCGCCGGTCGTCCGCCTTCGTGGCTCGTGCGGCGCGCCGGTTGGGAGCGCCGCCGCCGATGAGGGCGGCGGGGTCCATGCCCTCGAGGCCCTGCATTCCGCTGCCCGAGAGCTTTCCCAGCCCGGGGATCTTCCCGAGCAGGCCGCCGCCCTGGCCGAGGTTCTTCATCAGCTTGCGCATGGTTCCGAAGCGCTCGAGCACGCCCGACAGGTCGCTCTCGCGCGTGCCCGAGCCCCGCGCGATCCGCTCGCTGCGCGAGCGGTCGATCAGTTCCGGGCGCATGCGCTCATGGCGCGTCATCGAGAGGATCATCGCCTCGATTTTTTTCAGTTCGCGGCCGTCGACCTCGACCCCGTCGGGGAGGAGATTCTGCATCCCAGGGAGCTTGCCCATCAGATCCTTGAGCGGTCCCATCTTCTGGATCGTGCGCAGCTGGCTCAGGAAGTCCTCGAGCGTGAACTGCCCCTTGAGCATCCGCTCGGCATCCTGCTCGGCCTGCTCGGTATCGGCGACGGCTTCGAAGTCCCGCATCAGGCTCACGACGTCGCCCATGCCCAGGATCCGCGAGGCCAGACCCTCGGCCTGGAAGGGCTCCAGCCGGTCGGGTGCTTCCCCGACGCTGATGAAGCGGATCGGAACGCCCGTCGCCTGCCGGATCGCGAGCGCCGCGCCGCCGCGGCTGTCACCATCGAGCTTCGTCAGGACCAGACCGTCAAGTCTGCGGCGCTCCGCAAATCCGCGCGCGACGTTGACGGCCTCGCGGCCCATCATGGCGTCGCATACGAGCAGGGAGAGATCGGGCGGGGCCGCCTCGGCAATCCGGTCGAGTTCGTCCATGAGATTCTCGTCGATCTGGAGCCGCCCGGCGGTATCCAGAATCACGCTGTCGAGACCCCGCTCGGCCGCGTGTGCGACCGCGAGGCGGCAGACTTCGGCCGCGTCGCTCGAGCCCCCGTGAAAGACCTCCACTTCGATCTCGGCGCCCAGAACGCGCAGCTGCTCGATCGCCGCGGGACGGTGCACGTCGGCGGCCACCAGCAGTGGTCGCTCCCCGCCCTTCTTGAGGTGGAGGGCCAGCTTTGCGGCGCTGCTCGTCTTGCCCGTTCCCTGGAGCCCGAGCAGCATGAGCGTGCGCGCGCCGCGCCGGGGTGCCACCTCCTCGGCGTCCGCTCCCAGCAACTGGCAGAGTTCCTCGTAGCACGCCTTGGTGAAGCGATCGCTGAGCGAAACGCGCTGCCGCTTCCCGCGCTTGCCGGTGCGGAGCGCGACCTCCGACCCCAGACAGCGCTGCTTCACGGCATCCAGGAAGGTTCGCACCTCGGTGAGGTCCACGTCGGCTTCGAGCAGAGACATTCGGATCTCGCGTAGGGGCTCGGCGAGGTTGTCCTCGCTGAACGAGGTCACCCCGCGAAGCCGGTCGCGCGCCTCTCGAAAGCCGCGTGTGAGCGTCTCGAACATGGCGGGCCGAACCTAGCAGATAGGTATGGCGGGTGCTGGACGCTGCCGTGTCGCGCAGTGCGGACGCTGCCGGGATTGCCCCGGCACAGAGGCTTGTGTCAGAGTCCGCCGCGCGCGAAGCGTGACGGACGACGGGGGGCACATGCAGACGAACGTAGAGGCACACATCACGGGGACGATCTTCGAGGTCGAGACCGAGGTTGGGGCCGAGGTCGCGGTGGGCGACGTGCTCGTGGTGCTCGAGTCGATGAAGATGGAGATGCCGGTCGAGGCACCGGTCGCGGGCAGGGTCGTAGAAATCCGCGTCTCCGAGGGCGACAGCGTGGACGAGGGAGCCGTGCTCTGCGTTCTCGAGTGAGCGGCGCGCTCGTGTATAATCCGCGGGCTTCGAACCAATTGTGCGTCGTGCCTGGCGCCGAGGAGTGAGGATGGGTCTTCTGGATGGAAAGGTTGCAATTGTTACAGGCGCGGGCGGTGGCCTGGGTCGCGCGCATTCACTCCTGCTTGCGAGCGAGGGCGCCTCGATTCTTGTGAACGACCTTGGCGGAGACCGAAGTGGGAGCGGCAATGGCACCTCGATGGCAGACGAGGTGGTGGACTCGATCAAGGCGGCGGGCGGTGAAGCGGTCGCCTGCTACGATTCGGTCTCCAGCGTCGAAGGCGGCCGGAAGATCGCGCAGGCTGCACTCGACGCCTTCGATCGTGTCGACATCCTGATCAACAATGCCGGAATCCTCCGAGACAAGTCCTTCTCCAACATGGAAGAGGATCTCTGGGACTCGGTGCTGTCCGTCCACCTGAAGGGCACCTACTGCGTGACCCGCCCCGTCTTCCAGTACATGAAGGGAGCCGGGCACGGAGGCGTGATCGTCAATACCAGTTCGACCTCCGGGCTGATCGGAAACTTCGGGCAGACCAACTACGGTGCGGCCAAGGCCGGAATCGCGGGCTTCACACGCTGTCTGGCGATCGAG